>Ga0207061_1193_pt1 | contig 13534 bp, 16 predicted proteins | sample Alteio_BWMinCont_31_FD_153275 | JGI IMG/M metagenome (GOLD analysis project Ga0207061, IMG submission 153275) | Enriched cells from forest soil in Barre Woods Harvard Forest LTER site, Petersham, Massachusetts, United States -... | ecosystem: Environmental > Terrestrial > Soil > Temperate forest >... | reverse complement strand
TCGGATTACATTGCCGACGTGCTGAAAGACGCAGGGCACAGAGTTCTGCTTTCTCTTCAGGAAGAAGCGGAAGAACAATACGAAGAGGAGTTCGAGGACATTTTGCATTTTAAGACCCTGGAGGATGCGGAAGTCAGTATCATGCGCCTGGACGAGCTGATGCGAAAATTCCGTGCCCAAGGCGAAAATGCGGCTGCGGAACGCGTTTTGAACGTGGCGCGGCTCGGCAAGCGCCGCGCCGAGATGATTTCGCGCAATCACAAAGTGGAGCCTCACAAGCGCGACGAAAAAATAGAAATCGCCAACTGGTTCCGCATCTGGCTGGAAACTCCCGATGCTTTCTTCGACTGGCTTGACGTGCGAAAACAGTCGCCGGAATTTCGGACGCAGTTCCCGCAGCCGGAGCTCGAGGAATGAGCGCTCCGGAAACTCAAGCCTCTGGAAGTGGCGCGCTCGACTTGCCTCCTTTTTTCCTGGACGTGCAAGCCCTGGACCTGGGCAATGACGTCAAAGCCGTGGGGCTCGAACTGGTCGAGACCGAGAGTCGCGAGCCGGTGCGCGGCAAAGAAGCTGCGGAGATTTGGTCGGCCGTTTTCCCTGGCTTGTTTGGAAATGAATCCTATGTGGTGGATTTTTTCAGTCACCTGGACCGCGTCCGCGAATTCTGCAAGATGCGCCAAATCGAGTGGCGCGAAGCGGGAGAGCGGTGTTTGGTGCTTCCCGCGCCGTCAGGGGAACAATTGCGGCAGATCTTTGAACGCTTTGAGGGTGAGACGTTTGGCATTCGAACGGGCGCGGCTGCCCAAGCTGCCGACCCGGCGCTGGAAGGAGACCTCTCCAAACGCGGCTTGGACGCCTACCAGGCCGCTTATCCCCGCTACAAGTTTTGTGCCATTTGCGAGCCGGAAGACGGCTGGATAACCCTTCTCAGCGAATCTCTCTGGCCGAGCGAGATTATTCGTCTGCTGCGCCCGGCGGTTCGGCCATTCGACGTCCACATTGCGCGGCCCAATTGAAGTCTCCGACGCTTGCGACCGGCATACATTGACGGGCATCCAAGTGGTTGTTAGATTGCTTTATTTGTGTAAGTGAGGACGGAAATCATTGATGCGGCGTGCCAAAACATGCATGATCCTGGCGACACTGGCGGTTATTTCCTGCGGCTGTGCCGACCGAGGCATCAAGGGGCACACCGTATTAACGCCGGCGCAGACGCCGGTAGCAAAAGACGCCACGCGAGAGGAACTCCTCGACCAATACAACTTGATTGCCCGCGGCACAAAGACACTGAATGCGACCGTCGAACTCAAACCAATCGCCGGGTCCAAATATAGTGGCGTCATTGATGAGTATCACGAGGTGAAGGCCTTCCTTTTGGCCGCTCGTCCGGCGCAGATCCGCGTGATCGGTCAAGCACCCGTAGTAGGCACTACTGTTTTCGACATGGTCAGTGATGGCGATACTTTCCGCGTGTCAGTTCCTTCGAAGAACAAATTTCTGGTTGGCTCTGTGGCTGTCGACCGCGCCAGCAGCAAACCCATCGAAAACTTGCGCCCGCAGCACCTGCTCGACGCGCTCCTCTGGCCGGAGATTCGAAAAGAAGAAACTGTCATTCTGAAAGAATTCAACGACGAAAAGGCCCGCTACTACGTTCTGACGGTTTTGCGCGGCGGCTACCAGGTGGAAGTTCTTCGGGAAATCTGGTTTGACCGCGCGGACCTGCAGGTCGTTCGCATGCAGACTTTCGGCTCAAAGGGTGTTCTGCTATCGGACGTTCAGCTCGCAAATTGGCAGCCCCTCGATACTCCCGCGGGCCCGCCCGCGGCAGCAACTCCGAGTACGGGTGTGACCTCGTTCCCGCGCGTACTCCGCATCGAGAGGCCCAAGGATGATTACAAGCTCGACTTGCAGGTTACAAAGATTAGCTTGAACGAGGACATTCCCGCGGATCGCTTCAAGCTCGATCAACCAGCCGGAGCTGAATTGGTGCATGTCGGCGATGCCGCGGAGAACAAACAGCCATGATGGGTGAGTTGATTGCGCGTAATCTGCTTCACCGCCCGCTGCGGACGCTGATTGGCGCCATGGGAATCGCAGTAGAAGTTGCGCTCGTCGTCTTGATCGTCGGGCTGACCAGCGGCTTGCTCACGGAGACGGCTAAACGCATTGAAGGCATCGGCGCAGATATCATGCTTCAGCCGTCGAACGCTTCTTACCTTTTCGCATTCGGCGGGGCGCCCATGCCCATTAAGATCGGCGGCAAACTTGCTGAAATGAAGTATGTCCGATCTGTGGCTCCCGTGCTCTTCCAGTTCAACACCGCGGGCGTGGAAATCGTTTACGGAATTGATCCGGAAAGTTTTCGAGATGTCTCCGGCGGGTTTGTCTTCCTTCAGGGACACGACATGGAAGGCCCGGACGACATTCTTGTGGACGACGTTGCCGCGAGAACGAAAAAGATACAGCTCGGCCAGACTTACTCCATATTTGCGCACGATTGGCATGTTGCGGGAATCGTCGAGCACGGCAAGGGCTCGCGCCTTTTTGTGCCACTAGCTACGCTGCAGGACCTGCTCGGCCAACGAGACAAGGCCAGTGTGTTTTTCTTGAAGTGTACCCGTCCCGAGCACGCCGAAGACGTCATCGAACAAATGCGCCACGACTTTTCCGGCTACACCGTGCGGCCGGTCAAAGAGCTCTTGTCCATGTACACTTCCACGAACATCCCCGGCCTTGAGTCTTTTATCAACGCCATGATTCTGCTGGCCATTTCTATCGGCCTGATGGTCATTTTTCTCACCATGTACACCACCGTCATCGAGCGCACGCGCGACATCGGCGTGCTGAAATCGCTCGGTGCCAATCACTGGTTCGTCATTCGCGCATTGCTTTCGGAATCCGCCGCTCTTTGCCTGCTCGGGATTGTCGCCGGAGTCGTTCTGAGCTATGTGGCACGCGCGGGATTCCTCTGGAAGTTCCCTTCCCTGCCGATTTTGATCACTTCGGGATGGATCTTACGCGCTGCCGGGATTGCATTGCTCGGCGCTATGCTGGGCGCGAGCTATCCCGCGTGGATGGCGAGCCGCAAAGATGCCGTCGAGGCGCTTTCGTACGATTAGAAGGACAGGAATTTAACGCAGAGCACACAGAGAACTCAGAGTTCGCAGAGAAGAGAAGAAAGGACCGCGACGCTGCGGCATGGCTAGGCACGGATGGGAATCGCGGCTACAATACAGGAACCTGCCGAAGGGCTGATTTTCCAGGGAAAAATGGGCGTGGAGCCGATACTTAGGACAGAAAATCTGTGGAAGCTTTACCGCGCTGGCAAGGTCGAAGTGCCGGCCTTGCGCGGCGTGAATTTCGATGTGCTTCCCGGCGAATCCGTCGCGGTGATGGGACCATCGGGCTGCGGCAAATCTTCTTTGTTGTACGTCATTGGCGGCCTGGCCCAGGCTTCGCGCGGCAAAGTTCTAGTCGATGGCAATGATCTCACTGAACTTAGCGATTCTGCGCGCACCAAATTGCGCCGCCACAAGATCGGCTTCGTCTTCCAACGCTTCAATTTGCTCCCCACTTTGACGGCCAAAGGCAACATCGCCATTGCCCAGTTCATTCACGGCGACGGCTTCGACCCTCACCGCTTTGACGTTGTTACCCAGATGCTCGGTCTTGCGGGGCGCCTTCATCACCGGCCTTACGAACTCTCCGGCGGCGAGCAGCAGCGCGTGGCCATCGCCCGCGCGATCATCAACGAGCCGAAAATCCTGCTTGCTGATGAACCAACGGGAAATCTGGATTCCAAGAACTCCGAAATCGTGCTCCAGATGCTGCGGCAACTGAACAAGGATCTTGGCCAAACCATCGTCATGATCACGCACAACCCGGAAGCGACCACGTACTTCGACCGCGTGGTGCACATGCGCGACGGCATCATCGTTGACGGAGTGCCTGCGGACTGACATGGCGAGCCTCGGTCAAATTCTTTCCCGGACGCTTTTCTGGTCCTACGAGCGCGGCACCTGGCAGTTTGATCTCGCGGTCATCCTGATCCTCGTTTTTGTTCTGCTCACTCCGCGGAACTGGTTCCGCGACAAACCGGAAAGCGGCGAACCCGCCGGACCCGGTCAGGTCCAGCTGGTCTTGCAGGAGGGAAACCGCCGGACGTATCGCCTGGATGCCCGTATCCTGGCGCCTCCCACCAAGCTAGCGCTCCAGAACGAAATCCACACCGCGCTCCAGGAGGCGCTGCCCGAACTGCACAATGGCAATTTTTCAATCTCCAAAATTGATCCCCTGCGCGACTCACAGGGCACCGTGATTGCCTACCAGGTGGAAATCCGCCATTAGCGAGCTTGGGAATCGAGGACCATCATCCGGTCTCGCGTAACACGGCTTCAAGTTCGCGCATCTCATCCCATATGTTAGGATTCCGAGGCGTTCTGTGGGGCTTCACATCGTCCTTCGATAGAGGCTGCGTTTGAAAAAGCTAATTCCTGTTCTCGCGATGGCTGGATTGTTCTGTCTGTCGGCTTCCTTTCGGACGCACGCGGCACAGACGACCGCAAGCTGGACCCTCGAAGGCGTCCTCGGAATGCTGGACAAGTCCGCGCAGGACTTTCACACCCTCACCGCGGACATCGAACACATAAAGTACACCGCAGTGGTGAAAGACACTTCGACCGAAACCGGTCACATTTTCGTCCGGCGCGACGACAAGATGCGCATCGAATTTACGACTCCGGACCTGCGAACGGTTCTCCGGACCGGTGATTCTCTTTTTGTTTACACCCCGAAGATTAACCGCGTGGAAGAATTTGACCTGGGCAAAAACCGCTCGCTGGTCGATCAATACACCCGCCTCGGCTTCGGCACGAAAGGCGAGGATCTCAAAAAGAGTTTTCTGGTGTCAGTCCTGAGCGAAGAGGAACTCGACCACAAAAAAACGGTCTTGCTTGAGCTCACTCCCAAAGCGGATCAAGTCCGCACCCAGATCACGAAGATCCACATGTGGATCGATGAGGCATCCTGGCTTCCCATCCAGCAGAAATTCTTCGAAGCTGGATCGGGAGATTACGTCCTGTCGCATTATACGAACATCATGAAGAACCTGAAGATTCCCGACGCCAAATTCAAGCAGGATTGGCCAAAGAGCGTTACCCGCGTCAAACCCCATGCGTAGTTTCTGACGTCCGCGATTTCCCGTCGCCAAATCTCCAACTCCAAACAGCAGTTAGGCCGGAGAAATCGGTTGCCACCAGACTAGTCTAATTTAGACTAGAGTGGCTTTCTCCTGCGCCAGAAGTTGCTCTTTCCGGGAGAGGCCCCAGCGGTAGCCGGCCAGCGTGCCATCCCCACGAATCACGCGGTGACAAGGCACCACGATGGACACGGGATTTGTGGCGCACGCGCGCGCCACCGCCCGGACCGCCTTTGGCTGGCCAAGAGACTTCGCCACTTGTGAGTACGTGCGCGTCCTTCCGTGAGGAATCCGCTGCAATTCCTTCCAGACCCTCCTCTGGAAAGCCGTCGCCTGAACGTCCAGCGGAAGTTCCAGGTGCGGCTGTTTGCCTTCGATGCGCTGCACGACTTCACTTACCCATCGCTGGATCGAATCTGGTGCGGGCGCAATCTCCGCCCGCGGATATTCTTCCCGAAGTTCCGCAACCAGCGTGCTTTCGGTGTCGCCCAAATAAACCGCCGAAACGCCTCGCTCCGTTGCGGCAACCAAGACTTTTCCTAGTGGTGATTTTGCAATTATGTATCCGATCTTCATCCCCAAACCTCCCTTTTGATAAGTAGCCGGCGTCATCCCCAGCTGTGCATCACTTCGTTCGTAAACGCGGCTCGATGAGCCGTATCCCGTTTCGTAGAGCGCGTCGGCGATGCTTTTCCCCGAACGCAGCAGAGTTTTGAAATTCCGGATTCGCAGCGCTTCGGCGACTTCGCGCGGCTTGAGCCCGGTTACCTGCACGAACGCGCGCCGCAATGTGCCCTGCGTGGTACCAAGCGCTCCCGCCAACGTGCCCAAACTCGTGCCGTCTTCGGAAGCCTTCGCGAGTTGCCCTACGGCTCGTTGCACGAGCGCCACTGGGCCTGAAACTTCATTCGGCCGGCAGCGCAGGCAAGGCCGGTAACCCTCTTTCTCCGCTTCTTCCCTTGTGCGAAAGAACAGCACATTGCGCCGCAGCGGCCGCCGCGCCGGGCACGAAGGACGGCAATAGATATGCGTCGAGCGCACCGCCAGCACAAAGGTGCCGTCAGCGCGGAAGTCGCGCGCCATCGTGGCTTGCCAGTACCGCGCGGCAGCACGCGCTGAAATGTTTTGCCCGAGTCTGTTTCTCGTCTCACTCATCTTCTGCAAGCTAAAAGTAGCGCAGCCCTGCGAACAAATCTATCCGGAAAGGTGCGGCAAAGTGAACTCCGCAAATTAGAGGGGAAATAGCGAGGATTCAGGCCTCACCCGGGGCAATCATCGGCTCTTCCACGCGCGCCGGGCTCCGCTGCGTTGCGGTGATCACCAGAATGACCGCCGTCAGAATCACCGCGGCCGCAAGCGCCGTGCGCAGCGTGATGGGCTCTCCCGCGATCAGCCACCCCAGAAAGAGCGCCACCACGGGATTTGCAAACGCATACGTCCCCACGCGTGCGGCCGTGCTTTTGTGGAGAATGTAAAGGTACGCGCTGAATCCGATTCCTGACCCGAACGCAATCAGATAAGCAAGCGCCAGCCAGGAGCGCAGTGAAACCGCCGTGAAATGGAGCCCGTGAAATTCTCCCGCAGAAAAAGCCGCGATCAGGAGAATCGCGCCGCCCGTGAGACTCTGCATCGCCACTCCCAGCATCGGCGAACTGGGCATTCCTCCGTGCTTCGCATAGATCGAACCGCAAGCCCAGGCCAGCGAGGCGAACAGAAGCACGGCAGCGCCCCGGGGATCGACGCGCTGCGAGCCGCCAAGATGCGCCGGCCCTACCAACAAAGCCATGCCCGCAAAACCCATCAGCAACCCCAGGATGACCATTGGAACGGGCTTGTGGCCCCCAGGACGAAGCCAATCCACAAACACCAGCCAGAGGGATACCGTGGCCACCAGCAGCGCGGCTACGCCCGAGGGCACCGTCTGCTCGGCCCAACAAACACCGCCGTTGCCGGCAAATAGCAGCAGAAAGCCCACGACAACGGCTGCGCGCCAATTCGCCGTCGTCGGCCTGACGTTTGTCCTCCAGCGAATGAGCGGGTAAAGGATTAGCCCTGCACTTAGGTGGCGAAGCCCCGCTAGGATTAACGGCGGAAACGATTCGATGCCAATTCGAATCGCAAGATAAGTGGAACCCCAAACGATATAGACCGCCGCGAAAGCAATTAGTAGCAGGGTCGCAGCCCCCGCTGGAGCGTGCTCGCTTGCAGCGGCATCCCCTTTCACGCGTAGCTTGTCCCCTGTCGTCGTCATCTTGCCGGGCCTATCCTTTTACGATTAGACGCGAAAGGCTTGAGTGTCCAGCACCATATTGGTTGGGCCCCTTCTCAAAGAATCCACAGAATGTAGTGTACGAGTTGAAGTACCATTACTAAGTGTTTGAAGTTAGGACACTTCCGCCGATTTCCACAGGTTGACGCCAGCCTCTTCTAGTGCCATCTTATCGCTCCACACTGCACCGTGTGGACGGGGCAATTCCAGAAAGATCGATTTGCTGTTCAGATTGTTGGGCCTTAGCCAGCGACTGTGAAGTGTCGTCTCTGAGGGTGAGATGAGCGCCACAAAGCGCGCAACTCCATTCGAATCGTGGCCAGCCAAACCGGGCGCGGAAGTTCGCGACGCTGCGGTGGGGCCACAACCGGTTCCCGAGCCATTGCGAGTGCCGGCGTTGCGCCTTACACCGCTCCTTGGCCCCACTCAGCCTCGCCGCTTCGTCCGCGTTCCTACTCATGCTGTCGGTGTTCATCCGGAACATCGGCAATACCCGCGTGCCACGCTCAGACTCCCGCTGCGTCTCCGCGCTGTCGGCGGGGTGCCCGAAGAATTTCCGATTACTCTCGTCACCCGCGACATCAGCTCCACTGGCGTCTATTTTCTTTGCCCCAGGCAATTGCCGTCAGGCACTTCCATCGAACTGGAAATCATTCTGGTAAGGAAGCCCCTGGGCCGCGGAAATGTCGTCATGGCCACCATGGCGCACGTTTGCCGCGCTGAATCCGCTGCTACGCCCGGCTGGTACGGCATCGCCGCTTCTTTTGACGATGTCCAGTTTGACCGGGACGACAACCTTCCTTCCCGCTTTCTGAAGCCGTAGCCTCCCATCAAGGAGAATCCTGAATTTCTCTTGGTCCTGCTCTCGGCCTTATTCCCGGATTCCGCGGACCCCGCCCCTTGAAGTATCTCTGTTACTCTGAGCATAGATGATCAAGAAACGAAATTCACGCTTGGAAGGCGTGCTCTTCGATTGGGACGGCACGCTCATCGATTCCTACCATGCCGACACCTCTTCTTACCTGGCCATGTTCAAAGAGCTGGGCATTTCCTGGGGTCTTCAAGAACTCGAGAAGCACTATTCCCCGAACTGGTATCAGGTCTATCGCGCTGCAAGGTTGCCCCGGAGATTATGGGCAGATGCGGACCGTTCCTGGCGCGCGCACTATGCGAAGCACCGGCCAAAATTGATCGCTGGAGCACGCGGCATTTTGCGAAAAGTTGGGAAGGACCATTCTTTAGGCTTGGTCACCAGCGGCGACCGCGACCGCGTCGTACGCCAACTCCGCGAGTTTCGCTTGACGAAGCTTTTCACCGCACGAGTTTGCAGCGGTGACACGCGGCGCAAGAAGCCCCACCCGGAGCCGCTCTGCCTCGCCCTGCGTCAGATGGCCCTCGATCCCTCGGCATGTGTGTATGTCGGCGACGCTCCGCAAGATGTCGAGATGGCCCGCCGCGCTGGCGTTCTCGCCATCGGAGTGCTCGGCCCGTTCCCCACAGAAAAACGTTTGCGCGCTGCCCGTCCGGAGTTTCTAATCGGCTCAATCGAAGAATTACCTGACGTGTTGAAGAAACTGATGCGCTAAAGGTAGGACAGGCATTCTTGCCTGTCTTCGATCACAAAGCACCAGCGCCCGGCTTCGGAGAAGGAGCGGGGGCAGTTGGCGCAGCTGGCATGGGTTTGAAGTCCGTCCATTTGATAACCAGGCGCACGGGAATTTCCATCCCCTTCAGGTTCAAAGTGTCATCCGAACGTGAGTAATTCGGAAACCAGTATTTCCCGTCGACATTCTCGCGATAAGTCTCAAAGGTGCTGAACGGCATCTCCGCGATGCTGTGCACATCTCCCTGATCCGTCACCCATCTTCCGTACGTTTTCACGACTTCCAGGTACTTCGCGTCAACCCATACAATCCCCTCGAAGTAGGCCTTGCTGCGTTCGACCATCTTCGGCTTCGCCTGAAAAATATAGCAATCGATCTCGTCCACCTGCTCCTTGCCCAGATACTTCAGATCGTATTTCGCAAGCTGGCTCGCCGTCAGCGGAAACAGGGGAATGTGTTGGAGCCCTTCGAGGTCTTCCGACCTCAGAAAAAGATGCTTCATGGTGGACTGCGGTCTTTCTACTACTTTCTCGAAGTACTTCCCTTCCACGTCCCGAGCCGGCTGCGTCACCAGAACAAATTCGCCCGCAGGCTGCCCATCTGGGCCGAACTCCTGAATACGGATGGTCTTCCGGTACGTGTAATGAGTGCGCGAGGCCAGATACTCCTCTTCTTTTTGTGAAAACCGCTTGATGATTTCCGCCTCCGCCAGCGAAGGCGGCGCATCCGGCGCAGGCTCATTGCCCATGCGCACGACGTGATGGTCCGGCGGGGCCGCAATCGGTCCCTTGGGCGCGTCCTGTGCCCGCAGCGGCACTCCGCCGAAAGTAAGCCCGCCAAGAACAACAAGGATGCGCCATGTCATGGAAAGTCGATTGCAATCTCGGAATTGTCTTGCCGCGCTCATAGTCAATTAGATGCGTTCGATCCGCCGCGGGGCAGCTTCAAGCGGCATGGTCAATGCAAAGTCTACCGCAAATTGCCAATCGGGCCGTACCGCCTGACGGACGTGGCGCGAGTGGCGAACAATCGCCAGGTCTTGTTACAATTTGGCAATTCGTGAGCGAAACGAAACAAGCTAGGCGCTACCTCGTGTCGGGAATGGTTCAGGGTGTGGGCTTTCGCTACTTCACCCAGGATGCCGCCGAGACGCTACGCATTAGCGGCTTCGTGAGAAACCTTCGCGACGGCCGCGTCGAGGTTTTTGCCATAGGAACGGCGCAGCAGCACGGGGAGTTGCGCGCCATGCTCGAACGCGGGCCACGCTTTTCCAGCGTCAGCGAAGTGTTGGACGAGCCCGCGGCCACCGATACCCAATACGAAGGCGGTTTTTTTATCAACCCAAGTGATTGAATCGAGTACAGATTTGACTCCGATAAACAGGAGACGTTTGCATGGATGAATTAAAGAAGCTGATCCGCGAAGTGCCCGATTACCCCAAGCCGGGAATCCTCTTTTACGACATCACCACTCTGCTCAAGGACAAGCAAGGGTTTCACAGGCTGATCGACCGGCTCTGCGAGCATTACGACGGGCATGCGGTTGATGTCGTGGCTGGCATCGAGGCACGCGGCTTCATTCTTGCTCCGGCGCTGGCCTACCGGCTCGGCGCGGGTTTTGTCCCCGTTCGCAAGCCGAAAAAGCTTCCCGCGAAAACGGCGAGTGTTTCCTACGCGCTCGAATACGGCACCGACACGCTGGAAATCCACGAAGACGCCGTCAAGCCGGGCCAGCGCGTGATCATTTGCGACGACCTGCTCGCCACCGGCGGCACCGCCGTCGCCACCGCCAAGCTCATCCAGCAGCTAGGCGGCAAGGTCGAAGGCGCCGCCTTCGCCGTCGAGCTCACATTTCTAAACGGCCGCAAAAAGCTCAACGGCGTCGACGTCTTCTCCCTGATTCAATACGACAAATAAGTTTCGCACCAGTGATCTCGGTTCCAAACAAGCCGGAACTCACTTGCCCAGCGCGCGTATGTTGCGCTGACGAAGTGCTTCGAAGAGCACAACGCCGGCAGCAACAGAAACGTTCAGGGACTTCACTGGCCCGGTAGTGGGCAACTTCACAACAAAATCGCAGCGCTTACGCGTGAGCTCGTGCAGGCCCTGACCTTCGTTTCCTAGAACAATGCCCGTTGGCGAAGTGTAATCCACCTCGGTGTAATTCTTGTCTCCGCCCTCGTCGAGCCCCACGAGCCAGTATCCCGCTTCCTTTAGCTCTTCCATCGTTCGAACGAGATTGGTAACCTTCGCGACCGGCAAGTGTGCCAGCGCTCCTGCGGAGGCTCGCGCCACGGTATCCGTAAGCCCCGCCGCCCGCCGCTCGGGGATCACCACGCCGTGCGCCCCGGCCGCCAGCGCCGTTCGAACAATCGCCCCCAAATTGTGCGGATCCTCGACGCCATCCAACAAAACGATCAGCCCCATCTTCCCACTGCCCGAATTGGCTTGCGCCAGAATGTCTTCCAAAGTTGCTGCGGCTCGCGCCGCTGCCAGCGCCACCACTCCCTGGTGATCTTTCGAATTGGCCAGCCGGTCCAGCTGCCCGCGATCTTCGAAGCGCACCGGAACGCCTTGCTTGCGCGCCAGTTGCACAATCTCTTCAACCCGCGTGTCCTGCCTCCCCTTGGCGATAGCAATCCGGTCGATCGGCCGCTGCGCCTCCAGCGCCTCCTTTACCGCGTGTATGCCCGTCAGCTTGTCCATGCGGCAGACAGTTTACAGTCGTCAGTTGACGGTTCACAGTTCAAAACGAGGCTTGTGGATGAGCGCATTCTGGTCCGTTTTCGGCCCTTCTGCGACTAGTCTAAATTAGACTAGTCCAGCGCCGCGCAGAACTCCAGGACGCGCGTGCACGCGGGCTTCACGGGAACGGCGAAGGAGAGAGATGAGGCTTCCTCGAGCAGGAGAATCACGCGGTCGAGCTCCCCTTCCCCCGCCCTCCCCGCCAAAGCCAGCCTGATCGGATGAAATAATTCCCTGCCGCGCAGCTCCATCCCGCCTTTCAACGCCGTCACAATTTCCTTGAATCGTTCCGACGTCAGCGGCGCACCGTCGAGCAGCAACAGCGCCACCTGCCGCAACACATCCCTCGCCGCATAGCGCGAGAGCACCACATGGCTCTCCACTCTGGCGATAATCTCCCGCGCGTCGTAATGAAACACCAAGCCGAGCAGATCCGCCAGCGCCGCTCGATCTGGCGCATGACCGCCGAGTATCGCCGCGGCATGCTCGCACCAGCCGATTTGTTCGGCCGTGGGTCCAGCAGCCAGCCACTCGCGTTCGTGCAATATGCCAAGCACATCGGCCGAGGTGAACGGATTTACAGCCGCAACCGGCGTGTCTGTTTGATCTTCGGGACGCATCAAGGGGATTGTAACTTAGAGCTGCTCGACGCGGCGGGCAGCGCCACTACAAACACACTTTGTCAAATCAGCGGGAACTGAGTGTGGCCACCACATGCGCCGCAATGGCTTCACCGCGCCCAATTGCGTCCACGCCTTCGTTGGTCTTGGCTTTCAAATGGATTTTTTCAACCGACACCCCGAGCGCCTTGGCCAGTGCCTCGCGCATCTTCAGGAAATGCGGCCCCAGTTTCGGTTTCTCCGTAATCACCACGGCGTCGACATGCTCGATCGCAAAATATTTCTCATCGAGCAGCTTCTTCGCGTGTTCCAGGAAAAGCAGACTGTTCGCGCCCTTCCACTTTGGATCGGTGTCCGGAAAATGCGTTCCAATATCGCCAAGCCCCGCGGCCCCCAGCAACGCGTCGCACATCGCATGCGCCAACACGTCCCCGTCCGAATGCCCCACCGGCCCCTTGTCAAACGGCAATTCGATCCCTCCCACAATGAGTGGCCGGCCTTCCTCAAGTCGATGCAAATCGTACCCAATTCCGGTTCGCGTTTTTGAGGAACCAATTTTGGCCGCTCGCCACGGGGCGCTTTTCATTTGGCGCATTAGGAAAACGCAAAACCCGACGAGGAGAAGGAGAGGAATGCCGTTGATAAGCAGCAGAACCCAATCAGAACTTTTTTGACCGTCGCTGGAGGGTCCACCGGCAGAGACCAGCTTCCACAACATGATCCCGAGCAATACGATGGAAAGCCAAAACACGATCGTCTTTGTGTTTGAACTTGAGTTCATCCTCAAGCCTTCTTGCGCTCTCGTTCCAGATAAAACCGCGCCAATTCCATATCCGCCGGCTTGGTGATCTTCAAATTGCGCTCCGAGCCCAGCACCACGTGCACATCGTGCCCCATGCGCTCGACAAGTCCCGCCTCGTCCGAAGCATTCACTCCGTCCGCCTCCGCGCGCGCAAACGCTTCTTTCAGAAGTTTTGTCGAAAACGCCTGTGGTGTCTGCGCCAGCACCACGCGTTCCCGCGGCACCGTTCCCGTAATTAACGCCACGTCCTCCGGCAAGCTCGCGCGCTTCACTTCCTTGACCGTATCCATCGCCGGTA
>Ga0207061_1192_pt1 | contig 13534 bp, 8 predicted proteins | sample Alteio_BWMinCont_31_FD_153275 | JGI IMG/M metagenome (GOLD analysis project Ga0207061, IMG submission 153275) | Enriched cells from forest soil in Barre Woods Harvard Forest LTER site, Petersham, Massachusetts, United States -... | ecosystem: Environmental > Terrestrial > Soil > Temperate forest >... | reverse complement strand
CGCTGGTGTTTGCCTAGATTATTAGATTTGGATTGTTCGCACTTGGTTGCCAGGAAGAAAAGCGGCAGCCAGGCTGCCGCACTCCAAAAAAAACGGCGGGCCTAAGGCCGCCGCTTTTTATCTCAGGCCAAGATCTGACCTGCGAACATTATACGACACGAGCCGGGAGGGATTCGGAAAACACCCAGGCCCGGCATCACCAGCGCGCGCGGATGCGATATTTGAGGACGGAGGTGCCGTCTTTGGCCACGGGGACGTCGAATTGGGCGGCGAAGGCTGCGGTCTTGGTGGCCTTGAAGGTGGAAGAAAGCATTTCCCAATCGCCGCCGATGGGCTCGTTGACCTGCACGGTGACGGGGCCGTCTTTGTGGTTGCGGATAGTGACTTCCATTTCAATTTCCCAGACGTGATTGTCGATGCGTTTGTAGTCGGTTTGCTTGTGCTCGGCGACGACGTCGAAGGCGTTGCCGATGTGGATGCTGACGTATTCGTCTTTGGGCGTATGGTCGATGCGGTCTTCGCCGGCAAAGAGAATCCCACCCTTCGAATCTTTCTGGTAAACGCGGACGTTGCCGGCGGGAAGTGGAATGCCGAGTCCGGCTTTTTCTTCATTTTTGAATTTGTAATAAACCATGACCGGATCTTTCAGCGGGGCGCCGGGAGCCTGTTGATTGCGATAGTAGTAGTTCTGCCCGTTCACGACAAAAACCTTCTGCACGGGAACGCCGCTGCCCTGGAGCAGGCTAATCTGTTTCGTTTCCTTGTCTTCGACAGAAGTTTTGCGGCCGAGCGAGTAGAGATGGTATTCGCTGAAAGCTTCCTGCTGGAATTGCTGAGCGGCCTTGGCCATGGGCACAGCCGCATTCATATCCATCCTTGACCGGACACCGCCTTCGGCCACGCGATTCAATTCACCTGCCACAAGTTGCAGGCGGGCGTTGTGGAAGGCGGTGCCACTGTTGTTGACGACAGTGACCCAGCCGTCGAGGTCGGCGGCTTTGTCGTCGCGCGCGACAGTGAGAACGTAATCGGCGTTCCAGGATAGATTGCTCGCGAGATAGGAAGCTTCGATCTGCTGTTTTTTCGGGCCGCTGTTTTCCAGGGACATTAGGAGCGTGGGGCGGTCGTAGAGATTCGCGGGCACTTCGGGAAAGCGGTAGCTCTCCGCAAACATGCCGGTGACGATGTCGTTGCCGATTTTCCAGACGGGGCCATTGTTATCGGAAAGAAGCGTGGCCTTGATTTCTTCACGCTTGGTGGTGTTGTTGTCCTGATAGGAGCGCACGAGCGTAACTTCCTTGCCGACGTATTTGTGGAGGAGCTTCGCAGGCTCGAGAAGGTCGTATTCGTAATTCTGTTCGATGACGCCGAGCTTCTCTGGATCGGTAAGCGAACGGAAATGGACGGTGGCGGGATTGACGGTGGCGGCAATGTCCATGAATTTGAGGCGAAAGACGCCGCTGGGGAGCATGAGATTGCGGACGTCGCGCACCAGAGCGATGTTGGAATTGTAGACGGTCACGTTGAGATCGGTCTGATCGCTGAGGCTTGTGGATTGATCGCCCGCGGCGCGCGAAGAGTCTTTTTCCTGCGCGGCGTAAACCTTGTTCGCATGGATGGCGGGATAAAGAACGACCGCGCCGATGGTGAGAACGGCGGCGGCGAAAATCGCGCACAAGAATCTCGTGGTTGGCTTGCTCCCGGGAATCTTCATCACTATCACCTCAATCTAGATTTGCCTTCTCCGTTAGAACGGTGTGGGAGAGATTTCTTGCACGCAGCGAGCTGGACTGGGAGCGAGCGCGAGTCATTTATTCATTCACGAAACGCTTCCAGGTGACGCCGCCGTCGGTGGTTTCGAAACTTTTCGTATTCAGGGAGTTCCAGACCCGGGCGTGCAGACCGTCGGAGGCCTGGACGCCGCCGAGGTCGTCGGGCATGGGGGGAGAAAGAAGTTTCCAATGCGCGCCGCCGTCGGTGGTGAGCAGAACAGTTCCGGCACGGCCGACGATCCAGCAGATCTGGTCTGCCGGCGCGGCGCCTGTGATTAAATCGGCGAGGGCGCTGCTGGTTTGCCGGGACCAGGATGTTCCGCCATCGGCAGAGAATTCGATGAGGCCGGAACGGCCAACGCGCCAGACGGCTTTGGAACCGGGCACGGCGATCAAGCGCGGATTGGAAATCAGTGCTGCTTCCATCGAAGCGCCACTTGTGAAGCCCGCGACGCCCCCAGAAGCGGTTGGAGGTGCAGGCGCGGACGGAGGTGCAGGCGAAGGCTTGGCGGCTTTCATTCTTTGGTTGGAGGTCGCCTGGCCGTGCGGGGCAGGGCCGGGTTGCTTTGCAGACTCATATACATTTTGATTTTGTTGCGGCAAGTTCGCCACGCTTTGATTTTGCTGCAGGTTCGCGGCACCTTGACTTTGTTGTTGCACGATCAGCGGCTGCGCCTCAGCTTGCACTTCTACCGTTTGCGTGGTGGTCGGGACGTTCTTGGCGTCGAGATCTGATTGAGCTGTTGCGGCCGTGAGCGCGTCGGCGGAGGTTTCGCGCGTGGCATCCTTACGAGCGCCGGCCTCTTTGTCGGCAAGGGTTTTTGAGGGCGCAATCCGCGCCTGGTATTCGGACCTGCGCTCTCGCAGGTCCGCCGCGTCCGACGCGGCCGGTGCGTTCGAGGGAGCAAACTGCTCCGCCGCGGATTGCTGTTTCGAAAGAGAGGGTTTGGGCGAAGGCGCGGGAGTACCTTGAATTACGCCGGTGGAAGTTGACGGCGAGGGGGAAACGGGCGTCTGGTTCCTGGCTACCTGGACTTCATTCGCGTGGTGGAGAGTCAAGGACTGGTTTTCATGAATGGCGATCCAAACCAGCAAGCTAGCAGCGATGGCCGCTGCGGGAGCGAGCCATTTCCAGCGCGGTCCGGGGAAACGGCGAATCTCGCGCGCCTGTCTCGACGGAGTGCCGGCCGCCGGCTGGCTTGCCGCTGCGGGAATGGTCTCACGCCGCTGCGCAGCGAGCACGGACTCGGATTCCTTCCGTGAATGGACTTCTTCTTGCGTTGCAGCTTGCAGCGGAATTTCGTCGGTGGATTCGAGTTGCGCAAGGATCGACTGGCAATGCGCGCAGCCGACGATATGTTCCTTCAAGGAATTCATTTCCTCAGCGAACAAGGAGCGCTCGTGATAGGCGGCGAGGGATTCCAAATCGGGACAAGAACCACGTTCGAACGCGGCGCCGGCATGGGAATTCGCAGCCGCACCGGAAGGCGCAACGGAACGCAGATGGCGCGATAGCGCTTTGTCGAATTTTCGGTCGCGTTCGTCAGGCCCCATAAGCTTCTCCATCCTTAGAACGAATCCACACCGCTTCCTTGCACGCGGCCCTCATATGGGCCTCTTTCCGGCCGCCGGACCCGGCGATTTTGGGCGTGGCAGAAGTTTCTCGAGATCGATGGGCGTCTCCTCGGCACAATATTCGAAACAGAGAGCGATCTCGGCATCGTTCAATCCGGGCTGGGCCGCGGAACCGTTCGCAGCCACAAAACCGCGCCGAAGGATTTCTTCGACGTGCTGGCGCAAATCGCGCCGCACGCGGTCGAGATGGCGGGAAACGCTGGACTCGTGTTCGCCAAGGTGCCTGCCGATTTCAGCGAGGGTCTTTTCTTCGGTGTAGTAGAGGCGGAGGCGATCTTTTTCCCGAGGCTCGAGGCGCGCGAGGGCCAACTGCAAGGCACGGGTAAAGAGCGCAACGTACCGCTCGCGATGCGGATCGGCGGGCTGCAACTGGGGCCCGGGAGAAATGCGCGGACGCTCACCTGCGGTTTCCTCATCGCCGAGTTCCTCGAAGCGGCGGCCCGCGCGGATGGAATCAATATGCCGCTGTGCGAGCACAGCGCGGAGCCAGGTCTTCAGCGAGCTGCGCCCATGGAAGTAGCGGAAGAGCGAGCGACGCGCGCCTTGCTCCGCGGCCAATCCATAGAGGTCGGAAAAGAGGGAATCGGCGAGATCACAGGCTTCGGGCGAAGCGGCATTGCGGCGATGAATAGCGGCGGCCGCGGCGCGCAAATAAGAACGATAGCTGGCAAAAAAATGCTCCCAAGCCGCCTCGCATCCTTCGGCGCAAGCGGTAGCCAAAGCCAAATCTTCCACATGCAGGGCCCGGAGGTATTCCTCGATTTTTTGAGGCGCTGCCGAGCCGGTGGTCAAGCGTTTTTTTGCACTAAGATCGAGAGCAGCGGCAAAGCGTTCCCGAGAGAGTCCCCAGCGGCCAGCCTGCGACTGGGCGTAGAGCCACTCGACAAGGGAGGACTTGCCATCCGGCGACCCAGAGGGGGCCTGCGGGCCCGTCTCGGGGCTGCGTTTTGAGGTGTCTTCAGCCATTTCGAATGCCAGGGACCATTCCCCAGGCTGGGATGCAAACCAACGCCTAGGCCACTGTCTGCATCCTAGACCATACGCCCGGCAGACGGAAGCCAGTGTGTAAAACTCACCAACCTAAGCGGGAATTGCGGTATCCTAAGGGATGTTGCGCGCCCAGACTCGCAACTGAAAGCGTCTCGCCGGGTTAGAAAAGGGTGCGCTGCAGTGCGCTCGCGGGAGCCATTAGCGACTTCGCGTCGTTAGTACCAAAGTCCTATTCGGGCTCCTTTGCCCTCGTCAGTACGCTGGTACTGCTAGAGCGCATTTCCTATTCTGCTAGCGGATATGGGAAGGCTAGAAACTCCTAGAGTCCCGTATTCCCTGGACCGGAATTTCACGAGGCGGCACGCGGATGACAACCATGATTGCAGATCCACCAAGAAAGACAACGATGGGCGTTGGTTTTCAAGCCAACCGCGGCCGTACGGGTGACCCACAGGCCTGGAAAAAAGCTATAGGGACAAAACCGGTAGCAGCGCGTCTGGCACTTCTTCCGGAATCGAAGCCACGCTGGGACCGAATCGGAATCAGTGCTGGAGCACAGATCGCGATCATCACCTTTGTGCTGCTGATCCCACTGATTTTCCCGGATCAAATGAAGACGGCCCTGAATCTTCGAGTGACGGAGCTGATGCAGCCGGTAACGGAAATTCCAGTGGCGCCTACACCTCCACCGCCCCCGCCTCCTAAGGTCAAGGCCAAGGTGGCGCCCCAACCGAAACCCGTTGAGCCGGAACCGGTTAAGCTGAACCCGAAACAGACGCACGTGTTTCTGACTGCGAAAGTCGTTCAGCCCAAGGTGCAGAAGGTAGAAGCAAAGCCGGTCGAAATCAATCCGACTTTTGATCAAGTCAAGATGGATTTACAAACCAAGGGACCAAAGCGTCCGAAAGATGACGTAAAGGTCGGCAACCTCTCCTCGGGTAGCGCGGCAGTCCCGACCGTCGTGGCGCCGGTAGAAAAAGTGCAAACTGGCGGCTTCGGCGATACGAACGGAATTGCCGGCAAGGGAGATCCGAACAAGGCTACGAACGTGAATCGCCTGGGCTCGCCCGCATTGCCGGGCGGACCTGGATATGGCAACGGCACAGGCGGCGACAAAGGAATTCGCGGAACAGTGGCGAGCACAGGGTTCGGAAATGGAACAGCGAATCCTCCACCAGCCCAAAAGAAGGGCACGCTACAGTCCACGGGCTTCGCAGATCAAACCGTCGCGACGGATGCTCCGAAGAAAAAAGCGGCGGCCAGTGAAAGCGCCACGACACCTGTTGACATCCTGGACAAACCACACCCGGAGTACACCGCGGAGGGGCGTAGTCTCAAGATTGAAGGTGACGTGGTACTGGACATGGTATTCCTGGCGAACGGCAGTATCCAGGTGAACCGGGTCATCAGCGGATTGGGCCACGGGCTCGACGAAGCAGCAACACGGGCAGCACAACAGATCAAGTTCAAACCGGCAAAACGCGAAGGCCAGCCGGTGGATTTTCCGGCACGCGTTCGGATCGAATTCCGTTTGGCATATTGAGGGGAGAGAGCAAATGCGTAAGTTAGGTACAGCTATCTTTATTTTCATCTTGAGCGGGCTGGGAACGCTGGCAGCGGCCGACGCGCCCAAACCAGCCGAACAGGCTCGGACCATGGAAGACGTGATCGACCGCGTGATCACGAACGAAAACCGTGCCAGCCAGCAGATCCGGCAATACTCTCCACTGGTGGAGACGTACATCCAGGATCTGAAGCCGGACAAGGACCTGGGATATGTTCCTGCGGGGGACAAATATTTTCTGGGGCGCGCCGACTTTTCGAAAGGCGTTTCCCTGGTCTCGCTGACGGACGTGAATACCAAGGGGAAGAAGATTTTCGGCGCGATCGGAAACTTTTTTTCGTTCTCGGCGGAATTCGTGCCGGGCGGCTTCCTGCAGATGGTGTTCATCGACACGAACGGCTTCGACAAGCAGCACTACAAGTTTGATTACGTGCGCCGGGAATTTCTGGGCGAAGTGCGCTGCCTGGTATTTGACGTGACGCCGCTGGAAAAATCCGGCAAGGGACGGTTCCTGGGACGCATCTGGGTGGAGGATCAGGATTACAACGTGGTGCGCTTCAATGGCGGCTACGGCGGCGGGGGACACTCCAGCTGGTATTTCCACTTTGACAGCTGGCGCACTAACGTGCAGCCCGGCGTGTGGATGCCTTCCTTCGTGTACAGCCAGGAAACGGACATTCACTACGCCATCACAAAGAAACTGGACTTCAAGGCGCAAACGCGGCTGTGGGGCTACAACCTCGGCCACGCCAGCCAGGAACAGGAATTGAGCAAAATCCTGGTGGAAACGCCAGTGCAGGACGATACGAAGACGGCGAACGACCTGTCGCCCATCCAAGCACAACGCTCATGGGACCGCCAGGCGGAAGATAACGTCATTGATCGTCTGGAACGGATTGGCTTGATAGCGCCGCGCGGCGAAGTGGACAAAGTTCTCGAGACAGTGGTCAACAATCTCGAGGTGACCAACAATATCGACGTCGATCCCGAGGTCCGCTGCCGCGTGATGATGACTTCGACGCTGGAGTCTTACACCGTCGGACATACCATCGTTTTGAGCCGCGGGCTGATTGACGTGCTGCCCGACGAGGCCAGCCTGGCGACCATGCTGGCGCACGAGCTGAGCCACGTGGTCCTTGGCCACCGCTTGGATTCCACCTACGCGTTTTTCGACAACCTGCTGGTCGACGACAAAGATACGTTCCGGCACTTTGGCTTTGCCCGCACGCCGGACGAGGAAAAAGCAGCCAACGTCAAGGCCATGCAGATCCTGAACAATTCGCCGTATAAGAACCAGCTCGGCAATGCCGGGCTGTTCCTCACGGCGCTGGAGACGCGCCAGAAGGAAATCCCGAACCTGATCAGCGGGCACCTGGGCAATCGCGTTCCGGTGATCGGTGATCTCAAGTCCACCACGCCAGTCGACAAGAAGCAGAACCCGCAGATGATTGCGGCGCTTCCGATCGGCGGGCGCGTGAAGCTGGACCCGTGGGACGACAAGCTGGAACTCATCAAGAGCAAGCCCATCGGCACGGTAGCTGAGCGCGAGAAGATGCCGTTCGAGGTCACTCCGTTCATGCCGTACTTGATGCGTTACGGGGCGGAGGCTGGGAAGCCCATCGCCGCGAGCGCAGGCACGCAGACCGACCCGAAAACCGGGGAAGCGGCGCCTGGCAAGCCGTAGACTGACGATTCCATAGGCATAAATCTTGCGGCCCGGCAAACAGCAACTTGCCGGGCCGTTTTTTATTTGGTTGCGACGATTGCGTTTAGGATGAGTTTTTACCTGGGCGAGGCTAGCTCTTTAATCAGCTTGTAGTTGAATTCCACGCCATCGTAAAAATCCTGCACGCCGACGCGCTCGTCCTTGCCATGCTCGCGATTGTCATTCACGTCAAAGAACATGCAGGAGATGCCATAGGTGGGAATGCCGGCGATGCGGGTGATTCTTCCGTCGGTGGCGCCGGTGGACATGGTGGCGACGAGCGGAACACCCGGCCAGACGGCGCCCAGGGTCTTCTCCATGGCCTGGGTCACTTCGGGAAGGAGGGGCGAAGGCGGCACGGGGACGACCGGCACGACCTTTCCGTCGGGGCCCATCTGCGGAACGACGCTGACCTTGACTTTGGGGTCATTGGCGATGCGCTCGAGAGTTTTCAGAATTTCCTGCGGGTCTTCGCCCGGGAAAATGCGGCAATTGACGTTGGCGCGCGCCGTTTGTGGAAGGGCGTTCGCAGCGTGGCCGCCGGAGAGCATGGTGGCGACGCAGGTGGTATGCAGAAGAGAATTGTAATAGGGGACTTCGGAGAGGCGTTGCACCGCGGCGGCATCGGGCGGCTGCTTGGCAACCGCTTTCATGTCTGACGAGGTGGCCCCCGACGCGAGCGATGCGGTGCGCTCAAAGTAGTTTCGCGTGATTTCGTTGATCCTCAAGGGGAACGAAAAGGATTGCAGGCGGGAGAGCGCGCCGGCCAGGTGATAAATCGCGTTGTCCGGGCTGGGGACCGAACTGTGGCCGCCGGGATTCAGCGATTCGAATTGAAAATCGACATAGACTTTTTCGCTGGCCTGAATGCCTGCTAGCAGGCGCTTGTCCTTGTCTTTTTCGAATTCGCCGCCGTCGAGATTGATGCAGTACTCGGCGTCAATCCAGTCGCGATGTTCCTTGACCAGCCAATCCACGCCGTTGAACGAGCCGCCTTCCTCATCGGCGGTCAGCGCGACGATCAGGTCGCGGTCGGGAACAAAACCTTCCTTCTTCAGGCGGATGAAATTGGTGACCAGGATGGCGTCGCCTTCCTTCATATCTTCGGTGCCGCGGCCGTAGAAATAGCCATCTTTCTCGATGAATTCGAAGGGATCGGTGGTCCAGTCCGAGCGGAGGGCTTCGACGACATCCAGGTGCCCGATGAAGAGGACGGGCTTGCGTATGCCGGTTCCGCGAAAACGGACGACGAGGTTTTTCTTGCGTTCGTTCGGGCCGGCTACTTTGACATCGCCCTCGGCGAAACCTCCGTCCCGCAAGCGCTTGGCCATGGCCTCAGCCGCGGTGGTCACATTGCCGACGGAATCGGTGGTGTTGATCTCGATGAGCTGCTTCAATATGCCGCGCGCCAACTGCCTTGTTTGGTCCTGGCTTTGCGCCCGCGCTTTGGGCGCGGCGCTCGCGATCAAACAGACCACCAGTCCACAGCGAATCGCTCTTTGCATTGGTTCCCCTTGAAATGACCCTCGAAATAAATTGTCAGGAAAAAGGCATCTGCCCCGCGGGCGAAACCGGCCGGGCCGCCAAGGCATAGTGCAGGCATCGCGACAGATGCGAGGCGGTCCAGAATAACAGAATCATGCCAAACCCGCGGTCCAGGAAAAGAAACACGACAAAAGCCAGAAAGACCGCGAGTCCCGTTCGATCTGGCTTCATCAACGGCGCCGGCAGCCGGCTATTCACGAAGCGGGCCAGTTCCCGCGGCCACTTGTAAACCCAATACAAGCCGTAGATGGGAATCAGGTGAAACCATGCCGCGCGAATTGGTTTGATGGAATAGGCTCCCGCTGAGGCCTGCATGAGCACGACATGAAACTCATACGCGCAAACAAACCAATAGACCAGGCAGATGAAATTTGCGAGGAACAAGTAGAGTGGCGGGACGAGGAGCGGTTCTTTGGCGAGTTCGGGATGCAGATAGATGGCGACCATTTCCGCGATGAGCGTGGCCACACCGAGGAGGTACCCCACCCAGATGCGCGGAAATGCGGCTGGCGTCCCCGGTTGCGCTTGTTGTTCTTGTGAATCTCCATCCATCCTGCCCTCACGGAATCGGCTTTGGGAGCGTAACGGGCCTGCTGCTGATCCGTCAAACGGATTACGCGGCGGTTCCATTTTTCGCTGGCGTGAGTTGCTTCGCCCCGCGTGCCTTGCATAAACTGTCGAAGGTTCTATTTCGGAGGAAGAGATGACATCAGCCAGAAAACGCGCCGCGCAGATGGCGCTGGGGGCGGCGATTTTTGTTGCGGGAATCGCGGCAGGCTCGCTGCACGCGCGAAGCGCCGCGGTGGTGAACCGGTTTGGCCAGCCGAAAACGGTGCTGCACGTGGTGGTTTACAAATTCAGAGACAATGTATCGAATTATGATCGGGAAAAAGCCATCAACGGCATCAAGGACATGGCCGGAAAGATTCCCGGCATCAAGAATATCTGGCTAAAGACTGGGCGCAACCAGATCAAAGACTTCAGCGGCGTTTACGCCATCGAATTCGCGAGCGCCGAAGCGGCCGCCGACTACGCGGAAAGCCCGGTGCATGAGGCATGGTCCAAGACGTGGCAGGAACAGCGAGAGAACAGCTTATCGTTCCAGGTTTCGAATCCTTAGGCACCGTAGCCACGACATCTATCATTCTTCCCTAGACCACCAAGAAGGACTATCCTAGCCCGGTTCTTCGATAGCCCTGTGGTTTCATAAAATTCTTGAAACATGGGAAGAGGGCTGCGCGTCACATGGCGCAGCGGCCGGTGGCCCACTACCACCAGAAAAATGCGAGGCAATGATGATGAATCGGCGGGGAATCTCGTCTGAAACATGTTCGGAAAGGCGCGTTCGGTGGCAGAGGCCTGTTTTTCTGGCGATGGCAGCGCTTACTATCGCGAGCCTGGCCACGATTCGGGTGGCAGCGCAATCCGCGGCGGCGAATGACGAAAGCTACACCAAGAAAATTCGGGAGTTTACGACGGAGCCCTCCTTTCTGACGGACCTCGTCGATCATCTTCCGGCTTCGGCAACCGTACCCTCGCCGGACAAAATACTGGGCCACATCGTGGGCGCTCCGGACTACCTCACTTATTCGAAAGACATCTACCACTACTACGATGAACTCGCGAAGGCCTCGCCGCGCGTAAAAGTTTTTCGCGTTGGAAAGTCGGAGGAAGGGCGGGACTTTTTGCTGGTCGCAGTCAGCGACGAGGCCAACATCTCGCAGCTCGACCGCTTGCGCGAGATCACCGCGAAGCTGGCCGATCCGCGCAAAATCAGCGAGGCGGAAGCGCAGCAGCTCGCTTCCGGCGGCAAGCCCTTCTATTGGGCGTCGGCTTCGATCCATTCTCCGGAGACGGGATCGCCGGAGATGCTGATGGAGCTGGCGTACCGCCTGGCGGTGGAAGACAGTCCGCTCATCCAAAACGTCCGCAAGAAAGTGGTGTTCCTGATCACGCCGCTCGTCGAAGTGGACGGCCACGACCGCATGGTGGACTCCTGGAACTACCGAAAGGCCACTCCGGACAAACCGCAACCTGGGCTGCTGTATTGGGGACATTACGTGCAGCACGACAACAATCGCGACGGGATCGGTATGGGGCTGAAACTTTCGCAGATGATGATGCAGGATTTTTTGAACTGGCATCCGCAAGTGCTGCATGACTTGCACGAGTCCGTTCCGTATCTTTACATTTCGACGGGCACGGGGCCTTACAACGCGTGGCTCGACCCGATCGTGGTGAGCGAATGGCAGAAGATGGCGTACAACGAGATCGAAAAATTGACGGCGCGGGGCGTGCCAGGCGTGTGGACGCATGGCTTTTACGATGGCTGGGCGGCGAATTACATGATGTTCGTGGCCCAGGGACACAATTCCATCGGGCGGTTCTACGAAACGTTTGGGAATTCAACGCCGGAAACGAAGGAGCGAACGCTGCCTCCCTCGGCGACTTCGCGGGCGTGGTTCCGGCCGAATCCGCCACTGGCTAAGGTGAAGTGGTCGTTCCGCAACGACATTAACCTGCAGCAAAGCGGGCTTTTGCTCGCGCTGGATTATATGGCGGAGCACGATAAGGAATTTCTCGCCAATTTTTATTTGAAGAGCAAGCGTGCAGTGGCTAAAGCGACGACGGAAGGTCCAGCGGCGTGGGCTATTTTGAACGATGGGCGCCGCCCGGCGCTCGCGGCGCAGCTGGCAAATCTTCTCCAACGGCAAGGCGCGGAAGTGCAAAAACTGGAGCAGGATTTTGAAGTCAAAGATACTGCGACTTCGCCAGCGAAGCCCAAGGACGGCCAAGCCGACGCGAAACCCGCCGAAGAGATGAAGAATGAGAAATCCGACAAGCCGAAAAGCGAAGCCGGAACAAAAAAAGCGGACGAGCCGAAAACAACGAAGATTCCACTGGGCAGCTACATCGTGCGCATGGACCAGCCCTACAGTCGCATCGTGGACATGCTGCTGGACACGCAGTATTACTCGACAAGCGATCCGCGGCCGTATGACGACACCGGCTGGACGCTTGGACCGTTGCGCAACGTGAAGACCTTGCGTGTCACCGACGCCTCCATTCTGAAAGCGCCGATGACACTGGTGGACCAGCCGGCGCGCGCCGACGGCCTGGTCATGGCGCCGCACGCGGTCAAGGGAAAATCGCCGGCGGTGAGGTGCTACGTGATTGACGCCAGCGCCGAACCGAACCTTGCGGCGTTGCGTTACCGCCTGAAGGACGTCAAGTTTTTTGCGGCCGAGAAATCGTTCGAAGCGTCTGGGCAAAAATTTGCCGCCGGTTCGTTCCTCCTTCCGGTTGAAGGCAATCCTGCCGATCTCGACATGCGCTTGAATACCGCGGTTCGCGAGCAGGGCGTCCGGGTGACCAGCGCGGATGCCATGCCGGAGGTGGAGCGCCACGAGCTGGGCGTGCCGCGCATCGCGCTGCTTCATACTTGGGCGCGCACGCAGAATGAAGGATGGTTCCGGCTGGGCCTGGAAGAGTCCGGCGTGCCCTACACTTATCTGGCGGAAACCGCGGTTCGTGACACGAAGAATCTGCGGGAAAAATTTGACGTGATCATTTATCCGCCGGGCGCTGGCGACGTTTCTCAAATGTTGAACGGTTATCCGAAACGGATTCTGCCCGACGGTACGGAATATGGCGGCGCGATGCCCTGGCAGAATTCTGCCGTTACGCCGAATTGGGGCGGGGTCGACGAGGCGCCGGATATTCGGGGCGGTCTCGGGTTCGAAGGCGTCGCAAATCTAAAAAAGTTCATCGAGGACGGGGGAGTGTTCATACCCGTAGCAGCGAGCACCCGCCTTCCCATCGATTTGGGGATGACGGACACGGTGAGCGTTGCAGAAACGCGTCAACTCCAAGCTCGCGGCTCCATCCTGCGCGCCAATGTGGAGGATAAGGCCAGCCCGATCGCCTACGGCTACGATGATTCGCTCGGCGTTTATTTCAATCAGGGGCCGGTGCTGAAGATTTCCATGCCAGGCGGCGGATTTGGCGACGATGGTGCAAACACACCGAAGCCGAGCGGGCGCGGTTCTGCAACCGAGCCGGACATTCCACAGGGACGGCCGTGGACGTCGCCAGATCCGGCGCCGCATCGCAGCCGCGGTGAACAGGAGACGTACATTGATCCGCAGATCAGGCAATTCGTCGGCGCGCTGCTGCCGCCGGAATCGCTTTATCCCCGCGTGGTATTGCGCTTTGCGGACGAAAAAGAATTATGGATCAGCGGCATGTTGGCGGGAGGATCCGAGCTTGCCGGTTCGCCCGCGGTTATCGACGTGCCCATTGGCCGCGGGCATGTCGTGCTTT
>Ga0207061_1146_pt2 | contig 13558 bp, 5 predicted proteins | sample Alteio_BWMinCont_31_FD_153275 | JGI IMG/M metagenome (GOLD analysis project Ga0207061, IMG submission 153275) | Enriched cells from forest soil in Barre Woods Harvard Forest LTER site, Petersham, Massachusetts, United States -... | ecosystem: Environmental > Terrestrial > Soil > Temperate forest >... | reverse complement strand
ACTTAGCTTCAATTTTGATTACAACCCTGCTACTTGGTGCGTGCAACGGCGGTAGCTCAAGTACATCAATATATACAGTTTCAGGCACCGTCACCGGTTTAAGTTCAGGACAGCAAGTTACGCTTTTGAATAACGCGGCGGATCCGCAAACGGTGACGTCAAACGCTGGATTTAATTTTGACGTCGCTGTTGCAAAAAACGGTAGTTATGCGGTGACGGTAGGAACTCAGCCGGACGGTCAGATTTGTACCGTATCGAACGGTTCGGGCACGGGCGTTGTTGCCAATATCAGCAATGTGGCGGTGACGTGTTCTACAGACAACTATGCGATCTCGGGTAATGTTTCCGGCCTTGTATCTGGTCAAGTGACCTTACTGAATAACGGTGCAGATCCACAAATAATCACATCCAATACCAGGTTCAGCTTCAATGTACCTGTAACTTTCAATTCCAGCTATTCAGTTACGGTAGGAACACAACCGGCGGGTCAAATCTGCACCGTTACACAGGGTTCTGGCAGTGCAGTAACAGCCAATGTCAGCAACGTCAGCGTTAGCTGTTCCACGAACACATATACGATTTCCGGCAGCGTTTCTGGCCTTGCGTCTGGTCAAGTGACACTACTAAATAATGGTGCAGATCCGCAAATAGTCACGTCCAATGGCGGATTCAACTTCAACGTACCTGTAACTTTCGGCTCCGGTTATGCAGTTACGGTAGGAACTCAACCGCTCGGTCAGATTTGTACCGTATCGAACGGATCGGGCGCGGGCGTTGTTGCCAATATCAGCAATGTTACCGTGACGTGTTCTACAGAAATCTATACGATCTCTGGTAGAGTTTCTGGCCTTGCATCTGGCCAAGTGACGTTATTAAATAACGGTACAGATCCGCAAATAGTCACATCCAATGCCGGATTCAACTTCGATGTACCTGTAACTTTCAACTCCAGTTACGCAGTCACAGTTGGAACTCAGCCGGTCGGTCAGATTTGTACTGTATCGAACGGATCGGGCGCGGGTGTAGTTGCCAATATCAGCAATGTTACCGTAACGTGTTCAACAGACACCTATACGATATCTGGCAATGTTTACGGCCTTTCCTCTGGTCAAGTGACACTACTGAATAATGGCGCAGATCCACAAACAGTGACATCCAATACAACATTTAACTTCGATGTGCCTGTAACCTTTAACTCCAGTTATGCAGTTACGATAGGAACGCAACCGACCGGTCAAACCTGCACCGTTACATCGGGTTCCGGCACTGCAGTATCAGCCAATGTCAGCAACGTCAGCGTTATCTGTTCTACGAGCACTTATACAATTTCAGGACATGTAACTGGCTTGAATAGCGGGGAGCAAGTTACGTTAAATAATAATGGCGCCAACTCGACTATTGTCACATCCAATACCGCATTCCATTTCTCAACCCAAGTCGCCTACAGCGGCGCCTATGCTGTCAACGTCGGGACACAGCCTTTGGTCCAAAGTTGCAATGTGACAAATGGCACAGGGTTCAATGTAACGGCAAATGTTGGCAACGTAAGGGTGGTATGTGGGGCTCCAACTGAAACAGTGCTTTATTCCTTCGCTGGAGGCGTCACGGATGGAAGCCAACCTGTAGGTATTACCTTAGGAGGTGACGGCAATTTTTATGGAATAACAAACGTCGGTGGAACCAGCAACAATGGCACGGTATACAAAATAACTCCTGCTGGAGTTGAAACCGTGTTGTATTCCTTTGTTGGAGGACCGGCGGATGGTGCCAACCCTAATCCACTAATTCTGGCTGGCGATGGCAATTTTTATGGAACAACAACTGCCGGCGGAGCCAGCAACAACGGCACGGTGTTCAAGATCACCCCGGCGGGGGTTGAGTCCTTGCTATATTCTTTTGCTGGAGGCGCTGCTGATGGGGCTAGCCCCGGCGTTAATTTAACCTTGGGGAATGATGGCAATTTCTATGGAACAACATATTTCGGCGGAACCAGCAACAATGGCACGGTATACAGAGTCACCCCCGCTGGAGTTGAAACCGTACTTTATTCCTTTGCTGGAGGTACTGCTGATGGAGCCAACTCGGTGTCCCCGTTAACCCTGGGAAGCGATGGCAATTTTTATTCAATGACATCTGTTGGAGGAGCCAGCAGCGTTGGCACAGTATTCAAGATCACCCCAACGGGAGTTGAATCGTTGCTATATTCTTTTGCTGGCGGCGCGACTGACGGGGCTATTCCATTTAATAGCTCGTTGGTATTAGCAAGCGATGGTAATTTTTATGGAGCAACTCAAAACGGGGGAGCAACCAATAATGGCATCGTATTCAAGATTACCCCTGGCGGAGTTGAAACAGTACTTTATTCATTTGCTGGAGGCGCCTCGGATGGATCTGGCCCAGACGGACCTTTAGTGATCGGAAGGGATGGAAATTTTTATGGATTGACGACTGGAGGCGGAGCTTCCGGAATTGGAACAATATACAGGGTTACACCTGCCGGGGTTGAAACAAACCTTTACTCCTTTGCTGGAGGTACGACTGATGGAAGTGGGCCATTTCTAACGCCAATAATCGTTGGAAATGACGGCTATTTCTATGGGGTAACGTTTGGAGGCGGAGCAAGTGGAAACGGAATATTCTTTAGGTTCTGAATAAAGTTCACAAGGTAATTGGCATGAAATGTGGATCTGTTGCAACTTTCATGTGATTACACATTTGGAAACTGAATTGCAACATTTCTCACTGAAAACTAACCTTTGGATTGGTACGAACATCCTGTCAGTAAGGTCAAATACAAGTGGCATCAAAATATTCTTTACTCAAGCGAAGGCAGCGCCAAAGCAGTTTGAGGTAACCTGACTTTTTCGGATACTCCTTTTTGGCAACATTACCAATGTTTTCCAATAGGAGGATACAGATGACTAAATCAAGAACATACACACCGGAGCTTCGCGAAGAGGCTGTGAAGTTGGTTCTGGCGCAGGGATTGACGCTAGACGAAGCCACAAAGCGAATTGGTATTCCGATGGGAACATTGGCGACATGGGTCAAGGCGGCCAAACACGTCAATAGTGCTGTGACAGCGTCAGGCAGTCGGATGGTCGCCGAACTGGAAGCTGAGATAGCCAGGCTCCGCCGTGAGCTGGCGGAAACGCGTATGGAGCGAGATATCGTGAAAAAAGCAGCGGCGTATTTTGCGCAGGAGTCGCTGTCAGGTACGCGATCATGAAAGCGATGCGACCCCAATAGCCGATAGCAGTCTTGTGCTGCGTCTTTGGCATGTCACGCAGTGGCTTCTATGCTTGGCTGAATAGCAAGCCGCTGCTACGGCCTTATCAATAAAATACCTGCGGGGCACCATTTTGGAGTGAATTCTCAATCGTTATGCGGATGTCGTTATCGATATCTTGCATAAATTCTTCTGCAAGGCAATAATCCGAGCTAGACATTGTTGGTTCGTATGCGAATCATGGCCGAACAATTGGAGTCGGAAATGCCGATTGATGGGGAGAATAGTGCTGCGGACATTGCCTTCCGAACGAACCTGCTAAATCAAGTAGCCGAAGGTTCTGAATCGGCTCAATCGGTGCTCGCGCCGATTATTTACCAGCAGTTGCGTCAACTTGCGCGGAGGTATCTGTCGAAGGAAAGAAGCGGGCATACCCTGCAGGCGACCGATCTCGTCCATGAAACCTATTTGCGACTATTCGATCAAGCGTCCGTCCCGCAAAATGAATCACATTTTGTCGCTCTTGCGGCCACCATGATGCGACGTGTTTTGATTAATCACGCTATGGCGAGAAAGGCTGACAAGCGTGGGGAGGGTGTTGTTAATTTAACATTGAGCGCAGCCGAATCCATTGCAATGGATAGCGGGCAGGACACGGTGGATGTTATCGCGCTTGATGTTGCCTTGACAAAACTCGGCGAAATTGATGACCGTATGGCGAGAATCGTTGAACTTCGATATTTTGGCGGCATGTCAATTGAAGAAACAGGGACAGCGCTTTCCATTTCGGCAGCCACGGTAAAACGAGAATGGCAGATGGCGAAGCTCTGGTTGAAAAAGGAATTGAGTGTTCGAAACGTGTGACCAATGAAATCTTTCAGTTGCGTTAAGGATTCATCGCACTGGAGATTGCTCCGCGCCCTGTTTTGTAGATGATGCGGTTACTTCTGATTACCTTTAAGGAACCCTCGATACACTCCTACGAAATCGATTCGATGCGAGGAAATCATGCTGGCAACGACAGTGGCGAACTGGCAGCGGTTAAAGACGACACTGGGGAAAGCGTTAGAACTCCCTGTCAATAAGCGCGTTGAATACATAACCACGGCATGTCAGGACGATTTGGCTCTAACGCAGGAAATCCTTCGATTACTTGCACAGCATGGTGTTACCGAATTCATGGAGGCACCGCCCTTACCATGCGAACTCGACGACCAAACTGTATGGGTTGGTCGACAACTTGGTGTTTATGAGATTACCGAGGAGCTTCCCCCAGGTGGAATGGGACGTGTCTTCAAGGCCAAGCGTGCAGATGGTCAATACGAATCTATCGTCGCCATCAAAGTTTTGCGATCTGCTGTCGACATGCTGGAAATACGTCAACGCTTCTATATCGAACGTCAAATTCTTGCAAAGCTACAACACCCCAATATTGCGCATATGCTCGACGGGGGCATCGTCGATGGCTTGCCCTATTTTGTCATGGAATATGTTGACGGCGTCGCAATTGACAAATATTGCGGCGATCATCATCTTCCCTTGAACCGACGGCTGCAATTGCTCATCGCCATCTGTCATGCGGTAGAGGCCGCACATCAGCAATTGATTGTGCATCGCGATCTGAAGCCCGAGAATATCCTGGTCTTGGAACAAGAAGTGCCGAAGCTCCTGGATTTCGGCATTGCCAAACTTCTGACTGAAGAAAGTCTGGATTCCAAACTTGCAACGCAAACCAATGTAACAAAATTGGGAGGCACTGGGCCTTACACGCCAAGTTTTGCGGCACCTGAACAATTTAAAGGGCAAAACATTACGACTGCAACGGATGTCTACGGTCTGGGCGGTGTAATGTACAGACTCTTGACCGGCGGCGTACCCTTTGAAAGCGCTGGTTCTGACCCTCTCGCACTAATGCAACGGGTTTGTGAACAAGAGGCCAAACAACCGAGTGAAGTAATTGAACTATTCAATGAAAATTCGCAACGCGCCATTCGACGCGGTCTTGGCTCAGATTCTCAACTGGCTCATTCCCTACGTGGTGAGCTCAATATTATTGCGTTAAAAGCACTTGCCAAAGAACCAAGCCAACGCTATCAAACGGTGGGGCAACTGCGACGAGATCTGGAAAATTACCTGCAAGGCAGGCCGATTGTTGCTCGCCCGGCGAGCTTAAGGTATGTCGCGTTAAAGTTTATCCAACGACATCGTGCACTTGTCGTTACCGCCGCACTTGGCGTTTTGGCACTAGCCGTTGGCGTGGCTGGTACCGCGTGGCAAGCGCATGTGTCCAATATTTTACGCGCGCAGTCTGATCGACGACTGAAAGTGGTCCAAAATATCGCAGAAAAGCACATGTTTGAATACTTCGATGCCATTCGTGAATTGCCCGGTTCTCTTCCGGTCGCAACCAAAATAGCTTCAGACAGCACCTATTTTCTGGATGAATTGGTTAATGAAGACACGACCGACCCGTCGGTTCTTGAAGACTTGGCCGCTTCCTATCAGCGCCTTGCCGATATACAAGGGAAATTTGACGCTTCAAACAATTCAAATCTGGAACAAGCATCCAATAATTGGCGCAAATCCTATGAGATCCGAAAGCGATTGCTCGAAGCTGCACCACATGACCCAAAACGACTAACCAGCATGCTGGAAATCATTTACGAAATGGAATTAGAAACCCAGCGAACTGCAGATTACAGCGCAAAGCGCAAATTGGTAGCTTACGGAATTGCAATTGGATCAGAACTTTCAAATCTTCGCCCTAATGACGCACAAGCGCTACTGCGCTATGCGCATCAGTTATTTGCCGACGTTACAATTAAATACTTTAAAGATAAGTCCTACGGTGCGGCGTTGGAAGAAGACTTGAAAGCTCGAAAACTACTCGAAAGAGCAAATCAATTGCATTCCAACGACGTTGAGGTGCAAGGTTCGCTGGCTTCGACATATCAATTAGAAGGAAGATATCGAAGCGAAGTCGAAGGTAATTTTCAGGCATCCAGGCTTTGTTGGCAGCATGCTTTTGAATGGGCGAATTCGGGATTTTTGCGCAACAAGGAAGACATGTCCAATCGCGCTTTTGCAGCTGACATTTTAAGTGTAATAGCTTTTCTCGATATGTCGATGGGTTCATTTAAAAGCGTTCGTGATGACGTAATGCAAGCTGAGGAGCTGCTGCGCCCGGCGCTTTCACCCCGATCGTCAAATAAATGGGCCTTCACCGTTGAGAGGCGCCTTGCCCCGCTCAAAGCCCGACTTGCGTTGCAAGACGGCGATATTAAATCTGCGAATGAGGAAATACGCAATACGATTCATTTAAATGAGGAAGTTTACAAGAATGACAAGGACGCGTTGTCTTACGGACAAAGTCATGTAATAACAAATTTTCTGTTAGCACAAATCGCCGTAACCGAAAAACGCTGGCAAGATGGAAAAACATTATTTGCGAGCGCTATCAAAGAAATGGAGCCGCTGGTCAAACGGAAGCCAGAGCTGATCGTCAGTCTATTTAGCTATAGAGATAGTTACGCCAGATTACTAATTACCAATAGGCAAAATGATCAAGCAATCCAGGTACTCGGTGCGACACTTGATGATCTGCAGCCCGTGATCGCAGCAACGCCGTCCAACCAATCACTGGAACGTTTGCTTGCGAGAACAAAGATACGACTCGGAGTTGCTTACGAAGAGATTTCCATGGATGGAAACATAAAATCTCGCGACGATGCCCGTCGCAAAAGTCTGGCTTACTACGCTGAAGGCGGCCAGGCAATGAAAACGTTGGTAGATAGCACTAGTGCATACAATGACGATAATTCATTGTTACAAAGCGCTTTTCATCTTGCATCAAAGTAACCGTTTCGTTAGGAATAGAGAGTAACGGACTTTCACCACACGGGTATTTCATTTCATGCATATCCTATTGAAGTCAAAAGTTGACATCATCTTATCGTAGGAGCTCAGCCTGATTAGCCATCAAATTGATCGCCATTTCGCAACATCGCTATTGACCGGCCAATAATTCGACAATATGATTTATCATGATTACGTCCAATGTTTGCTTTTTGGTTTCTGATGTCATTGATGTTGGAAGAAAAATTGCCCGTTGGATCACAAACGGCTGACATCTTACGGTAGTTGATTTTATAAGCAAAGGGCGCGTGAAGGTGATACTCATGAAAACAAAACATTCTACCGAAAATAAGAATGGTGTCGCCGTTTTGCCCAACGCGCCGCCCCCTGATTTTCTGGAAGATGCTTCGAAATTCGAGACTTTTGCCCAATTGGGCCAATATATCGCCAAACCGCTAATCCTGTATCGTCTGAGGGATCGCGAGATCGTTTTTGCGAATGGTCCGGGTTTGCGATTTCTAAGAGAAGTCTTCACTGAAAATGATCACAAGCACGCCGGTAGTATATTTTTGCGTGTCACAGATTTACATGGCATGGAAAAAATTCTTCTCAAGTCGAAATCCCATGTCATGCGCAATGTGTCAACTGTGAATAAATCCCTCGACATTCAAACCAAGAATATCGTCTCACGACTCCATCAACTAGATCAGGAAATGCACGTCTTCATGATATTTTGGGACGTTGATTCCAGATAAACGGCAATGCGGCGAAATAATGAATCGCTATGGTTGTCGAGCAATTGCTTTTGGTTGAGAACTCACTTCTTTTGACAATTCAGTTTCCGCCGTGGACAAATATTCCTGTTCCTTGGGGCTTGCTTTTTTATCTTGCGCCAGACTGGTTATATCCTTCTTCGCCAAGGAATAAAATTCCATGCTACGTTCTAGCATCTGTGCGCGTTGGCGAAATTCAATTGTCTTGGAATAATCGCCATAAGCCCGTCCAAGGCGAAAATGCAAATTTGCCTGGGAATGGCGATAAAAATCACCGTTTTTATCGAATGACGACGATTCGAGCGTATCGATTCCCTGGCTAAGTGCCTTGACGGCTTCGCCAGCATGACCATGCTTCAACAGATCGTCGCTAAATTCGTTCTGATAAAATTGGAGTACAGTTGTCATCATGCTATCTCCCTTTGCCAGAGGAAAGAGATTTGCATAAGCACGTTGGTATCTCGCCTGCGAAGCTACGAGGTCATTGCGTAACAAATCAATCTTCGCAGCTTCATAATCAACATCAGAAGCCAAATTGATGTAGATGGAGGATTTTGCGTCGGCATTGAGCAGCGTTTTACTCGCATTGCCAAGATCTGAAAGGTAGCGTTGCAGGTTTTCAACGTCACCCATTTCCACATTGACATCGATTAATCCTTTCAGAATCCTTGCACCGAGATATTGCAAATACAGATCCTGCGGCGATTTTTCTATGACCGATCGAATCAGCGAGTGTGCCTCCTCAAATCTTGATTTGGCATTAACCAGCTCATTATTACGCGCTTCATCGGTTCCCAGACGACGCAAGTCTCCAATAAGTCCCGTGACGTGCTCTAAATTATTTGGATCCTGTTTAACCAAAATTCGATCCTCATCAATCGCTCGCAGGAATAGTTTGTCGGCAGCAAGGGTATCCGACTTCCCAGCGATGAGATACATTCCCTCTCCGGTTAAGGCTTTGGCGAGCGCCAACCGCGCCTCCGTATTGTCCGGCTTTTTGATTACGAGATCTGTCGCAATCGCTTGTGCTTGACGCACGAGCTTCAACGCCTCGTCATATTTGCCGTCGTGATGCCCATAAATCATTGCAAGTTGTTGTAGCACGTTTTGTTCGGAAAGACGAGCATCGAAATCGTCATGTTCAACGACCTCGAGGCGCCGCGTCAGCTCAAGAGCAGCCGATATATGCGTACGTGCCGCGTCGAAATTTGATACCCTCTTCTCGTCGTCCGATAGGCTGGCAAGTACGTCCATCATGAGGCGTAACGCTTTCGGGTCGCGCGGTCGAGCATCCAGTAAGTTATTCCCGATGGTGTAGGCTTTCATGCGATTTTTACTTGCTGCCTCCGTTTCCCCGAGATTCCCTGAGTTAAAATAGCCTTGCGCATTAGCGAGCCGGTAATATGCACTTGCCAGATCTAATTGCAATTCAAAGTTGCCAGATTCGGCAGATTCATTATTGACGAGTTGATCCAGGAATCGCGAAGCGTCCGCCATTAGTTGCCTGGAAACAGGCAAGGCACCTGGTAATCGCGCAATCTTGTCGTTGTAATCAAAAATCAATTTTTCCGACAGCACCTGCACGTCGCGCAAGCGGTTTTCAGCACGCACCCGCATGGTCGATGCAACCTGCGCCTGCCACAGCACGCCGATAACACCTACAATGACAGCCAACACAGTCACACCTGATGCAGCCAAGGGAACCAGATTGCGTTTGACGAATTTGAGCGCGACGTAGGAAAACGACGGCGCATGCGCCAGGATTGGGCGCCCTTGCAAATATCGCCGTACGTCGGCACGCAATTCAGCGACCGTGGCATAGCGTAAAGCCGGGTCTTTTTCCAGGGCCTTGAGCAAAATAACATCCAGGTCGCCCTTGAGCGTGGCCGACAATCGTTCCGCTTTTGGCATGCCCTGCAAGATCGCTTGCGTGGTTTCCGTTGAGGTCCGTTGCAGCGCCAGGCTGGGGCGCTCCGGTTGTTGTTCGCAAACCGCTTGCATGAGTTCCAGGCGGTTGCGTGGATCAATGTCGAATGGCAATCTGCCGGTCAACAGAAGATGCAGTACATAGCCGAGCAGATACACGTCGGTGGCGGTGGTGATGGCCTTGCCGAGAAATTGCTCCGGGGCTGCGTAGCGGGGGGTATACGGGCCGATGCCACCCAGAGCCGTCGCGTTGCCGTCATTTCCTGCCTCTTCTCCAGTAAGAAACTTCGCGATGCCGAAATCCAGCAGTTTGGGCGTTCCCTCGCTGGTGACCAGTATGTTTTCCGGTTTCAGATCGCGGTGCACGATCAACTGCTGGTGCGCCGCTTCGACGGCAATACACACGCTGATGAACAACTGCAGCCGACCCGGAAGATCGACCGCATGCACACCGCAATATTCGTCAATGGACTTGCCATCCACATATTCCATGACAAAATACGGCAAGCCGTCAATGACGCCACCATCGATCATGTGGGCAATATTCGGGTGGTGTAATCCTGCGACTATTTTTCTTTCAGCAACAAACCGCTGCCGCCATCCCAGGGTGTCGATCGCCGAGCGCAAGACTTTGATGGCAACCAGGGTGTCGTATTGACCGTCCGACCGCTTTGCCTTGAACACACGGCCCATGCCACCCGCCGGTAATTCCTCGGTGATTTCATAGGCGCCAATTTGCCGGCCTATCCACACCGTATCGGCGTCCGGATCCTCTGCCCAACTGGGGGGCGTATCGAATAAGGTTGTCGCGCTTCCCTGCTCCAGCAGCGCCTCAACCTCGCTTTTCAATTCGGCGTCATTGGCGCAGGAGGATTCAATATATCTTGCCCACTGATCCCGGGGCAATTCCAGGGTATTTTGCACAATTGTTTTAACGCGCTGCCATCTCTGGTTCATCATGCTCTCCACACGACAATACGCAAGAAATAGTAAATTGCTATGGTTGTCGAGCAATTACCTTTGATTGAGAACTCACTCCTTTTGACAATTCAGCTTCCGCCGTGGACAAATATTCCTGTTCCTTGGGGCTTGCTTTTTTGTCTTGCACCAGACTGGTTATATCCTTCTTCGCCAAGGAATAAAATGTCATGCTACGTTCAAGCATATGCGCTCGCTGGCGAAATTCGACCGTCTTGGCATAATCGCCATAAACTCGTCCAAGGCGGAAATGCAAATTCGCCTGGGAATGGCGATAAAAATCACCGTTTTTATCGAATGGCGAAGATTCCAACGTATCGATTCCCTGGCTAAGCACCTTGATGGCTTCGCCAGCATGACCATGCGTCAACAGATCGTCGCTAAATTCATTCTCATAAACATGGAGCACACCCGTCATATTGCTATCCCCCTTTGCTATAGGGAGGAGATTTGCATAAGCACGTTGGTATTTCTCTAGCGCAGCGACGAGGTCATTGCGTACCAGACCAATTCTCGCGGCCTCATAATCAACATTGGCAGCCACATTGATATAGTCAACGGATTTTGGGTCGGCCTTCAACAGCGTTTTGCTCGCATTTCCAAGGTCCGAAAGGTAGCCTTGCAGGCTTTCAACATCACCCATTTTCACATTAACATCGATTAAGCCCTCCAGAATCTTTGCACTGACATATTGCAAATACATATCCTGCCGTGACTTCTCTATTGCCGATCGAATTAATGAGTTTGCCTCTTGCAATGTTGACTTGGCCTTGGCCAGTTCATTATTACGCGTTTCATGGGATCCTACACGATACAAATTTCCGACCAGTCCCGTGACGTAATCTAGATTATTTGGATCCTGTTTCATCAAAATTCGATCCTCCTCAATCGCACGCAGATATAGTTTGTCAGCAGCAAGGGTATCTGACTTTCCAGCGCTCAGATACAATCCCTCACCGGTTAGGGCACGGGCGAGCGCCAGCCGCGCGAGCGCATTGTCCGGCTTCTTGGCTAGGAGATTTGCCGTAATCGCCTCTGCTTGACGCACGAGCTTCAACGCCTCGTCATATTTGCCGTCGTGATGCCCATAAATCATTGCGAGATTTTGTAAACAATCTGCTTCGGAAAGGCGGGCACCGAAATCGCCAGGTTCAACTACCTCGAGGCGCCGCGTCAGGTCAAGGGCTGCCGACATATGCGTGCGTGCCGCGTCAAAATTTGACACCCGCTTGTCGTCGCGATATAGGCTGGTAAGTACGTCCATCATGAGACGTAACACTTTCGGATCGCGCGGTCGAGCATCTAGCAAGGTCGTGCCCATGGCGTAGGTTTTCATGAGGTTTTTACTTGCCGCTTCCATTTCCCCGAGATTTCCTGATTGAAAACTGCCTTGTACATCGGCGAGCCGAAGATATGCGCTTGCCAGATCTTCCTGCAATTCGAAGTTGGCAGATTCACTGTTGGCAAGTTGATCCAGGAATTGCGAAGCGTCCGTCATCAGTTGCCTGGAAACAGGCAAGGCACCTGGTAATTGCGTAATCTTGTCGTTGTAATCAAAAATCAGTTTTTCCGACAGCACTTGCACGTCGCGCAAGCGGTTCTCGGCACGCACCCGCATGGTCGATGCAACCTGCGCCTGCCACAACACACCGATAACGCCGCCAATGACCGCCAGCAAGGTCACACCTGATGCAGCCAAGGGAACCAGATTGCGTTTGACGAATTTGAGCGCGACGTAGGAAAACGACGGCGCATGCGCCAGGATTGGGCGCCCTTGCAAATATCGCCGTACGTCGGCACGCAATTCAGCGACCGTGGCATAGCGTAAAGCCGGGTCTTTTTCCAGGGCCTTGAGCAAAATAACATCCAGGTCGCCCTTGAGCGTGGCCGACAATCGTTCCGCTTTTGGCATGCCCTGCAAGATCGCTTGCGTGGTTTCCGTTGAGGTCCGTTGCAGCGCCAGGCTGGGGCGCTCCGGTTGTTGTTCGCAAACCGCTTGCATGAGTTCCAGGCGGTTGCGTGGATCAATGTCGAATGGCAATCTGCCGGTCAACAGAAGATGCAGTACATAGCCGAGCAGATACACGTCGGTGGCGGTGGTGATGGCCTTGCCGAGAAATTGCTCCGGGGCTGCGTAGCGGGGGGTATACGGGCCGATGCCACCCAGAGCCGTCGCGTTGCCGTCATTTCCTGCCTCTTCTCCAGTAAGAAACTTCGCGATGCCGAAATCCAGCAGTTTGGGCGTTCCCTCGCTGGTGACCAGTATGTTTTCCGGTTTCAGATCGCGGTGCACGATCAACTGCTGGTGCGCCGCTTCGACGGCAATACACACGCTGATGAACAACTGCAGCCGACCCGGAAGATCGACCGCATGCACACCGCAATATTCGTCAATGGACTTGCCATCCACATATTCCATGACAAAATACGGCAAGCCGTCAATGACGCCACCATCGATCATGTGGGCAATATTCGGGTGGTGTAATCCTGCGACTATTTTTCTTTCAGCAACAAACCGCTGCCGCCATCCCAGGGTGTCGATCGCCGAGCGCAAGACTTTGATGGCAACCAGGGTGTCGTATTGACCGTCCGACCGCTTTGCCTTGAACACACGGCCCATGCCACCCGCCGGTAATTCCTCGGTGATTTCATAGGCGCCAATTTGCCGGCCTATCCACACCGTATCGGCGTCCGGATCCTCTGCCCAACTGGGGGGCGTATCGAATAAGGTTGTCGCGCTTCCCTGCTCCAGCAGCGCCTCAACCTCGCTTTTCAATTCGGCGTCATTGGCGCAGGA
>Ga0207061_1191_pt1 | contig 13643 bp, 12 predicted proteins | sample Alteio_BWMinCont_31_FD_153275 | JGI IMG/M metagenome (GOLD analysis project Ga0207061, IMG submission 153275) | Enriched cells from forest soil in Barre Woods Harvard Forest LTER site, Petersham, Massachusetts, United States -... | ecosystem: Environmental > Terrestrial > Soil > Temperate forest >... | reverse complement strand
AAAGAATGGATTCTTCACTTCGTTCAGAATGACGGGAGTTCATGATATTATTGATAGTAATTATGAATTATCATCTGTTATTCCTTTTCTGAATCTGATAATCCACAACTGACAACACAACCGCAACTGCGACAAAGCACCAGCCGATTGTTATTACAATCATAATGCACCCTCCATCTTCTTCTCGATATTCTCGGCAAGAGTCTGCTCGATAGTTTCAACCGCCAACTCCCCGGCGAGCAGGAACAACGAATGCCGCTCCGCAGCCCATCCGGGGTGATACATCTGCCCCTCGGCAATCTTCTCCGTTGCGATGCTGGGAATAATCATGTCATTCACAAAATGCAACCCATCGAGCAACGCGCCGCTTGCGCGCAAGTCTTTATGAGCTGTCTGCAATCCTTCCTTTTGACGCGTTTTTGTATACGCTGGAGTGTACCCGCTGAAAGGGTTGCCATTCGCGTCCATGCCTGCCGCAGCAAGTTGACGAATAACGGCAATCGTCGCTTCCGCCGCGTCGGTCTTCGCCTCCTCGCGGATATACGCATCCATGCGGCTCAGTGCCGTATTCAATCCAACGGAATTAATTTCAATGTTGAAACTCATTTTGCAGTGCGTACAATATAATTACACTGCAAAACTAAATCACATGACAGATGAATTATTCAGGTGTGGCGCCCGTTTTGCGGAGGTTGCGGAGGTAAATACTAAAAGTGGCGTTTAAAACAAATAATCCGCACCGGGGAGCCGATGCGGATACAATAACAGATTAGATCATATTAAATAAATGAAGATCCAATTTTAGTTCATCTCAATGCTTTTAGGATATTCACGTTGTACAAATCCCTTTTTTAGAAATGCTTTTGCAGATAATTCATTGATATTCAGCATCAAATAAATATTAATGATTACCGTGCGGGCAAATAATATCCATTTTGAAATTACCGGGACATGAAAAGAGTACGTGACGATAAGCACACTAATTGAAAAGAGCACATCGAGCCCCATCATAGAAAAAATTGCTTTAATCTACCCCGAGAAAGAAACACCGTATAACCAAAGAATAACGCCGTCCAGCTTGTACCGACTTTTATAACCCAGGTGCGTCCTGTATATCATTTTTGAATACGGTTTGCATCCGTGGTAATCTTATTGCGGGTGGAAAGGTTATATGGTTTGTATATATGGCTATACAATCGCGGATTTATCAGGCTTGGTGCCCGGGTAATCACCTAGTTCCCCAACGACATATTTATTGTTTTTAACGGGATCTTCAGCCCGCACATATCCTTGTTTAAGATATGCTCGCACCGAAATATCATTCATCTTTATCATTAAAAAAACATTAATAGCAAGCGAACCGATACCTTTAATGAATAACTCAACATCATAATTTGTGATAAGAAGAAAGATAAAATGCAAAACAATTAAATAAATGACACAGAATCCAAGCCACAGAAAGAATTGTTTGAACAAACCGCGAAACAAAAATACAAAACCGCCGAAAAACAACGCAGTCACGCTATTTCCTGTCTCAACTTTTCGGATGCGACCGGAGGGATTTTTCAATACTATTTCCATGGCGATGTATATGGTTGTGAAATTATTCTTTCCTAAAAATAAAGAACGTTAAATTTCAAAGCAAGCCGCTTTATGATTGTTATACGCCAGATAACTGGCAATCACTTCATCACTACCAGCACTTGCCGTTCGAAAATCCCAAGTTGGCGCGAATCCAATGCGCAGATGTAACTGCCCATCGGAAGTTCGTCCGGCTCCCAGCGCATTGAGTGCGTACCTGCGGACAAGTCTCCTGCGGCAAGTGTTGAAACGAGCCGCCCAAGGGCGTCATAAATTTTTACGCTCACGTCCGCACGGGAGGGCAGTGTAAAGGAGAGCGTCGCCTCTCCGGCAATGGGATTTGGGTAACATTGCAGATGCGCGGATGGCGGCAAAGCATCGGGGCTCTCGGCGACAGCATTTGTACCAACTTGCAACGCTTCGTTCGTGTTGAGATAGGCGGTGTCGTTATCTCCCCCCATGACGTAAATCGTGCCATTCACAACGGCGGAAGTCAATCCCTCGCTGGCGGCATAAGTTCCATTTGTCGCGGGCGTGCTCCACGTGTTCGTCGTAGGATCGAAGACTGCCAGCGGCGTGACACCTAAGTGGTCGCCGTACTGACCCCCTATCTTGTATATCTTGCCGTTCACGGCAGCAGCCGTCAGATTAAAGGTAGATACTATGTCGTCTGTGAATGTCGCCGCGGGTGTGCTCCAATTGTTCGTCGCCGGATCGAAGACTTCCAGCGTGTCGAAGCCGGTAGTGCCCGCGCCGCCTACCACGTAAATCTTGTCGTCTATGACGACGGAAGCGTGCTCATCAATGCGAGAGTTAAATGTTCCCGTTGTTGCCGGTGTGCTCCAACTGTTCGTCGCCGGATCGAAGATTTCCAACGTGTTGAAAGTGCTAGTGTTGCTGTTATACCCCCCTATAACGTAAATCATCCCATTCACGACGGATGCCGTCATTTGCGAACATGGGGGAAATGTTCCCGTCGTCACGGGCGTGCTCCACGTGTTCGTTGCCGGATCGAAGACTTCCAACGTGTTGAGAAAGGCAGTGTCGTTCGCTCCGCCAATCGCGTAAATCTTATTATTCACAACTGCACACGCGAGCCCGGAACGCGGGGTAAATGTTCCCGTCGTCGTCGGAGTGCTCCAACTGTTCGTCGCCGGATCGTAGACTTCCAGGGTGTTGAGAGCGCTAGTAGCGTTAGCTCCCCCCATCACGTAAATTTTCCCATTCACGACTGCGGACGCCAGACCGGCGCGTGGCGTGAAATTGACCGACGATTCCGTTACCCATGTCAATGTTGTCTGCGCGTGGGCGCAATGGCAGATGAGCAGCGCAAGCGGCAGAAACATAAAATTGTAAAGTTGTTTGTTCATGTGGTAAAAATACGGAATGTTTGCGACTTTGTCAAGGATTGTGTCTAATTAATCCTGTTTTAACAATCCCCTTTCTCACACCCTATAAATCGTCTTTGCGGTGCGAACGCGGTCCTGGTCCACCAGCACGCCCGTCAGCGAGAGATCGAACTTCAGCATGCGCTTTGCAACCGCCATCCGTTTGAAACACTCGCCGTCGTGGCGGGCTTCGGCGCGGGTGCCGGTGGTGCCGTGCCAGAAATCGTAAATCGTGCGCAAGGCGTCGCTCTCCGCCTGATTATACGCCAGATAGCGGGCAATGCCGTCCTGCAGGAGCAGGCGGATGGTGTACGCGACGGCGGTGCGCTTCAACTCCTCCGAGTTGATGATCTGGTCAAGAATCGCGTCGAGTTGGTTGTACGAATAGCCGATGTCCGCCAGCCAGTCGTTGTAGCCGTACGCCGCACCGTAGCCATAAATGGACATCGTGCTGCCGAAAATCTCCGGCAGGTAATCCTGCAGCTCCTGCCGTATCTGCTCCTTTGCAAGCGCGATTTTTTTGCCCGCCTCGTCCTGAAACGGCTGCCCTTCAAGCATGACAAGCGCGGGCAGCGCGCTCTGCTCGGCGAGAATATCGTCCTGCGAGCAAAGCGTCAACTGCGAAAATGGCGTGTATGACATAGTGATAAGTATAAATATTATTGATGAATATGAATTTGACTCACATAGAGCATTACTAACCCCGCGCTTTAGAGCGGGGACAAAATCTTCTCATAGAAATGTCATTCTGAGGAAGCGTAGCGACCGAAGAATCCATCTCCAATTTTTGAATGTTAATAATGGATTCTTCGCTACGCTCAGAATGACCACTTTGATACCCTATTACGGTGCATCATTCACGCCCTGCCCGCCAGTTTGCCGAACTGGATGCGCTTTCGCGCGTAGCCCGTGAATGTGCCGTCTGCGGCGAAGAGCGGCTGTTGGACGATGGCGAAATTCTTGTCGTCGTCGCGCTCACTGTCCCAATCGGGGTGCCGCTCCGTCTGCACGATATATACTGTCTCTCCCGTCTCCCGTATTGTTCGCGCGGGATGCACGTTTTGGAGTTCGCGCCACGGAATATTTTTGTGCCGCACGTCCCCTTTGTCGTTGAACGCGACCTTTGCGTTTGCGCCGTCAATCGAGACGATTTGTACCCGCTCCGCCGTCCCGTTGATGATGCAAAATTGATTTTCAAAGAAGGGACAGGGTTGCTGTGCCGCCTGTATTTTATGTTCTATATTCTTTTCCGGCATGATGTTGAATAATTTGTGTGAATAAAAATCAAATGTTCAAAAATTTATTACACTGCAAACCTAAATCACTTCAAGGGTGAATTATTCACATGCGGCAGTGGTTTTGCGGAGGTTGCGGAGGCATTCTTGCTCAAATAAGAAAATGAGTTGAAAATTGGGACGATAAACTCATACAAAACCGCCACAGATTCCTTAAGTTTGCACGTCGTTCGGTATTTAATCCCATTGTCAAACCAATTCTGATTCTTGAAATGAAAATAAAATGTCCGCGATTCTTTTCGTTATTTCTTATTCTTAGTTTTTCACTATGTAGTATTTCCTTCGTCGAAGCGCAAACCGCGCCGTCAATCAAATGGGAGAAATCCTACGGCGGGACTAATGACGAAGAGGTATATTCCTTCCAGCAAACAACCGATGGAGGTTACATCGTGGCTGGTCTCAGTAATTCCACCGACGGCGACGTTACGGGCAATCATCAGAGTATATACGGTCCCACCTACGATTACTGGATCGTAAAACTTGATTCAGTCGGAGGTCTCCAATGGGAAAAATCGCTCGGCGGCAGCGGAGTAGATGTAGCATATTCCATTCAGCAGACAAAAGAAGGAGGATATATCGTTGCGGGTGCAAGCAATTCCACCGACGGCGACGTGACAGGGTATCATCCAGGAGTTAATAGTATCGGTGTTACTTCTGATTATTGGATTGTGAAACTTGACTCCGCCGGCGGCATCACATGGGAAAAGTCACTCGGGGGTATCGGCGATGATTTTGCTTATTCAATCCAACAGACAACCGACGGGGGGTACATCGTTGCAGGGTATAGCACATCCGCCGATGGTGACGTGACCGGTCATCACGGCGACACGACAACGTCTGATTATTGGATTGTGAAACTACATCCCACCGGCGACATCCAATGGGAAAAGTCGCTCGGAGGAAGCAATTATGATCAAGCACAATCCATCCAACAAACAAAGGACGGAGGATACATCATCGCGGGCTTAAGCAATTCCGCCAACGGTGACGTCACAGGCAATCACGGCGGCGTCAATAATGACGATTGGGTCGTAAAACTCGATTCCATTGGGACGCTGCAATGGGAAAAGTCGCTCGGCGGAACTGGCGATGACCGAGGATATTCCATCCAGCAAACAACCGACAAAGGGTACATCGTGGCGGGTTTCAGTAATTCCACCGACGGCGACGTGACCGGCAATCACGGGAATTATGACTACTGGATTGTCAAACTCGATTCCACAGGGGCGATGCAATGGGAAAAGTCGCTCGGAGGAAGCAACGATGATGAAGCATATTCCATCCGGCAAACAACCGACGGAGGATACATTGTTGCGGGTGAAAGCCTTTCTATCGATGGCGATATTACCGGTAATCATGGCTATTATGACTACTGGATCGTGAAACTTTCATCCGACGGCGGCATCCAATGGGAGAAGGCGCTTGGCGGAAGCAACAGCGATGGGGCAGAGTTTGCGAACCTGACAAATGACGGAGGATGCATTGTCGCAGGCTCAAGCAATTCCAGCGACGGCGAGGTAACGGGCAATCATCCGGGTACAGTTGGTCCGACCAGTGATTACTGGATTGTGAAACTTGGCATAACAACCGACGTCAACACATCGCAAAGCCTCCTTCCAACTGATTTTGCCCTCTTGCAAAACTTCCCTAACCCCTTCTCCATCGCCACTACGATTGATTTTACCTTGCCGGAAGGTGAGAACATTACTTCACTGAAAGTGTACAATCAGCTGGGAAGAGAAGTTGCTGATTTAACCGACCACATTCATCCTATAGGACATATTCGTCCGATGGGAAATGGCACTGTAGAGTTTGATGCAAGCAACCTGTCCGCAGGCATGTATTTTTATCGTCTTACTGCCGGAAAAGACGTGCAGAGTGGCACGATGGCGGTGGTAAAATAAATATCCTCATTCCCGAACATGGCTGAATTTAGCTGGAACGAAGCATACGAATCAGGGGAATACCTTGCGGAGTGGGACTATGCATATCCCTCGCAGGAATTGGTCGCAATTATTGCTTTAGGGATAATCCCCGCCGGCGCAACTGCCCTCGATGTCGGCTGCGGCGCAGGGCGCGAGGCGATTTTTCTGGCGCAGCAAGGATTTAAAACAATCGGCGTTGATGCAAGCCCGAAAGCTCTTGCAATAGCGGCGGCGCGGGCAGTAGAAGCGGGCGTTTCAGTCGATTGGCGATGTGCCGACGTGCGTGCGCTTCCACTGGAAAACAACACCGTTGATTTCGTGAACGATCGCGGATGCTTCCATCATTTCGGCGATGACGACAGCCGCGCGTATGCCCGCGAAATCGGACGCGTTCTAAAGCGCGGAGGTTGTTTCCTTCTGCGCGGCTGCCGCAAATCGGATATGCCGCCGTTCGTTCCTATCACCGAAACAGCCGTGAAGGAATATTTCGGAGATACGTTTGTATATGGTCCTGTTCTACCAATTACCCTCATTTCCGACGCGGGTAAACTTGACTCAAATATTGTGGTGTTGAAAAAGAAATAGTGCTTCAAATTGTTTAAATTTGCATCCTATTCTTTGCCTGTTTTTTTATGTTCAAAACATAGTTAATAGTATTACATAACAAACTCAATACATACCATGCCTAAAATTACTCTTTCATTCCTTCCGTTCCTTCTCTTTATTGTTGTCTTATCTATTATTTCTGTTGCTACTTCTTCCACCGCGCATGCGCAATGGACGCTGACGGGACTTGCGCCGGACACGGTCATGTGTGTATGTACAACCGATAGCGGACTGTTTGCCGGTACTGCCGACGAAGGTATGTATCGCTCAACGGATAATGGGAAAAATTGGACAAATGCGAGCACAGGGCTCGCCACATTCACGACCTATTTTGGCGTGGTATTTTATCAGGGCATAAACGCCGTTGTGACATCCGGCGGAAACCTTATTGCGGGAATGTTGGGCTGCGGCGCATATCTCTCCACCGATGACGGCACAACGTGGTCAATAGTGAGCGGGATATCTAATCAGGCGATAGTTCAATCACTTATTGTGAATGACAGCGTCGTGTTTGCAGGAACAGGCACGGGCATTTACCAATCAACAGACAATGGCGCCCATTGGCAACGCAACGGGTTGCAGGATTCGTCTGTCAATGCATTTGCCGCCGACGCAGGATACTTGTACGCGGGTACAAGCTACGGCGGAATATATTCATCGACTGACAATGGAGCGACATGGAATGCAATTGATAGCGGACTGACGAAAGGAGCGTTTGTCAATGCGCTTGCAGTAAGCGGCGGGTATGAATTTGCAGGAACACTCCAGAACGGCATTTATCAATCAACGAATAACGGCGGAAATTGGTCTCTCTCGACTAATATTCCTACGGGGTATCAATTCACAAGAGCATTCGCTGTAATCAGCGGCAACGTATTTGCGGGTACCGATAACGGCGTGTTTCTCTCACAAGACAGCGGCGCGCATTGGTCGGCAATAAACACAGGATTTGTTGATACCCTTGACGACACGATGATTACATCCCTTGCGATAGACGATTCATTCCTTGTTGCAGGAATGTACGGCGGCGGCGTGTGGCGCCGCGCGCTTGCCGATTTCGGCATATCCGTCCCAAAATCAATCACGCATCCCCCGCTGATTGCCGTTCATCCCCCGCTCTTCGATACCGTTGCAGTCAACGGCTCCAAAACGCTTCCGTTGGTCATGACAAACGTATCAAAAACAATTGACACAATAACCTCGTTCAAAATGCTCGGCTCCTATTCAGGCAATTATACTGTGAAAGGAAACCCTTTATCCAACATTCTTCCCGGCGCAACGGACAGCATTCAGTTAACATTCACACCGACAACGCAAGGTCCGGAAGGCATTGTTGTCGAGATCATCTCCAATAAAACGGATACAACTTTTACGAACATCTACGGTGCCGGCGGCACCTCGACTTCCGTTTCTGAGACAAACAGCGGCTTGAACACGCATTTGTACCTCTCCCCCGCATACCCCAACCCTTTCTCCTCCGCTACCACGTTAGATTTTTCATTGCCATCAAGCGCGAATGTTATTTTAAAAGTTTACAATGCCCTCGGCGAGGAAGTTACGACGCTCATTAACGGATCAATGGATGCCGGTCAGCACAATGTCATCTTTCACGGAGAGAATTTACAGAATGGAATGTATTTTTACCGGTTGGCCGCCGGGAAAGCTGCGCAGAGCGGGATGATGACTGTCATTCATTAACCAATACTGTAGGAAAATATAATGAGAAATATGCGTATACATTTTCTTCCACTCCTTTTCGCTTTTAGTTTTTCAGTTTTCACTGTTTCCGTCGCCCACGCACAGTGGTTACCAACTGGCATCCCTGCAAGCGATAATGTCAAATGCTTTGCAGCAATTGGAGGCTATCTCTTTGCGGGGACACATCCGGACGGCGTATTCCGCTCGATGGACAACGGCGCAACCTGGACGAAGGTGAACACCGGCTTGCCAGCGTCGCCGGTATTTGTCAATGCACTCATAACAAGCGGAGGGAAGGTGTTTGCCGCAATAGAAAGCTATGGCATATATGTGACAACCGACAACGGCGCACATTGGACGACGTCCGGCAGCGGCGTGGCAAATACTAGCGTCCGGTGCCTGACTGAAAACGGTGGAAATATATTTGCGGGTACATTCGACGGTGGAGCGTATCTTTCAACCAACGGCGGCGCTACATGGAACAGCGCCAGCAACGGACTGCCCGATTTATACGTCCTTGCGCTGGCAGTAAGCGGCGGGAATGTGTTTGCCGGAACTTCTTTGGGTGCGTCGTTATCCACAGATAATGGCACAACGTGGACGGATGTCGACAGCGGATTACCGCAATCGTTTGTCAATGCGTTCGCGGTTATCGGCAATAAAGTGTTTGCAGGCACCTCCGATTACGGCGTGTTCGTCACAACAAATAACGGGACGTCCTGGGATTCCGTGAATACCGGTTTGCCGAAGGTGGGTATTTATGATTTTGACACGGTCGGCGGCAATCTGTTGGCAGGGTCGAACAATGGGATGTTTCTCTCCACGGATGGCGGCGCGCATTGGACGGAAGTTGATACAGGCTTGGGGGATACGTCAACGGGAATCGTAGGGATTAACGCTATAATACAATCCGGCGGATACCTGTTGGCTGGAGGGTCAGGCTCCTTCCGCCGTCCAATTTCAGAATTTGACCTTACTCCTGTAAAAGAAATACAGACCACTCTCCCCGCCTCGCTTTCGCTTGCGCAAAACTACCCAAACCCATTTGCCTCCTCGACGACCATATCTTTCTCCCTTTCCGCTTCCGCGCCGGTTATATTGCGCGTGTATAATGCACTCGGTGAAGCAGTTGCTACTCTCGTTTACGACGAAATGGATGCAGGGCAGCATAATGTAACTTTTCATGGAGAAAATTTGCAAAACGGCTTGTATTTTTACCGGTTGACCGCCGGGAAAGACTCGCAGAATGGGCTGATGACTATTTTACATTAATTATTTCATATAAACACAGAATGAAAAATATTCTTGTTCTTTTATTTGCGCTTCTATGTGTTCGCTTTTCTATTTCAATCACCCGCGCGGACTGGGCGCGAACCAACGGTCCGTTCGGCGGATCAATATACTCCTTCACGGCGATGGGTGGCACCGTGTATGCCGGTACCGGTGGGGATGGGGTATACCTCTCCACCGATAATGGTGCGCATTGGGAAGCGTCCGGTTTGTCCGGATTAACCGTGTACTCGCTCGACACCGCAGGTGCGAACATTCTTGCGGGGACGAATGCAGGTGTGTACCTCTCCAGTAATAACGGGGCTGATTGGGTTGCGGCAGGTTTGACAAATTTAGCCATTCACTCACTCACATTTTCGGGAAAGAATATTGTTGCGGGCGCAGCAGGCGGCTTATTCTCCGGCGGCATTTACCTCTCAAGTGATAACGGCGTGCATTGGGACACCACCGCCATAACAAATGATGGAATCCATACATTTCTCAATGTGGGTGGGATTATTTTTGCAGGTGCGGATGACGGCATCTATCATTCGACGGATAACGGCGTGCATTGGGATACCACAGGCTTAATGCATTATGGGATCAATTCGATGATTATATCCAACTCGGTAATTATTGCCGCTGTGGCATCATTCGACATCTTCCGTTCAACCGATAACGGCGCGAGTTGGACGGCAGCAAGCAATGGCTTGGTAGATGGTAATATTAATACGTTGGCAGCCAATGGTACTTTGATCTTTGCAGCGGCAGATACCGGGGGGGGTGTATGTATCGTCGGATAATGGCACACACTGGACTAAGACGAATACCGGATTGACGAATAGATTGGAATTGTCAATCTTTGCTTCATACTCGAATATCTTTGCAGGCACGTCTGGCGGCGGCGTGTATGTCTCCGGCGATAACGGAGCGCATTGGACGGCAATGAACAATGGGATAAAAAATTCGTCCGTTGAAGCGTTTGCAGTTGCGGGTTCAGCGTTGTATGCCAGCACGTTCGGCGCCGGCGTGTTTCAATCCTCGGACGATGGCGGCATTGGAACGCCGATAACTCGGGTTTCACGAACCTGAGAGTGTGGTCGCTAGCAACATTGGGTTCAAATCTCTTTGCAGGTGTGTATGGGTGGGTTCAACAATTTGGCGGCGGCGTGTATATTTCAAGCGACGGCGGGGCGGATTGGAATCTCACCAGCTTCCCGTATCAATATGTGACCTCTCTTTGCAGTTATGGTGGGAATATATACGGCGGCACAGATGCAGGAGACGTGTATACATCCAGTGATGGAGGTATAACGTGGACCGGCTTTGGATTGCCGAGTCAATATTTCGCTTCGATCGGTGTTTCTGGTCCGATTATCGCTGTTGGGACGTTTGCCGGATATCCGGTGAGCCCCGGCGCGTATCTTTCTACAGATAGCGGTACGACGTGGAACATTGCTGATACAAGTTTGGAGGCAAATTTCGTCACTTCATTCGCATTTTCCGGCGGAAATCTTTTTGCAGGCTCACAGTACAATGGTGTGCGGCTCACGACAGATAATGGCGCGCATTGGTCTAGTGCCGGATTAACATTTACCCAGGTCTATACGCTTCTCGATACAAACGGATATCTTATTGCAGGAACAGACAGCGGCGTTTTTGTCTCCTCCAACAACGGTGCGCATTGGATAGCAAAGAACACAGGGTTGAGAGATCTGTCTGTCAATCGTCTTACATTTTTCGAGGGGTATATGTATGCAGGAACAGGTAACACCGGCGTTTGGAGGCGCTCTTTTGCTGAATTGACAGATGTCCATGAAAAAAATACTCCGTCAGAATTCGCGTTCTCTCAAAATTATCCCAATCCCTTCTCTGCATCAACAACCATTTCCTTCTCCCTATCTGAATCTACACCCGTTACATTGCGCGTGTATAATGCTCTCGGTGAGGAAGTAGCAACGCTCATCAATGGCGAAATGGACGCGGGTCTACACAACGCAACCTTTAATGGCGAGAAGTTGCAGAACGGCATGTATTTTTACAGATTGACTGCCGGGAAAGATTCGCAAGATGGCGAGATGGCGGTTATTCATTAATCAATTCTTCAGGAACAATCATGAAAAATAAATTTCCACAATTGCTTCCATTAACTTTCATTCTTGGCTTTACTTTCATCACTGCCACAACCGCCCGGGCGCAGTGGGTGCAATCCAATGGACCCTATGGTGGCGGTATTCTTTCGCTTGCCGCAAGCGGGAACATTCTTTTTGCGGGAACAAGCAGCAGCGGCGTATTCCGTTCCACCGATCATGGCACAACGTGGACGGCGGCGAACGGCGGCATCGAATCGGAAGATGTAGGCGCGCTGGTGAGCACCGCAACATACATATTGGCGGGTACGGGAGCCACCGGCGTGTTTCGTTCCAGCGATAACGGCGCACATTGGACTGCCGCAAGCAACGGGCTGCCGAATCAACGTATCCTATGTCTGGCGCTTATGGGCGGCGCACTCTATGCAGGTACGTACGGCAGCGGTATGTTTCAATCACAAGACAACGGCGCGACATGGACGAAGACGGGCGCAGGTGTTACCGATACGGTCATTACTGCGTTCGCGCAAATTGGCAGTACATACTTCGTAAGCACGGGAGACAGCGGCGTCTATGTCTCAACCAATAATGGCACAAGTTGGGCGATGGCAAATAACGGGATCACTGCGCCATATATCTTCTCTCTTGCCGCCGGTGGAAATACGTTGTACTCCGCTAACTCGTTCGGCAATGTCTATTATTCAACCGATATGGCGAACAGCTGGACGATGATGCCGAATTCCCCTTCGACCGCAACCGTCATTTCACTTGCCGCAATCGGCAATAAAGTGTTTGCCGGAACGACTGGATTCAACGGCAGGCTTGGGCTCTTTGTAACGAGTGACAATGGATTTTCTTGGTCTGATACGCTGAGTGGAATGCGTCCGGTTGGCATGAATTGCCAATTGTTTGATGCGAACGACAATAATTTTTATGCAGGCTCTGATATCGGAGTATATCGTTCAGGCGATAATGGCGCCGATTGGTCGCTCGTCAATACTAATTTGACTGCCATCACCACGTTATCCTTCGCTATCAATGGAACGGATCTGTATGCCGATGAATTTCGGACGACGAATGATGGCGTCACATGGAGCGACGTGAGCGAAAATATGACCTATGGCGTCTCCACGATGGCAGCAGGCGGTGGAAATATTTTTGAGGGCACATATTTGGGCGGCGTGTACCGCTCCAGCGATAACGGCACAACGTGGAACGACATGAACAACGGCATGCCGAGCAATTATATCAACGCGTTCTCGGTCATCGGTACGAACATCTTTGCCGCAACGCAACTGCATGGCGTATTCCTTTCTTCGTTGAGCGGCAATATGTGGCAGAGCATTGGACCGGATACCACGGCATCTGTCGGCGCGCTTGCGGTATCGGGCACGACATTGTATGCCGCCTCGAGCAGCGTATATGAAACGCAAGATAACGGCGCTCATTGGACTCACCTCGGTACGACGGGATTGCCGAATATCTATATCCGTGCGCTTGCCGTAAATGGCAGCGACGTGTTTGCAGGTACAGCACAAGGCATGTATCATACTTCCGACGGCGGCGCACATTGGGATGCGCCTGAGTTGGCGGCAAGCATAATCAACGCACTTGTCTATGACAACGGAACTTTGTTCGCTGCGACGGGCAGCGGCTTGATATATTCAAAGAATAACGGGCAAACGTGGAATTCTTCGGGGCTGTTGTATCCTGTTCTATCTGTCGTCGTCAAAGATGCGATCGTATTCGCAGGAACGCAGGGATACAGCGTCTACCGCCGCCCGCTTTCGG
>Ga0207061_1181_pt1 | contig 13788 bp, 15 predicted proteins | sample Alteio_BWMinCont_31_FD_153275 | JGI IMG/M metagenome (GOLD analysis project Ga0207061, IMG submission 153275) | Enriched cells from forest soil in Barre Woods Harvard Forest LTER site, Petersham, Massachusetts, United States -... | ecosystem: Environmental > Terrestrial > Soil > Temperate forest >... | reverse complement strand
TGTTCGCCGAGAGCGGTCTGAAGGCGGATCATACGACCATCTGGCGTTGGGTTCAGCGTTACGGTCCCGAACTGGAACGGCGGCTGCGCCGTCATCTCAAGCCGACCAACAATTCCTGGCGTGTCGATGAAACCTATATTCGAGTGAAGGGCCGTTGGTGTTACCTCTATCGGGCCATCGATTCAACCGGTGCCACCATCGACTTCCTAAGCGTGCTCGCTTCCCCAGGACATCAGGGCGCGCTCCAACTGCCTTCGATTAAAAAGGCGAGATTCGCAAAGCTAATCAATCAGATCGGCAAAACCCCGCAGCGAATCGATGCAGCGTCCGCCTTCTTTCGTGATGCCATGCCGCGAGCATCGCGACCCCCAGGGCGAGGCCCTCATGAAGCTCTGGATGCTCGTCCGCGAGCGCCCTGGGCTTCGGCGGCCTTTGGCATCTCCACGTATTCCAGCAGCGTCTTGAGACATAGGAATTTCAGCGATGCGTGCTGGTCGGATCTTCGGCCAGACGCGTCAGTCGTGTGGCGGGATACCATTGTTCAGGATCGCCGTCGTACTCGCCTGCCTCTCGCATCCGGGCAGGTCGGATTTGCACCATTCGTAGGCGTCATACTTCTCGCGCTCCGTCTCCATCTTCGCAGACAAGAACCTCGGGTGTTTGCGTGGCTTGCTCATGCAACCCTCGTCGTAGTACTCCCTCTCGGGAGGTTTCGTGAAAGCGCGTACCAACAAAGGCCATCTCTTCCGGCCGCGCCTACTCAGACCGGCCAAGCGGCCGAGCGTCTTATTGAATCGAACCGAGCCTTCTATTGCGTTGCGAGCGACGATCCACGTCTGAAATAAACTCGGACAGGCCACCTTTCAACACCCCACATGCCCGTCCCAAAAAGAAAAATGAATGCCGAAGACTTCATCGTTTTCAGGCGTCCCCGGCTGGCCGCCGTCTCGAACTTTCCCGAGATCGCAATTGCTGATTACGAACGGCGCCTGAAACCAATTCAAAAAACGCTGCAACTGTTGCAGCAAGCCTACTTGGGAACGCCCGAGCGCGCCTTGGTGGTGCTCGAAGGATGGGACACGGCAGGCAAAGGCGGGGTCGTTCGGCGTCTGGGATGGGCTCTGGATCCCCGCAGCTTCAAGGTGTATCCGATCTCCGCGCCCTCCTCACGGGAGCGAGCGCAGCACTATCTCCAGCGGTTCTGGGAGAGGCTGCCGGAACGGGGTCAGATCGTGGTGTTCGATCGTTCCTGGTACGGCCGCGTCCTGGTGGAGCGGGTCGAGCAACTCGCCACCGCGCGAGAATGGAAGAGAGCGTACCGGGAGATAAACGAATTCGAGCGCGCGCTAGTGGCCGATCGCATCCGGCTGGTGAAAATCTTTCTCCACATCACCCCAGACGAACAGGTCCGCCGCTTCAAGGATCGGCTGGCCACTCCGCGCAAGCGTTGGAAGCTGACATACGAGGACTTTCGCAACCGGGAGCGATGGAAGCGTTACGAAGTGGCGATCGAAGACATGATGGAGCGGACCTCGACCAAACGCTCGCGTTGGTACCTGGTGCCGGCCAACAACAAGCCGTACGGGCGCCTCGCCGTGTTCAGCATCCTTACCGATCGATTTGGGGAAGGCGTGCCCCTGGAACCTCGTCCGCTTGATCCCGAGCTTGCCAAGGCGGCATCACGTCTATTGGACGTAAAGTAAATCAAACTGTGAGATCGGCGAATCTAAGCGAAACTCGCTTTTCGAGATTCAAACTAGATACCGTGATCATGATCAAGCTTTTTCATAGTCGAACCTGGCTGCCGGTTGTGTGTTGAGGAAGGGGACGAAGGGGCGACGATTTTTCGCAACTGAGTAGACCGCAGCGAGCAGTTTGCGCATGGCTGCGATGAGCGCGACTTTGTGTGGTTTGCCGCGTTCCATCAGCCGCCGATAGAAGGCCATCAGCCATGGGTTGCGCTGAGTGGCAGCCCCGAGGGTTGGCATCCACAGCGCCTGTCTGACTCGCCGATTGCCGAACGGGGTGAGCGACGAACTTCTGGGTTGGTGCTTGCCGGAGTGCTTATGTCCGGGACACAAACCGACGCAGGCCGCCAAAGCGCCAGCGCTCTGGAAGCGTGCGGGATCATCGAGCTCGGCGAGCAGCATGGCGGCAGTGCAGTCACCGATGCCGATGATAGTGGTCAGCAGTTTGCCGACCTGGTGCTGCTCCAGCTTTCCTGAGATCTCCGCCTCGAGCCGTTTAAGCCGTGTGCGGAGAGTCTGCAGATCTTCACACGCATAGCGCACTCCGGTCTGGTGAGCTGGGCTGTGCTGACCGACGGAGATCTTGGCGGCCTCGATCAGGTTGCGTGCGATTTCCTCGCCCACCCGGTGTCGTCCGTCGTAACTGAGCTTGGCAAGGCGTCTGGGCGAGAGCGCGCGAAACGTCTGCGCGGTGGGATACTGACGCAGGATCGCGTTAGCCAGCTCGGTGTTTAGGTTGCTGAGATAGCGCGTGAACTCGGGGAGTCCCAAGTCGATCGGTCGATGGAGTTGGTTGACCCGAGCGACCGTTTTCCTGGATCAGCCGGGTCCGCAGCCGGACCAGTTCACACAATTCCTCGGCCGCCATCTCCGGCAGGCAGGTCGGGGCCGGGCGTTTCTGTGCCCCAAAACGGGCGATCTGCAAGCAGTGGATGTGTTGCAAGTTTGGCGGTGTTGGCTGGTAATCTGAGACGACCGTGAAGCACGCAACCCGACCGGCAATCTTCAAGTGGCGGCAGACGGCGCCGGAGCTGATTCTGTGTGCCGTGCGTTGGTATCTTCGCTACTCGCTCTCGCTACGAGATGTCGAAGAGTTGTTCGCCGAGAGCGGTCTGAAGGCGGATCATACGACCATCTGGCGTTGGGTTCAGCGTTACGGTCCCGAACTGGAACGGCGGCTGCGCCGTCATCTCAAGCCGACCAACAATTCCTGGCGTGTCGATGAAACCATATATTCGAGTGAAGGGCCGTTGGTGTTACCTCTATCGGGCCATCGATTCCACCGGTGCCACCATCGACTTCCTGCTCTCGGCGTTACGTGACGCCGCGGCGGCCAAGCGCCTGTTCCGCATGGCTCTCAGCGATCCATCGCATCCGCAACCCCGCGTCATCAACACCGATAAGGCCCGCCTCTACGGCTCAGCGATTGCAGCAGTGAAAGACGAAGGAACCCTGCACCGGCGCTGCCGGCATCGACCGGTCCAATATTTGAACAACATCCTGGAGCAGGATCATCGAGCGATCAAACGGCGAGTGAGGGCCAAGCAGAGCTTTCGCGAGTTCCACGCAGCTCGGCGAACGATTGCGGGACACGAGGCGATGCACATGATCCGGGAGGGACAGGCGCGGTGGGTCAGCGACGATGATGTGCGCCAACAGAATCGTTTCATCGACAAGCTTTTCGATCTGGCGGCCTGAGACCTCGCCTCCCAGTTCCTCTCGGGACCTCCTCCGTCACCATTTTTAAGGTTGCAACACATCCCAATCGATTCGTCCCGACTTTGACCATCCACCCTCACCGAGCGACCCGTACCAACGAGGGTTTGAGCTTTTGGTGGCACGGGTAAAAAGTGGAGCTTAACAAGCCAAATTAGAATAGAAGTACGGACAGACGTGCGGCGACTGAGCCCACATATATCGACAGGCGGAGCTGCTCGCCGCGATAGAAAGGATCACGCGATGAATAGAAGACTCACTCGCCGGGAAATGCTTGTCGAAGGTGCAATTGCGCTCGGTTCTCTGGCAGTGGCACCCGCCTTCCCTGGCTGTGCCGTTGTGGCTGCTTCTAAGAGAAAGATACGCCTCAGCTATGACGCTGTCGTAATCGGTAGCGGTTTTGGAGGATCGGTCGCAGCTTGCAGGCTCGCACAGGCAGGCTTGTCGGTCGCCGTACTTGAACGCGGCCGGCGCTATGACATCAATCCCTTTCCCCGCAACTGGCATAACCCTCTCGACGGATGGCTCTGGTCGATCGGTCGAGGCCTCTTCGACCTAAAGCTCTGTCAGGAAATGACCGCGGTTCAGGCCGCCGGCCTAGGTGGTGGCTCGCTAATTTACGCAAACGTGCATATGAGAGCACCCGAAGCGGCCTTTGATCGTGGCTGGCCTCGTGGGTACAACCGTGCCGCGCTGGATCCCTACTATGATCTAGTGGCGTACATGCTTGATATTAATCCTACTCCAAAGTCCAGGATGCCGACCAAAGCCCGTCTTACGGAAGTCGCCGCGCGAGAACTCGGCCGTGCGGCTCAGTTTTGTGTTCCCAATGTCGCAGTTGATTATGATGCTCCCGGCATTGAACATCTGAACAAATTCGGAGTCTCGCAGAGAGGCTGCACCTCCTGCGGCGAATGCTGCATCGGTTGCAATTTTCATGCGAAAAACACACTAGACTTAAACTATCTCGCGGTTGCTCGCTCCAAGGGTGCGGATATCGCCACTCTATGCGAGGTGTTCAAGATTGAACCAGTTGCAACGGGCTACAAGGTATTCTTCAAGGATCACGCCAACAACGAGCAGGAGAGTGAAATCAGCGCTCGTTATTGCTTTATAAGCGCAGGAGCCATCAATTCCACTGAGCTCCTTCTACGTTGTCGCGATCGGGAGGGCACATTAACTAAGCTGAGCCCTCGGCTGGGCGATAACTATTCGGGCAATGGCGATTTCTTGGCCTTTGCGTTCAACACGCGCGAGTCTTTCAATCCTTCGACAGGCCCCACAATCACGACGGGAATCGTCTATGACCGCACCGATGATGGTTTCAAGAACTGGTTTATTTTCGAAGAAGGCGGCTACCCAAAGGAACTACATGCGATTCTACAGCTACTGAATCCACATTGGGGCTTGTTTCGAGCGGTAGGGTTCGTAGTTAAAGGCGCGCTCCAGAATGCGTTCCGTGCCTTAGGAGGAAAAGTGGGAGCAACAGACCGGATTTCAGACGAAACCGCAATTTTCCTCATGATGGGTCGAGATCTGGCAGATGGTGAGATACAGCTGCATCCCAGGACCGCCGAACTGAGTATCAGATGGAAGGTGCCCCCCAATCTCGCCCTCTATGAAGCTGAGCGCCGCTTATCAACCGACTTCGCAACCGCCATGGGTGGTAACGTCGCGATAAATCCGCTCTGGCGTCTATTCCACATCCCGGCAACGGTCCACAGTCTCGGGGGATGTTTGATGGCTGACTCGCGAGAGGACGGCGTCACAGATGCAAGCGGTGAAGTGTTCGAGTATCCAGGTCTCTTCGTGCTCGATGGTTCTATTCTCCCCAGTGCCACCGGTGTAAATCCTGCTCATACGATCGCTGCCGTCGCGGAGCGCAACGTGGAGGTTGCCATACGCCGCTTCAGCGGTATCCAAAACTGGCGCGCTCCGGAAGCTGCGCTTGCAAAACCCGTTCGTGAGCCATTAGGATCAGTAACTATTCCAGCGGGCGGTACCCTTCCTACCATCGCACAGTGATTTGGGTAGGCAAGAAAGCTTTAAGCGAGGACAGTTATCGGCGGCACCGCCGAATTGTCACTGTCCGGGTGCAGCGATGCCAAAACACCAACTTCCCGCCGAGGCTGGCAGAATGGTCACCTTCATACAAATCACGCGACACGTCTTTAAACGATCATGCGTGACACGGAGACGGCGTCCACCAAGAATCTTGCTCGCGATGCTCCTGACTCTGCTTCGCGTCCGTGTGGCACGCGCTGAAACCTGGTACGTGATGGTGCTCGACGAAAAGGTTATGCGCCGGCCTGATGTCGCAGCCACAATGCACCATGGCCCGTCCATCGGTCCACTTTATCTCACCTTAAGTGCCGAATTTCTTTCTCGCGAAAAATGGGAAGTTCGCGGAGGGCCATTATCCACAACTGGCGTGAGCGCGGCGCTATCTCGAGCGGCTCGCAGAACCGACGCGGCATCAGCTGCCCGAACGCGTTCATCGTCTGCACCTCCAGCGGCGATCCTCGCCTGACCGGACCGTTGCCTGGCGCCGAGGGGTTCCCGCTCGATGGATATCTTGCTGCATCGATCGCAACAACATCACGACGTAAGAGCGACACCCGACAGCATCAAGCTGTGGCCTAAGGTTGTGGCGGCTTCTCTCTTGATGACCAGGCGGCTGTTGCGAACGTCGTAGTCCGACAGGCGGCTAATCTCGCACCCGCATGCCCTTTCGCCTGGAAGCCGTGAGATTGTCGTAGATCCGCTCCCTGTGACCGCAGGCTCGAATTGCGCCCGGGACAGTAGGATATTGAGGGTCAAGAGGGTTATTGAGGTGGTCGTGTTGAACCAATGGGTTAACGCTCGAATGAGCGTCGAAGATCTCGACCACCTGGGCGAAGTCGGGTAGCGATCGCGACGGCGGGTCGGCCTTATACACGGAGATCGCTCCAATCGGTCCGCGGCCGAGATGATTCATTGAGATCCTTCGCATGTCTCCGATTCTGGTACAAGAATCACGTTTTGGTGAGGCGGGCAGACCGGCGTACCCTTGTGAGAAGAATCCCGTCCACCAGCGGAGGCCGCGGTTCACCAACAGCGCTTGGTCCGAACGGTTGTCGTTGTAAGTGAAGAAAATCCCGCATTGCGAGGCTAGAAAGCCGCGCTGAGCGTTGAGAGGTGGACGACGTGAAACGGTTTGTCGGGATCGACGTTGCCAACGCAGCGCTGGAGTCCTCATTCGCCTCACGGAGAAGAGTTTTTCGGTCCGCAACCACGAGTTTTGGAATCCCGAGGTTGCTCAGACGGTTAGAAGCCGGCGACCTCTGTGATTCTTGAAGCGACTGGTGGCCTGGGAGCACTGCCAGCACGCCGGGACCGCCGTGGTAATTAGTCAATCAAAATGGCTGGGCGACTCCGCGCGAGTAAGGGAACGAGAATCAGATTGTTCCGGGCCCAACCCGAGACTCCGGAGATCGCGTCAAGTATTCACTCCCAAGCTATCTTGGATGCAGCTCACAGGTTTGAATGCAAATGTTGCTTTCGTCGCACGGTCTCTCTATGGTGTGCGAGTCTGGCACGCGCCCGCTGCGACGTGTAACACGAGATTCTGATGGTTCCGATGTCCTGCGGTTTATGCCGTTCGAATGGGATCGCTGGCGGCCAGTTTCCGCACTCGCTCACAAGCCATTGCTCTCGCGTTCTCTGCGGCCGCGCAAAGATGAAGCGAATCAGTCTCACCTCCTTATTCACCCTTCTTACAGCCTTCAACCTTGTAGGCTGTGTCAGTGTGACACCTGCAAAAAACGACACGCCCTCTTTCATTCGGGCCACCGACACAAGGGAAAAAGACAATGTGCGCGTCGCCGTTGCAGTGTTAACAGAGGCTGAAAGCCGAGAATATTTCGGATGGCCGATGGAACCGAGGGGCGTTCAAGCGATATGGCTACGCGTCGAAAACCGCAACAGCTTTCCCGTTTGGATCTTGCCGCGCTTCACAGACCCAGACTACTACTCAACGTTTGAGGTTGCGTACCGGAACCATTCCGTCTTTCGGAATGCGGTTAACCAAAACATCGACGCATCCTTCCAAAACTATGGGATCCCACGGCGCGTTGAGCCCGGCAAAACTAATACGGGTTTTCTCTTTGTCAATGTCAGTGAAGGTGTGAAGTTTGTGAACGTCGAGTTGTGGCACAGCAAAGGTGTGATTGATGTCGGCTTTTACCTTGAGCTGCCAAGCGGTCATTTTGATTACGAACAGACTGACTTCGCCGACATCTATCCTGCGAGTCAGATCAGAGATCTGACGATTGTTCAGCTGCGGCAGGTACTAGAGGGAATGCCTTGCTGCACCGGAGACCGCAGGGGCACATACGGCGACCCATTGAATATCATTCTAATCGGTGACAACGACGAGATATTTTCGGCACTGGTCCGCGAGGGATGGGATCCGACCCACGCCCTCGGCACAACAACGATAAGGAAGACGATACAAGCGTTTCTGCTTGGTTACAGTTACCGCTATTCTCCAGTGAGCTCATTGTATTTGTTCGACCGTAGGCAAGACGTTGCATTTCAGAAGGCAAGAGAGACCATTCATCAGCGCAACCACATGCGCCTTTGGCTCAGCCCGTATACTTATCTCGGCAAGCCGGTATGGATTGGTCAGATCAGCCGCGACATCGGGGTACGCTTGACTTTCCGCTCTCCCTCTCTTGCGACGCACAAGATCGACCCTGAAGTCGACGAAGCCCGGGACTATCTGGTCCAGGACCTGCTGGCCTCTGAAAATCTAGAGTCGCTCGCGTATGTCAAAGGAGTCGGTCCGGCAGCGGCGGAAGCGCCTCGCGAAAATCTGACGGGCGACGTGTACTTTACGGACGGTTTACGCGCGGTTGCAGTTCTGTCCTCAAGTCGTGTTCCCGCAAATGAAGTGAAATATATAAACTGGGAAACTTTACCAAACCAATGAGGTGCCTGTTGCCGCTTAATCTGAAGGGAAGCGCTCGCCGGCCATCTCCTCGCTCTTACGCCATAGCTCCTCGGCGCGGGCAGGATTGAGCGCATACGAGCGCACGCCCGCGCGCGAGGTCGTGTCGTCGTTCACCTCGCATACGTGGCAATCCTCGCAGTAATGTTAAGCCCAAATGCTACTGGCATCCGCGCAAAAATGCCGTTCAAAAAGTCGGTAGCGTTCATCTTTGCGCTGCTCGCGTTCGATTCCTATCATAGCACTTCCATCAAAGCCGTCTGAGCGGCCTTTATGTCGAGCCGTATTTGCCCAGCTCCTGAGTCAGCTCGGCGAAATGCCCAGTTCGACTCGAAACTGATTTCAGCGGATGCTCTCGAATGTGGTACGAGTTTGTTGTCCTGCGACGGGCGTGGTGAGAAATCCATCATGCAAGAAAAAAAGAAGCAGGATTTCAGGTGTTCACGTCGGACGGAAGCGAGGGTTCGGCGCCGTTCGCTAGGTTGTCGCCAGGCGGCCGGCCCGAGCTCGTAATCTACGTCGGGAATGCCCGTGACTTCACGGTCCATTGAGCGCCGTCTATGCACTGCATTCGGAGAAGGTCCATCTTGAACTGCGCAAAGCTCGATCGCCGGCTTCGTCACGCGATCGGCCATGCACACGATGCTCAAGAGCCTGGCGCCTGATGTGCTTCGGGAGAGGAGATTATTCCCTATCATGCCTCGACGAAAGAGCCCGAGAGCAGGATCGTTGGTGCCGGTGTTGCCAAATTGGGAGAGGCCGTCCGGTCAGATCCTGGAGCTTCCCCCGATCCCAGCCCGCATAATCGAGGACGGCAAACCTTCTAGGAAGATCGATCGCTCTCGGCCGTCCCTGCGGTTAGTTCTTAAGCCGATCTCGGTATCTCTGCGCTACAAGCGAGGGAGATTTCTCGACACGATCGATTCTATAGAACCCAAGGTGCGAGAAGGGTTGAGGAGCATCCTTAAGGAGCAAAAAGCAGGAGCTCTCCCTAACCATCAGGACGTCCAGCATTGGATGGAAGAATGGAATCTCTCCGAACCGTAGATCGGTGAAGTCGCGGCAGCTTCCCTCCAACTCTGGCGAGACTACCCTTCAATCGATCGTTGGGAGCTCCCATTTCTTGTCGATCGTGCGTTCGATAATCAAGAAGAGTTTAAGGTGCACGCCTGGAACCCGGTCGCGCAGAGCGCAGACGATTACGAGGATGAAGTCTCCTGGAAACTGCGTAACTACATTCGATGGATCGAGGCCGCAGTGCGCAGAGCTGGCCTTGAACCCGTACGTGAATTACGCGACCGCGGCCACGACCATTTTCTCTGGCTCGTGCAATATCAGATAAAACTGAAATCGCTCTACTCCATCGGAAAGGCGAACCAACTCACCCCTTCCTCGGTATCGCGTGCGGTCCACCGACTCGCCCAGGAACTACCCCTTCGCCTTCGATCGTAGCGAGATTGACTTAGGGACCGTCCGCTAAAGGCCCTATCCGCCTGAAGTGCGTTTCGTCTAAGTCATCTAGTCGCTTTAAGCGCCGTAGCTCTAAAACACTTAGCTTTAGAGCCCCACCCATTAATGCGATCTGTGGTTGCGCGCCATACCGCGTCAATCTTGAGCGTGATGGACGGCCCGCGCCCATCATCTCGGGAGTGAGATGTTCCATCTCGGGACTCGAGGGAAGGTTCAGCCCGCGCTCCGAAGTGAACAGATTTGGTTCGCTGAAAACGCCGACGATGTCGTCAGGGCGGGTCACCGACCAGAACGGCCTAACCAGCCCTTCGGTCCAATGTACCGGATCCTCGCGCCGCAGCTGCTGCCAAAGCGGGTGTGGATCGTGATCGGCGAAAAATCCGGGATCGGTCAGAGCATGGTCAATATCCATGACGGCCTCGCCTCGTGGCATTTTCTAGCGCAAACTATTTACTTCCTTGCAGCCGTCCAACTCTCTCTAAAAGTTGGGCCATCAACCGGGTCCGGTCGGGGGTGAAGTGCCACTGCAGTGCAAAACGCTAACAATCCAAATAGTAGTCGCGCGATGGAAACGGTCGCCGGTGCGTGAAGGCACCAAGCGACCGTACCCAGGTCTCACTGCACAGAGACACGCTCGTTATGGCAACCCGGTGACGGGATCAAGACGAGCATACTGCGAATTTGGGCTGGCTTTCACCGGACCGCATTAACTGGCACACGCGAGAATCCAGCCTAACGCCGCCGCGATCCACTTATGCTTTCCTCCTATTCAACGATGAGGCCTTGGAGATCGCCCGGTTCGCGCCAGCGCGCAAGCATTTCGTAAAAGCGCACCGCGCCTTCGGGATACTGACTGTCGAGAAAGCCCTGGTGCGCGTTTTGCCCCTCGCCATTGTAGTAACCCGGTGTGCAGGTGTTCTGGTACTCGGTGATGAAGCTCGGGCCCGTCACGATCTTTACCCACTCGGCCTCGGCCTCCGGCGTGGGTTCTACTGATTGCCCTTCGCGGGATTTCACCTCATTGATGACGTGGGCGATGTGGCTTGCCTGTCCCTCCAGCATGTAAGTAAAGTTTGGCGCGAGGCCGGTCTGGGTGAGACCCATGTGGAAACAGTTCGGGAAGCCGTGGCTCAGGAAGCCGTGATGCGTCCTCATGCCCTTCGCCCAGTAGTCGGTCAAAGATCTGCCGCCGCGGCCATACACTTCGAATTCGGCTCGCCGGGTGTAGGCGGTTCCAACCTCAAAGCCAGTCGCGAAGATCAGGCAGTCCACTTCGTACTCGACGCCGTCCACGACCACCGCATTCTCAGTCACGCGCTCGACGCCCTTTCCCCCGGTGTCGACCAGCTTGACGTTGGGCCGATTGAAAGTGGGCAGGTATTCATCGTTGAAGGTCGGGCGCTTGCACCATTGACCATACCACGGCTTGAGCGCCTCAGCCGTCGCCCGATCGCTCACGACCGAGGAGACCCGATCGCGAATCTCATTCATCTTCTGGTAGTCGGCGATCTCCGACATCAGCGCCATCTGATCGCTCGAGAGCTCCGAATTGCCCTTGCCCGCGATCAGCTTGGAGAGATTCTTGAACAGGCTCGTCCACTTGTCGCCGACCAGATCCTCCTCGATCGAGATTCCCGACAGGATCGCGCAGAAGTTGTGATTGCGATGGGCCTGCCAGCCAGGGGTGAGCGTCCGCGCCCATTCCGGATCGGTCGGCTTGTTGCCACGTTCGTCCACTGACGACGGCGTGCGCTGGAACACATAGAGCTGCTGGGCGTGCTGGCCGAGATGCGAGACGCTTTGGATCGCGGTCGCCCCAGTCCCGATGATGCCGACGCGTTTGTCCCTCAGCTTGTGCAAGCCGCCGGTGGTGTCGCCGCCGGTGTAGTTATAATCCCAGCGGCTGGTGTGGAAGGTATGCCCCTTGAACTTCTCGATCCCCGGAATCGCAGGGAGCTTGGGCCGATTCAGCGGACCGCTCGACATGATTACGTAGCGCGCGTTGAAGACGTCGCCGCGATCGGTCTTGATCGTCCAGCGCCGCTCTTCATCGTTCCAGCGCACTTCTTCGACCTGCGTCTGAAAGCAGGCCTTCTCGTATAGCTTGAAATGCCTTCCGATCCGCTGGGCGTGCGCAAATATCTCCGGCGCGAAGGAGTACTTTTCCTTTGGCATATAGCCGGTCTCTTCGAGCAGCGGCAGATACACGTACGATTCGATGTCGCACTGAGCGCCGGGATACCGATTCCAATACCAGGTCCCGCCAAAATCGCCGGCCTTCTCGATGATGCGAATGTTGGTGATACCAACCTTCTGCAGCCGTGCCGCGGCCAGCAGGCCGCCGAAGCCTCCGCCTATGATCACCGCATCGAGCTGCTCTTGCAGCGCCGGGCGCGTGAAGCCGGGGTCCACGTAGGGGTCCGAGTTGTAATGCTCGAGCGACCCCTTGGTCTGCTGGTATTGATTATTCCCGTCCGCCCGCAAACGCTTCGCGCGCTCCGCGGCGTACTTCTGGCGCAATTCGGCGGGGTCGAAGCCCAACTCTTCGGGCGTCGGAATTCCCTTCGTTTCTGCCTGCATTACGGCTTCACTCATAGCGCCATCACTCCTCTCAATTAGGATGCCTTTCCGGCGAAACATCTCAGTTTTTTCGTCGCTTCCTTGGCAGCAATCCGCCCCCCTGTCCTCAGCTTTGCAAATTAGTGCAGTTGGTTGAGATTTGCTAGCTGATTGAAGAGTGGCTGCATGAGGTCTTCCGGGGAGTGCAACGATCTCTCCTGACTCGGGTTGGGGCGATTAGCTATTGATAATGCGGGTCCGTAAAGGATTCTGCGAAGCGCTGGTCGGCCGACTGCCCGCAGGGTGGTAGCGTGCGAAAATCACGGGTGCGAATAGCCAGGCTCCGCGTGAGATACCCAGGAGATACTCAGATGACCGATGCGGAAAAATTGGTGGCTATTCGATCGGGAACAGATCAGAGAGACCGCGTACCGCTCTCCGGTCTCAGTCGATGCGCATTGACTGGAAGCTCTTCCCACCCGCCGAACATCGCGGCGCGCGTGCAGAAGGCTACCATACTCGGCTAAATCGGCCGAGCATACGAAAGGCGCACCCGCGCAATTGCTGATCGGTGCGCTGGCGTTGAAGCTGATCCCACCGAGCCGCGGCGCCGACGGCGAAGGTAAGCAACTCCAAAATGGCTGAAAAACCGCCGCCAGAGCTAACCCAGCCGCTGCGGCCGCCAGAGCAAGCAAGGGAGCCCCACAAACGGAGTGGTCGACGCCGGGAGCGTGGGACGCAGCTCACCGTGGAGGTCAGCCGGGCCATCGTTGCGTCGATCGCGGCTGGCAATTTTCCATCGGTCGCCTGCCGACTAGCGCAGATCAGCGACGGCACGCTGGACAGGTGGCTGAAACGCGGCGGTAAGGACGAACAGCCGTACGCGAACTTTCCGGCGGCGTATCATCGCGCCGAGTTGGAATCGGAGAGCAAGCTGGTGGAGATCTGGAAAAACGCAGCGCCTGAGGATTGGCGTGCGGCCAAGGAATTTCTCGCCCGGCGTTACCCGGAACGCTGGTCGGACCATGCGGCGCGGGTGGCTGTACTTGGGGACGAGGGGCGAATGGCCGATTTCGGCTTCGTGATAAACATCCACCTCGATCCGGTCGCTGAGGAGCTGGAGGAGGCGCGGAAAGAGAAACCCGCGATCGATGTCATGGGCACGCCGAGACTCGACAAGGACAAATAAGTTCTCCTCGTGGCGGCTGCTCCTGAACAAGGGAGTAGCCGCTCAGCCCACTCAGCTACTGCGTAATCTGGTCCAGTCCGCTTGGCCACCCGTACCGTTCGATGTTGTCCCGAACT
>Ga0207061_1189_pt1 | contig 13882 bp, 16 predicted proteins | sample Alteio_BWMinCont_31_FD_153275 | JGI IMG/M metagenome (GOLD analysis project Ga0207061, IMG submission 153275) | Enriched cells from forest soil in Barre Woods Harvard Forest LTER site, Petersham, Massachusetts, United States -... | ecosystem: Environmental > Terrestrial > Soil > Temperate forest >... | reverse complement strand
AAAAATAATTTGCCCAAGATATACACAAGGGAGCTTGTAGATCTGCTATTTATGCAACCATACTGTAGAATATCGAATGTAGTAGATTCGGGAATTGCAAAGCGGCAAGCTGGTTCAGAGTATCTTAAAAAATTAGCAGATATAAATATTTTGCAAATGCAAGAGATTGGCAGAGAAAAGATATTTGTTAATCCAAGATTTATGCAGATTCTTCTCAAAGATACCAATAATTATGAACCTTTTTGATGAAAACTTTACAGGATGAATTTATGGCTATTAGCCTTCCGCATGATTTAATAACTGCAATAAGTTATATATACGAGCCAGCCGGAATGAAGCTTACAAGTGCAGCTGTTTCTGAATCTGAGAGCATCGAGTATGGTGCTTGCCGCTTTGGCATTAATGGCCATAATACAGTCTTTCGCGTGGCAAAAATAACCCCAACCAAGATCGGGCAATTCGTAACAATATGGAAACGACCAACAGTTGGGGGTGAGATTGCACCACTTGACGTAAGTGACGGGGTGACATTTGTAATCATTATCGTATCTGACGAGATTCATCGCGGACAGTTTATATTTAATCGAGAGATATTGGTTGCAAAGGATATTATGTCGCGTGATGGAAAAGGCGGTAAGAGAGGGATTAGAGTATACCCGCCCTGGACTAATCCAGTGGCCAAAGCGGCTCTTAAGACACAGCGGTGGCAGTTACAGTATTTTTTGCCAATTGCAATTAATGGTGGTGTTGATCTAGTACGTGTGTTGGAACTTTTTTCTGAGCTTAGCCCAAAGTAAAACCAATGAGGTTGGCCATTTAGATAGTTATCTTTAAAACTGGAGGCGGCGGGAATTGAATTGGCCTCTATAAGCCTTGTCTTATAGGCATTCTAGATCTTCACATGAAATTGTTGCCCCCAAAGTTGCCCCTATTTGTTTCGGATGTTATTGGACGAATATTGGATCTTAATTCGCTAGATTTACGCCGCTTAATACATTTTAAGATATTATGAAATTTTCTTAGTTAGGCTATTGGGGATGTGGCATTATTTTTTTATTGGGTTATCATGAAATGAGTAGAGCAAATCTGTTCTGCTTCACGCGACAACAATGCTGAAATGTACCCCGAGAAAGGAGTCGCCAATGAGCAAGGTCTTCGTAAACATCGGGCTTAGCCTTGACGGCTACATGGCACCGGAAGGAATGACTCTGGAGAATTGGGAGAAGCCGGAGTATAAAAATTGGGGTGCCAAGTGGGGTGCGATGATGAGCTGGATTCTTAAACTGCAGCACTTTCGCGAGAACCTCATGTTCGGATCAGGCGGAGAGACCGGTCCGGTTAATGACATGCTTCGCTACACCATCGAGCGTAGCGGCGCCAACATCATGGGCAAGCGAATGTTTGAGCAAGGCGAGGTCGCATGGCCCGAGGAGGCTCCGTTCCACACTCCAGTATACGTTCTTACCCACGCGAAGCGCGAACCTTGGGCTCGACCGGGCGGGACGACATTCTACTTCGTCAACGATGGCCCGGAGAGTGCTCTTGAGCAGGCTAGGGAGTCTGCGGGCGGTCGCGATATTCGCATCTCAGGCGGTGCGACCGTGATCCAGCAATACTTGAACCAAGGTGTCATCGACGAACTGGAAATCGCCTTGGCGCCAGTGCTCTTCGGCGGTGGGAGGCGTCTCTTCGAGAACCTACGCGAACCAGCTCAGAGGTTCCGAATTGACAATGTGTTTGATGGTTCAGCTGCGACACACCTGCGTTATGTGCGTGACTAAAGACGGCCTAACCATCCATGGCTGATACTTAGTTTTAAAACTGGGGCGGCGGGAATTGAATTGACTGCTGGTGGCATTGATTTACTTGGGTGTTATGCAGGAGGGTTTTTGCTGGTACTACTATCGGTACCGCTATAATGAAAAGTCATACCCAAAACATATTGTACTACAACTATAAACCACCAAATATGTCCTTTTTAAGTCAGCTCGTGTAATATACTTATTCTTTTGCTAAGGGCGTTCTAGGGGATACTAAGTATACCAAGGTGGCTCTTTAAAAGCGGAGCTTCGTAACTGACTCCTCCCCATGCTAATGGAATGGACAAGTTATTGTGAAAGACGCACATAATCAATGTAAAAAGGGAATTTAAAACATGGCAGCACAATACTCTAACCGTCAATTTTTCAGAAAAACCCCAAACTTGTATTTGGCTAAATATTTTGAAACCAAAAGCATTCATCTTGAAGTGAATGTTAACCAGCAAAATGAGTACGATGTTGACGTCTTGCAAGATGCTATGAATAAGCTACCGTCTGAGCAAATAACCACTATCGAGGCTGAATTCCAAGATGTAAATGCTTTGGCATGCGAAGGCGGTATTCTAGCCTTAGTTGACGAAGCAAGTTTTCATAATGACGCTGCCTTTATTGAAGAAATCGCCCTTATAGACGGCTTTCATGCTAAAGCAATGTACGCTTTTCTCAATAAACCTAAATATTGGCGGGGTGCAACGATGTTTTTGCATGCTGATAACGTAAGTCCATCCTATTGGAAGAAACGCAACGATTTTCTAAATTTACCGCCACATATTGAAGATTGTGATACTGACGCTCTAGCCAAAGCCATTAGTGGCTATTTTTCTGGCAAGGAAGGACGGGGAAAGAATTGTATTGTTGAAACATATCGCCGCAATAAGAAAGAATATTTCTTTGCTTACCCAGAAGACTTTGCACAAACTGCCATTGAATGGGTGGGTGGCGCGTTGAAGAATCAAGCACATCACCCAGCATTCGAAATTATTTTTGTGTATTGTGAGGCTGAAGGTTCGCTAGATATTTATGCGCCGAAAAACAGCCAAGCGGTGCCTGATTTACAGGCATTATTTGCTAAACATATTTTAAAACTAGATGACTTGTCCGAATGGCAAAAAGACAAACGTGTTTATGAGCTAAACCCAGTGTTGGAGAAAAGTTTTGAATTTAAAATTGAACCAACAGCAGGTATCGCTAGTGTGTTAGTAACTAGCCTACGGGTAACGTTAAAAGAAGATCGGAAAAAACGTGTTATGGTGGAGGCTGACCCTTTTAAAGATGATAAGGCCGTGTATGGCTTACTAGAGCGGTTAAATTTACCCCCTTATGACGTAACGCAACTTAGTTTAAAAGTCACCTTTGAGTCAGTGGGTGGTGCAAAGGCTAAATCCAGACGAGTGAATATTACTTACCCGAATTCATGTGCGCTAAACCACGATGGCAATGATTTAAAAATCCGCCAAATGCTTGCGCTGTCAGGCATTGAGCCAAAAGCGTTAACATCCTAATGGAGCCAGATGAAAATCAGCTGTTAAGCGAAGTGTTAACCCGCTTTAGCGCTGTTGGCGACTCGTTAAGTCTTGGCTTTGATGAGGTCGAGCAATGGCCTAGCGGCTTTTTAAATATGCTAGAGCAGGCTGGGTTGCTTGTTAAGGACGTACAAGCTCAATCACTTCAGTGTACCGGTTGTGAGTATGGCTGTTTTATGCCGGTAATGTTTGCCGAAGATAACATTCGAGCGTTTATAGTATGTGATCACCCTGAGCAGCAAGATCATATGGGACGTATTGCAGTGAACTTGCCATGCCTTAATCAGTGGCAACTTAATATTAGGCAAGTAGCTACCGTGATTGCAAAGTTATTGGGGGTGGAAACTAAGCCCTTGTATCAGGCCAAAACTGGTAGCTACTCACTCGGTATGCTTAGAAGCCCAAAGGGAAGACGAGCAGCGGTGTTATCTCCAACCCCCTTGTCTCTTGTAATCAATCAGCACTCAGTACTGGTTAGCGATTTATTATACATTGAAGCTAACCAATTAGTTATCGATTCTCTAAAAGTTGATGATGTACTGGGTGCCAAGTCATTGGGTAAAGGCAAAGCTTATACTGCTAATTCTGATAAACAGCAAGATAGAAAATTGGTTACTCAAGCAATGTATTGTGATTGGCAAGAGCAGTATAAAAAGCTAAAGAAAGCACACTCCAAAAAATCTGACACCTGGATTTCATATCAAATATCAAAGATGCCTATTGGTAAAGGCAAAAGCCCAGGAACCATTAGAAAAAACATGAAAGACTAAAAAAGTTGGGCGGAAATTTTTCGCACAAATAACCTATTGATTAACAAAGATTTTGTTCGCTAAAATTGTATTGATCAACATTTTTCTTTTAACGATAACGCTTGAATTCACTACAATTGTAAAATCTACTAGCGTCTTTTTTCGCACAAATCGCACAATTATTCTGAAACCTAATTCCTAACAACACTAAAGAGGTTTCAGAATGTCACATATAGTATTAAGGCTTCCAGAAGTAATCAGACAAACCGGTTTGTCGCGCAGCTCAATTTATTTGCGTATAGCTAACCATGAATTCCCACTGCCAATTTCGTTAGGTGGGCGTTCGGTCGGTTGGTTACAGCAGGAGATAGATGAATGGGTGCTTGAAAAAATCGAAACAAGCCGAATCAACGATCATGGCTAATTATAATCCCAATAGGGTAAAAATTAATCGCAGCTATAGCTATGAAGAGTTGGCTGCCGTGTATGGAGTGCACAAAAACACGGTAGCCACATGGGTAAATAATGGCTTGCCTTGCATGAAAGATATGCGACCGTACTTAATTTTGGGGGCGGATGTTAAACGATATTTGCAGATGCAGCGACAGGAAAGAAAACATAAATGCAAGTTAAATGAGTTTTATTGTATGCGATGTAAGATTCCTACCCAAACTGCGGGCAATTTGGTGAAATATTTACCGCTAACAGCAACCAAAGGGCGTTTGAGCAGCTTTTGTTCAGTGTGTAGTGCTGTGGTGAATAAGTTTATTTCCTATGTGAATTTGGAGAAATACTTACAGGTTTTTGATCTAACAAAACCGATGGATATAGAACATATAAATGATAGGGATAACCCCCTCTAAAACAGTGGTCTTAAATAGAGAGTTTAAACAATGAGAAAACACAATGCTAACAACGAGCGTATCAAGCGAAAATACTTAGTATTTTTAAAGCAAGCCAAGGGGCAAAATGAATCTACTATCGATGCAGTAGCTAAAGCGATTGCCCGTTTCGAAAGTTATAATCACTATAAGGATTTTAAGTCATTCCACTACGAGCAGGCTATTGGTTTTAAAAAGTACTTGTCTAAGCAAAAGCACCATAATACAGGTGAGCCGCTAAGCTTGTCTACTTTGAATGGCACGGTGAGGCATTTAAAAACATTTATTGAATGGTTGTCACAGGAAACTGGTTACAAGTCGCGCATTAAGTACTCTGACGCACAATATTTTAATTTGTCAGAAAAAGATGCACGTATGGCTAAGGCTAAACGCCAACAGTCTGTAGCAACAATAGAGCAAATTAAGCATGTCTTAAAAGTGATGCCTAACAACACCCCCCTAGAAAAACGTGATAGAGCTTTAATAGCTTTCACTCTATTAACTGGAGCTAGGGATAGTGCAATTGCTTCTATGAAGATAAAGCACGTCGATTTTAATGCTGACACTGTCTATCAAGATGCTAGGGAGGTTAACACCAAATTCAGTAAAACTTTTATAACATGCTTTTTCCCTGTAGGTGATGATGTTCGTGCTATTGTATTTGATTGGGTGACATATTTAAAAAATGAATGCTTAATGGGTAATGATGATCCGCTATTTCCCAAAACAAAAATGAGCCAAGGTGAGGATAATGATTTTAAGGTTAATGGATTAACCAATGAGCATTGGGCTAGTGCAGCGGCAATACGTAAGATCTTTAAATCTGCTTTTGCATTGGCAGATATGCCTAATTTTAATCCACATAGTTTTCGAAACACCTTAGCAGTTTTAGGTGAAACTCTGTGTCAATCCGCAGAGGAGTTTAAAGCATGGAGCCAAAATTTAGGGCACGAGGGTGTACTGACTACATTTTACAGCTATGGTGAAGTGCAAGAGAGTAGACAGGCAGATATTTTTAAGCAGTTGAGGCAACCGCATGGGAATAAGCTGGACACTAACGTGGTTGAATTGGCTAAAGCACTGGCAAATGAGATGAAAAATTATCACTCTTAGTCACGAGTTTGCTACAGTATCCATTTCTTTAAATTTGGCACCCATTTCGTTAGCTTTATAAATAAAAAGGTAGCCGATGGTCTGTCAATTAGCTAGCAGGTTGAGAAACTAAATGGAAAGTACAGAATAAATTTACAAGGACCGAGTGATTGATAAACGGTGATAGATAAAATGAAAAACTTGGATAAGTAGACGTATGACATGCACCAAATGGACATATGAAAATCTAGTTGAAGAAGGTAGAAAATACCAGACAAAACAGGAGTTTCGTGCCAAGAGCAGCTCAGCTTATGCTGTAGCCAAAAACCGAGGCATTATAGAAAACGTTTGTTCTCATATGACCCCAGCCTATGTGTCTTGGTCTGATGAAAAGCTGGTTAAAGAAGCTAGAAAATACCAGACAAAACAGGAGTTTCGCACCAAGAGCAGCTCAGCTTTTGCGGCAGCCAAATACCGAGGTATTATAGAAAAAATTTGTTCTCATATGAACCCGGCCCGTGTGTCTTTGTCTGATGAAATGTTGGCGACTGAAGCAAAGAAATATCAATCTAAATATGACTTCAAGAAAGGTTCTAACGGAGCATATCAAGCAGCCCATAACCGAGGGCTTGTAGATCAAATTTGTACTCATATGGATAACCTACATCCAAAATGGACAGATGAGAAAATAAGAGATGAAGCCTCTAAATTTAAAATGAAATCAGAATTTCGTGCCAATAGCCATGGTGCTTACAAAGCCGCATGGAAACGTGGAATTTTAGATGATGTCTGTACTCACATGATCGATTTGAAGACCGCTTGGACATATGAAATGCTCTTATCTGAAGCGAAGAAATACACTACAAGAGGTGAGTTTAGCTCTAATAGCAATGCTTATCAAAAAGCTGCAAAACTAGGTATTTTAGATGAAATCTGTTCACACATGGAAGTTACGCATATTAATTGGAGTGACGCAATGATTTTTGAAGAGGCAGCTAAGTTTAAATCACGAAGTGAGTTTAAAGAATCAAGTTCTTTAGCATACATAGCAGCCCAAAGAAGGAATATTCTGGATAAAGCATGTAATCATATGGGATTTAAAATCAAATACTGGTCAAATGAAGAGATAGCTCAAGAGGCTCAAAAATATGAAACCAGAAATGAATTCCAAAAGTTTTCTACAGCCTATGGGGTCGCACACAAACGAGGTATTTTAGATGAAGTTTGCTCTCATATGAAATACACAGAAAGAGTAAATTGGACACCGAAATTATTGGCTAAGGAAGCATTAAAATATTCAACTAGAAGAGATTTTTACAGAAAAAATAACAATGCCTATGTGGCAGCCAGAAGGTTTGGAATACTAGATGATATTACCGAGCATTTAGAATATACAGATAGATATAATACGAGGGACGTGGTTTATCTGTGGCATGCGGAAGGTGACATATATAAAGTAGGCATAACCAGCGAAAATTTGGGTGAGCAGAGAATTTATGACGTTGCCAAAGTCGCTGGATTCATACCTGCGTTAGTTATGCTTGAAAATGTAGGTACTGTAATGGCTAAGAGAATTGAAAGCCAAATTCTTAAGTTTGGTAAACCTGTTTCATTTAGAAGTAACTTTCCCGGCTCAAGCGAATTTAGACACTTCTCATCAACAGACTTAAACAATGCAATTAAACTTATCAAAACTGGCAATTGAGCGTTTGAGTGTAAAATTGATCATGTTGTCTATACATCACACCATCAATTAACAACCAATCTAAGTGTTCGTTTTTCAAAAAGATTCATACGTCCAGAGGCGGCCTGCTCAATGTGATTGCTCCACCACTCCATAACTGGTTTTCGCCTTGCTAGATAATTTGCCCGATTGTAAGCATTACGCACTTCGTCTTTACCAGTGTGAGCTAGGGCAGCTTCTATCACGTCGAAGTCAAAACCTTGCTCATTTAGAGTGGTACTAGCCAATGCTCTAAAACCATGGGAAACTAGTTGGCCACTGTAGCCCATTCGCTTGAGTGCCATGTTAGCAGTGCTTGAATTGATATGAGTACGTGAATTACGATCTGCTGGGAATACATGTTCTCTATGTCCGCTAATAGGTTTCATAAACTCAAGTAATGCTATGCACTGGTCGGTTAAAGGGACTATATGTTCCTTCTTTTTTTTCATACGTGCAGCAGGGATTGTCCAGAGCTTACTTTCAACATCGATTTCTACCCAGCGAGTGCCAGCAGCTTCATTAGGTCTAACCATCGTATGTAGCTGCCATTCGATTAAGCAGCGTGTTGTTCGTTTAATGCTTGCTGTCATGATCGCTTGCATTAATTCAGGTAATTGATCTGGCTTGAGTGTAGGGAGATGTTGTTTTGTTGGTGCTTGGAAAGCTTTGCTGATCCCTGATAATGGATTAGCAGTAAGTATTCCTGTGTTGACAGCAAAGATCATTATTTCATTTAGTCGCTGGCAAAGACGTTTGACTGTTTCAAGACTGCCCTTGGCTGCAATAGGTTTGATGGTATCGATTGTTTTAACTGCTGAAATGTTATGGATTGGTAGTTTTCCAAGGCTAGGGAATATATGTAGCTCAAGCGAACGCCACGTATCGTTTGCGTGCTCGGTTGATACGCTAGACTTTTTGACTTCTAGCCACTGTGCTGCGATGTGTTCAAGTGTGTTTGCGTGTTCCCTCTTTTTTTTAAGATCATTTTCGTCACGGTGATCTTTTGGGTCTATTTCTTTGGCTAGTAATTCTCTAGCAAATTTACGTTTGCTCCGTGCGTCAGCGATAGATACTTCAGGATAACTACCAAAACTCAGGCAGGTACGTACTTTGGTGAATGGACGGTAATAATCAAATAACCAAAGTTTAGAGCCATTGGGTTTTACTCGGAGTTGTAAGCCTTCACCATCTGACAGTGTGTAAACCTTATCTTTGGGCTTTGCCTGCTTGACTTCGGTATTGGTTAAAGGTTTTGCTATTCTAGCCATTTTAGTAGTACCGTTTTTAGAGTGCCACCATTGTACTACTAATAGCACTACTAAAAAAGTAGGATTTTATGAAATGTCCTAGATGCTTATAGGCACAAAAAAAGCCTATAACTCGTTAAAATTATAGGCCTTTTAGTTGTTCTGGTTTTTAGTTGGACTGGTATCTGGTGGAGGCGGCGGGAATTGAACCCGCGTCCGAAAGCACTCTGCCCTTAGCTCTACATGTGTATCCCATCGTATATTTAACTACATTGCCTCCCAATGGGCACGGATGCAACATAGCGGTCCTGTACTTTTTAACCCCCAGCATCCAGGCATGCCAGGTAGCGGTCTTGTGAGAAATGACTCCTGATGCTTCCTAGTTACCCAGGAAACCCGGCGGGCACAAGCACCTACCGGTCAGAAGGCAATAGGACAGGTTATTAAGCTGCTATTGCTACAGACCCGAAGGTCTCGTCGTTTGCACTTACATGCTGCAGCTAAGTTTTACGAGATTAAGCTACATGCTCGACATGCACCTTGGGTTTCGCAACTCCCGTCGAATCCAAGTCGCCCCCAACCTTAATTATAACTGATTAACTTCTTATTTGTATATATTTTAAGCTCTGTAGCTACACCAATATTATGATATATTTAACAAATGAGTGAAAAGTTTAAACCTGCCTGGTGGCTACCAGGGCCGCATTTACAAACTTTATGGCCTGCATTGTTACGGCGCAGAAAACTGTTGCCAATTCGAAACGAGCGGCTAGAATTGCCAGATGGCGATTTTTTAGATTTAGGCTGGGTAGGTGAGGGAAATTCACCTTTGGTGTTAATTCTGCACGGCTTAAACGGTAGTATAAATTCTCATTATGTTAATGGCCTGTTGCAGATGATTCTGCAGCGTGGCTGGCGCGGCGTTCTGATGCATTTTAGGGGTTGTAGCAACGAGCCAAATCGTCTTGCTAAGAGCTATCATTCCGGCGAGACCGGGGACATTAATACAGTAATTTCGGAAATACTCAACCGTGAGCCCAAAGTGCAATTATATGTAGTTGGTTACTCGTTAGGTGGTAACGTGCTGTTAAAAGCCTTAGGAACTGATGCGATCGCTAAATATATTACAGCAGCAGTGGCAATCTCTGTGCCTTTTGAACTAAATAAAACTGCAGATCATGTATCAAAAGGGCTATCGAAGTTCTATCAGTGGTATTTGGTTCGTGGCTTAATTTATAAATATAAACAAAAATTTAAAACAAATAAAAGTTTATTAAATACCGATGTCAATAAGATAGGTACTTTTTGGAATTTTGATAATGACGTAACAGCACCGTTACATGGCTTTAGAGACGCTGCAGATTATTATTATAAGAGCAGTAGTAGGCAATACTTAATAAAAATCGAAACTCCAACACTAATTATTCATGCCAAGAATGATCCATTTACGCCTTTAAACTCGTTACCACAAACAGATGATATTTCAGATCAAGTATTGTTAGAATTATGCGACACTGGCGGCCATGTGGGTTTTGTAACAGGAAAATATCCCTGGAGCGCCACATATTGGCTTGAACAAAAAATATGTAGTTTCTTTGATAAATTTACATTTGAAAGCAGGTAAACATATGAAAATGTCTGTAATTAAATTTATGCTAATGTTTGTTATCTTATTAGGTTTAGGGGGCGCGGTATATTATGGAGCGACTGCTAAAGCTGATTCATATGACCTTAATAACACTAAGATTCTATTGGTTTTTAATGGCGATCACGATAAAGAAGCTGCAAATTTACTGGCTTCTATGCAAAAATATACCCCAGAATTAGTACCTCTAATTGTTATATGTGTAAGCGACGACAAAGGTAAACAATTTGCAGAGCAGCATAATATTCCATATTTTGCGCTGTCAACTATAAACGAGTCTGGTGAATTCATGAGCCGCGAGATGAATATTATGACGCGTCGTAAATTTGAAGGGATTTTGCATGTACTAGGATTACAAAAAAATGTTTTATACATCGACACCGACATTGTTCTTTTAGCAGATCCATTTAAGTATATCAATTTTGATTATGATCTTAGTGTACAGAGTGACGAATGTAGGGCTCCATATAAACACGACTATTTATGTACAGGTTTTATGTATATAAAATCTAATTTTAAAACTAAGAGTTTTTTTACAGAAGCAATTGTAAAGATTGAAAACAGCAATTACAAACTGGCTGATCAATGCGCGCTAAATTTGTTAATTGGCAGAGACCAGTTATTAAAAAAATCCGCTGATCCGCTTCGCATGAATGTTACCGTGTTAGACGTATGCAAATTCCCCAATGGTTGTCGCTATTTTGAAGGTTCAGATAAAAAATGTCGTAAGCGAGATGCGATCATTGTTCATAACAACTATCTTACAGGTATAGATAAAAAAATGCAGCGCTTTAAAGAGTACGGATTATTGTTTACAGACTCTAAAAATAATATTGCTACTTCTTCTTAAACAAACGTTCTTTATCACGCTTCCAATCCATGTCCTTGGCAGCAGCGCGTTTATCGTAGTCTTTCTTACCCTTAGCTAGGGCTAATTCAATTTTTATATTATTTTTCTTCCAGTACATAGCAGTAGGTACGATTGTATAGCCTTTACGTTCAATGTTACCTAGTAAAGTGTTAATTTCTCTACGGTGCATTAAGAGCTTTCTACTACGGCTATCTTCAGCTTTGATGTGTGTTGATGCGGAAATTAACGGCGCAATTACCGCATTTACCAACCAGGCTTCACCACGGCGAATAATCACATGGCTCTCAGAAATCTGGCCTTTGCCGGCGCGAATACTTTTAACTTCCCACCCCTGCAGCACTAGGCCAGCCTCAAATCGTTGTTCCAAGGTATAATTGTGCCTTGCCTTACGGTTTAGGGCTATGGTGGTATTGCCGCTGTCGGCATCTCTGGTTTTCTTAGTTCCGGGCTTAGTCACGATAACTCTCTATTTACTTGGTTGATTATGAGTAAAGGCACTATTTTACATGAACAACAGTTTTTTGCTATGCTGATATAATATAAAAAGCTAAATTAATTCACGATAGGAAAGCTAAATATGTCATTAAGTTACATAGTTAAATCTGCTGTGGTAGCCCTAGCCTTGGCTGTACCCGTTAATATGGCGGTTGCTGCATGTCCTTGCGACGATCCTAATTCAAATGCAGAAACTCAGCAGGAACCACTCCAAGAAGCAGATCAAGATCAGTAGTATCGTGCATGGCAATAATAAATAAATCACTGCTGGTGCCATATACGGCCCAACAGATGTATGATCTAATCAATGATATTGAAGCATACCCAGAGTTTTTACCATGGTGCAAAAGTGCCATTGTTCACTCACGTGATGCAAATAAACTTTCTGCTACCCTTGCTTTGAGTAAAGGGCCGTTGAATTACAATATAACCACGGTGAATACTATGTGCGCGCATTCTGAAATTAATATGTCCTACGCTGCTGGGCCTTTTAAGAGTTGCGCCGGATCATGGAAATTTTTGACTCAAAATAATACTCAACATTGCCAAATTTTATTCAACTTCGCCTATGAATTTAGCAATAGGTTTACGGGATTGGCAATTGAACCGATATTTTATCCCATCACTAATACCTTAGTTGATGCTTTCTATCAACGAGCGGTAACAATCTATGGAAAATAACATACAGATTGAAGTGGTGTGCGCTACGCCTACAATTCAGAATATAATTACGCTACATATGAATCCCGTTTGTACTATACGTCAAGCTATCACCGATTCAAAATTATCCAATGGCGAAATTGACACCTTGGCTGTGGGAATTTTTGGTAAACGTCGTAGTCTAGATTATATGTTACGGGACGGTGATCGTGTTGAAATCTACAGCCCGTTGCTTATTGATCCCAAACAAGCCAGAAAAGAACGTGCTAAGAAATCCAAACAAGCCAAGCGTCGTAAAAACTAACGCCTTCTGTATTCGGGTAGATTTGCGGGGTGCCAAGTTCTGGATTCGTACGACTGTAGTTTGTCATGCTTAAAATATAATGAAATGGTTTTAAACTTTAAAGGCTGATCACGATTCTGCCCATCTACAAATGCATAAGTATAATTCCATTGCTCTAAATTAAACACTGGAGTGAGTGCTGGTGTTCCCATGACTTCTTGTACTTGATATTTAGTCATGTCAGGTTTTAAACGGTCTAGATCTGCTTGAGTAATGAAATCACCTTGACGTAAATCTGGGCGATATAAACTACAGCCGGCAAGTGCAGTTGCGACTAGAAACAGAGCTAATATTGTACGACCTAACCTGCTCACTTTGGACATTTTAATTTAACCACCTTGCTTTAATCTGACGAGCGCTAATTGGTATGATATAGTACCGGCAATCGCGCGTAAAGAAGGAGCATATAGATTGGATCATAAAGACTTGAAGACCGCTGGGCTAAAGGTTACTTTGCCGCGTACCAAAATTTTACATATCCTAGAAACATCGGGTTCGCGTCACTTAAGTGCAGAGGAAATTTACAAGGTTCTAATCGAGCAGGGCGATGATGTGGGTTTGGCTACCGTATATAGAGTATTAACCCAATTTGAGACTGCAGGGCTGGTGATACGGCATAGTTTTGATGATAATAGATCGGTATTTGAACTTGATCACGGTGAACATCATGATCATCTGGTATGTATAAAGTGCGGTACCGTAACTGAATTTGTAGATGATGTAATAGAGCAGCGGCAGAGTAGTATTGCACAGAAAAATAATTTTCAAATGACGGATCATTCACTGTATATTTTTGGGATCTGTGCAAACTGTATTATAGTTGCTGAAAA
>Ga0207061_1186_pt1 | contig 14221 bp, 6 predicted proteins | sample Alteio_BWMinCont_31_FD_153275 | JGI IMG/M metagenome (GOLD analysis project Ga0207061, IMG submission 153275) | Enriched cells from forest soil in Barre Woods Harvard Forest LTER site, Petersham, Massachusetts, United States -... | ecosystem: Environmental > Terrestrial > Soil > Temperate forest >... | reverse complement strand
CTACGTTCGCAAATATTTTTACACTCGTCCGAGGTCATCGGAGCGTTGAATTATCGCTAAAGTCTTGTGAGAAGTTATTGAGCGTCATACTTTTGCATGTATATAGATGCCAAGTTACGGCAATCAGCGCAAAATGAAAAGAAATATTTATTGTCCGCCGGAAATGGTGATATGTATATCCAGCCCCGCTTGAATGGTAGAGGTTTCAGGCGTCGTCGAGCCGGATGCGTCCGGAATAGTCCTTTGCAACTGGAAGAACAACGAGCCGCGAACACGCTGGCTTATCGTGTAGGTAATGCGTGGCTCCATCGAAATCGTCGTCGAACCGTTCAACGGCGTGCCATCCGCGTTGAAATTATCTACGTTCCACGTACGCGATGAGGTCGCCTGACTCGAAAACGTAAAACTCGCTTCGATGTCGTTCTTTAAATTCAAACCGAAGAACGGGAATTTCAATCCTTGCCGGGTATATGTCGCCGTCATTGAAATCGACGTTGAAACGTCCCGTTCGATTGTACCCGTCGCCGCCCCTTGGCTCGACCATGACGTCGTTGTGTTATACCGCACCTGCCCAGATAGGTTGCCGCCCACAACTTTTTCTTTCAGCGTGACGTTCAAGGCAAGCAGCGGCTGAAAACCGATGGATATTGTCTGCCCTTGCGTCGCAAGCCCGCCGTTCGGGTCGCTTTGATATGTGCGCGTGTATAGTCCCGTATAGGCATGTTCAAGTGACACCCTCTGCGCGAACGACTCGAAGATGGAAAGTTTTTCCAACCCGTCCCACCGGAACGACCAATTGACGCGAGGGAGATATTGCGCTATTGCTTGCGGCAAAAACCGTAGCGCTTCAAATCCGCTCTCAAAATCGTTAGCAAGTGCTTCAGTCTTTAGCGCGTTTTTTCGTCGTCGTGTCGATATTCGGATTATTCTGTATCGCTGCTTCATCGCGTTGATAATGGGTCACGACGTTCGTGATTGTGTTATTGAACACACCGAATATTAAAAACGGAGGAACAGATAAATATGAACGCGAAATAGCCAGCGTCGCGACGTTGCTTTGCAGCGTGGGGATGCCGGTCGAATCGGTAACAAGCGTTTCATTGTTGTTGAAGTTCCATTGCGTCTTCCAATTCAGTGTCAGCGTCGCCCCTTTCCATAATTCCCTGGTTGTGCGCAATTCAAGCGTGTTGGACTCCTGGAAATTATCAGTCAGCGTCGCATCTATCGCCCGTCGCCCGGGATCGGAAATGATGCCGATAAATGGAAATCCCGATTGCAGATGCAGACCTAAATCCCCGTCAGGTGAGGAAATAAGTCCCAGTTGGTACAACCGATTTGGTCCGCCCGCAAGGTCCTGTGTCGGTCTCCAAAAATTATCAATTCCCGTTCCTCCTTGTACGCCTTGATTTTTTGAAGCGTTGGTTTGAGTGAACGTGATATTGATCGCATCGTAATCAAGAAACGGAATCCGGATTGCGTCTCTGAAAATATCTTTAAAGTTGAGTGTCGAAGAGGTATCCGCAGTACCGGGTTGTGCGCCACTCCCTTCCGGTCCGAACCAACTTTCCGTTAATGCCTTCAATTTTAGATTCGTGCCTGCTTGCAACGTGCTCGTCCATTGCGCGCTTTTGCCGACGTCCAATTGGGTAAGTGTATTCCCCCACGTATATGCAACGTTGTAACTCGTTTGAATGTCGGTATATTTATCCAGTGAGAAAATTTTGGGCACTTTCGGTTTCATCGTAACCTGCACTGTCTGCGTCAGGGCGTTATCCAAACCGAGATTGAGGATTTGTCCTTGTGAGAAAAACATTGACCGTAAAATTTGATTGAACGGATATTCCGTTTGCGTTGCGGAGTCCTGCAATTCTGCGGGAACCAGCGTGCTTGTAATACCGACATTATACGTCAACGTCGGATTCAGAATGCCGTTCTCGGAGATGGGCCATACAAATCCCGCGCTTCGCACCGCCGCAAATCCAAGTATCTTCGGGTTGACACTGTCCACGCCGCGATCCTGCTCATCTAATTCGCTTCGTGTCAGCGTAAGCGACGCATTGAATGAACTCGGCATGAAGAAAATTTTATACGTTTTGTAATCCCCGACAACGGGAACGGACGACAACGTGCTAAAAGGCTGAAGCGAGAGAAATTGTTTCAATTGCACACCGTACTTGAGACTTGCGCTCCAATTCCATGATTGCTGATACTCGATAAATGGCGAACGGAGAAACGAATGTGAATACGTGAATCCGTATGACAATTTGTTCCACGTATCATCAAGAAGCCAAAACTTCGAAGGAATTGGGAACTTCGCTCCGCTGAACGAATACACATCCGTTACGTTCACGGTTTGCGAGATTATCTGAATATTCCGTGCGGAATCGGCAGACGGAGCAATGCCCATTTCTCCCGCGACGCTTATATCCGTTTGCGGCAAATAGCGCGGGTACTGCACCGATTCGGAATGAGAATAGACAATCGGGAGCGACATCCCGGGATAAAACTTTATAAAGTGCTCCAATCCAGTTTGCGCGCTGAAACTCCACGATTGATGTTCTATTTGGTCGCCGAACCGGGTGTCCATACTGTGAAAATCGGGATTCGTTCGCGCCCACGAAAATTGCATGGAGCCCAAATCGCCGAGTTGCAACCCGGCGCCGAACAATGCCGCCCAGTCGCTTTTCACGTGCGCCCCCATCACACGAAGTTCGTCCACCCATACGCTCGTGCATAATGTCCCAGGCGGACCCTTGCCCGCAGGATTGGTTATTCCCAGTGCAAAATATTGCACGCTCGTTGCAGTAGGTTGACCCTTAACGGAATATCGTGCCCCATACGGATGTCCAGCTGCCGGCTTTGAATAGACGGAATCAATTTGCGCGGAATCGCGCTGCATTTTTATTGCCGTGATGTCGCTGAAATTGATAAGGATATTATCCCATCCCGCTCGAATCGGTTCGCGATATTCGTAGTAATTCAATGAATCTGTTCCGAAACGGAGGAAAAACTCCGCCTTGTCATCTCTCATCAGGGATGTATCGCCTTGCGGAGGAAAAGGATTTGGCACGTTTTGATTGCCGTGCACAAATAATCCAAGCGTATTATAATTGAACAGGTTCATCCCCTGCTCATATTGCACTGCTTCGCGCGACTGCCCTTTGCCGAGATCGCACACATTTATCGAGAGAGCTTGCTCGTTTTCATACACAACCTGATCGGTTATATACGGATTGATAAGACGTTGCACCCCGGGTGGCGTTGTATAGTAATCTGGCGGACCGCTGTTGTCCTCTACATCAACGAACGAGACAGTGAAATTTGAATCTACTACCCCGGTCGTATCCGCCGCTTGCGCAACCCAGCGGCTTCCGACAAGCTGAATCTCCGCAAATCGAAACGTAACCGGCTGCGTAAATCCCGCAACCCATAAGCGTGCCATATTAATATTCTGAAAACTTGGTGTTCCGACAATTCTATTGAATTTTTTCAGAGAAATGCGAAGTTCCGTCCACCCTAATGTTCCTGCTCCAACCCGTTGCGGATTGTTCGTGGTCGTATCCAAGTTGATGTTATATTCAAAGTATGCGTTGGTGGCGTCAAGCGTATTGTTGCCGTTCAAATCTTCCGTATCAGGTGTCCTGCCGAATTCTGAACCTCCGTTCCCTTCCAAACCGTTCACATGTGTGTAATCGGAACTTCCGGTATTATAATACCAATCGTCACCGGAAGGATCAGTGGTAAAATCCGGATATTGCGCTTTATATTGCGAAATATTTGCCTGATATTTCTGTATCTCGACAGCGTCTGGAATCGAGTCAATGCCGACGTCTTCGTCGGGATACAATACTCCGGTCGGAGTTGGGTGATCGAACGAAATACCGTCTTCTGTCATAAGCCGTCCATTCGGGATGATGGCTTCGCTGATGAGACCAAGATCGAAATACATGCGCGCGTTCTTCGGGATTGCAACGGGACTTTGTATCAACATCCAAATTTCAAGATCGGAAACGTTCTGTTGCGTCAAATCCAACGGTCCGGAATTTGCATATATTGCCCGCGTGACCCCTCCCCACACCGAATCAGGATCGGCGTTCGGGAGCAATTCCGGGGACGTGTTATATATTCCGCGATTATACGGATCGAACGAAAAATTCAGAACAGTTGTCGTTTCGTCGGCTTGGGAGACGCTACGCAGGGGCCATATCTGGTTCGTCAGCACGTCGCTTGGAATGATATTATACCAAAAGAATCTGCCTTTATAATTCACAAACGTCGAATCGGCATGGAGTGTTGAATCATTCCAAATCGTATTGCCGAAATTATCAACGTTAATCGCGGGCGGCGATGAAAAATGCCAAAACCCGTATGAGCCGTCAAGCGGGATGGAATAGCGCGATCCCTCGAAATCATCTATCATCGCTGTTCCCTGATTGCCGTCTGATGTGACACCACTGTTATTGCCGTTATTCGTCGGCAAAACGTATGCGACTTCGCCGCTAAGCGTCAACGTTGTTTTTGCTTTTGCATCGAAAAATGGCAGTATAGAAAGCGCCTTTGAAATGAACGGCAAGGGAATCGTCGCACTGCCGTCCAATCCGGCAATCCAATTGCTGATAGGTTCTTCGCCGATGCGGATTTTATCAGTGATGATCTGCTGATTGTAATTGAACAGCGTAAACCCCATTTTGATATTCTTGCTGAACATCCAATCGCCGCGCGCACCAAGCAATGTTCGGGTTGCGGTTGTAAATACATCGTTCTGCTCGAATTGTATCGTGATGCCCGACATTTGCTGAATCGCCTGCGGGTTCAACAGTGTGACTTTACCCGCGAGTTCGTCCACGGTGTAATCAATACCTTGCGTAAGCGCCTGCCCGTTCAAGAAAACATGCACGCTTCCCGGCGCAATGTTGAACGAATTGAGGTTTATCACATTGCTTGTACCCCCCTGATATGTAACGTTGATGAGAAAACGATTGTGCATCACGTCATTCCCTGCCGCCCATGAAGTCGTGTCATATAATGCATCATATCCAACTGTATCGGCAAAGAGTGTTTGTTGGGGAAAATGTCTGCTTAGTGAGGTATCTGAAAACGGTTCAAGGTAGGGAAAAATGACTTCACCGCGCGACGTGTCGAAATCCATAGCCGTGAGGGTGTTTCCGACCAAAAGATCGAATTGTCCATCAGGTCCGCCGCCTGAAGGTCCTGTTTTATCTAACCCCAATACCGTCACCCATTTTTCGTTTGGACCGAGAGAACCGGGAAAATGTGAAACATCCGTCGAGTCAGGCGGGTTCGCATATTTATACGTTACCGTTACATTCAAGCCGGATGAAGAAACACCGGTTGCACCAATGGGATATTTGTTTTTCAGCATCAATGTCCACACCGGCTCCCGCGCTTCCAAATCAACTGGTCTGATGAGTTTAAGTACGAGTGTATCCAACGAATTTGCGGCGTTTTGGGAACTGACGCCGTTGCCGTATATTTTGTCGTCCGCCGTGCCTTGTTTTCCGTCAGGACCGTTGATTTGGTATGACACTGCAATCGCCTGCGAGGCGTATTGTACAACTGCCGGACTGAGCGTCAATTCACCAGTATTCGGGTTCCACGTGAATTGTCCCTGCTTCGTCGCCGTTGTTTGCGTCAGTTGATGCCACCGGGCTGCGTACCCTCTGCCTGCCGGTGGATTTGTAATATATGGCAGATAATTCTTGATGGGATACGATGACGTTACCAATACGGGCGAGAGTGAATCTATTGCGATGCCGAAACGCGCCGTTGCATCAAGCAGATTTTGTGTGCTCACCCATACCGTCAATTGTGAAACATAGTATGGCGCCTCTTGTGGTGGTGGTGTGAGAACCGTGCCGGCGTATGTCGGCTCATAAAATTGTCTGTACACCCAATCCAAAAAATAATGATCCTGCGAATACTGATTGGGCAGAATCACGTTCGTGCCGCCAATGGCGCCGCCGCTGCCGCCGAGCGAAATCGTTTTCGACTCGCCTTTCTTTTGTGCGGCAAGCAGCGTAAGATAAAACGGACCGAATTCCATTCTCGACTTCAACCCGAAAAGCGCCTGGCTTCCGGTGATGAGTTTCGACGGAGTCTGGAGCGTTACATTTCCCGCTTCGATGCTTTGGATAATTTCGTCGTCATAGCCGGTGTATTTCACTTTCAGTTGATTTTCATAATCAAATGTTCGTTGGGTATTCCAGTCCGCCGTCATAACAAGCTTGTCGCCAATCTTTCCGTTTATATTGACGGCGAGGTCCTGGCTGAATGCCGGCGCTGTCTGCGTTGTGCCGAGTGCGGAAAGACCGGTTAAATTCGTGAACGTGCTGATGACCGACAAATGCACGTCCGCCGAACCAGTCACGCCGATGTTTATTTCAGGCTTCCCGAAAAGCGTCGTGAATGCAGGCGCGGTAACGGGTAACGTGATATTCGTATATCTGTTCAACAGCCGCGTAATTTCATCTGGTCGGTCGCCCAACACATATTTGCGCGCAAGTTCCTGCCAAATGCCGCTTTGCTGGTCTCGATTAAATTGTTGCAGATACAGATCGAGCGGCACATGATAAAATTGATAGAGAGGCACGCCGTCAGCCGTGGGACCGGCATTCATATATATGCCGGTTTGATTGGACGTATCCAGCGAAGCGCCGAATTTTAAAAGGCTGTCGGAAGGATTGTGATAAAGCGAATGATATTTGGGCGGTTGGAACGTTCCCAGCGGCACAGGCTCTTTTTCCGGCAGATATGATGTATCCGCCGGCACGCCCGCATGGCGCGTCGTGTCGGGCTGCTGCGCATACACGTAACACCCACCAATCACGAGCACCGTGAAAATATAAATTGATCGAACGCTGCTTGACATACGGGGACAACTTTCCTTGCCCGCGCAATTGCCTATGCAATCGAGGAAAGAGGAAAGACGAGGTCTCCTGTTCAGAATTATTTAGTTTTTCTTAAAACGTAGCAAGCGTACGATCGCATTCCTTATTATAGTTGGTATACTTGATTTTGCTGAAAAAATAACAATTGATTTGGCAAGTAACAAGTGAAAGTTTTTTCCGTCTTATACCAAAAAAGTATAGATATTCTCAAATAAAAATATTGATGCCACACATCGTTATTCTCTCATTTGCTATGTGTTAAACACATAGCGTGAACTCTTAATTTTTTCAAAATTCAGAAATGCATCTACATTTACTATAGTGATCTGATTTTCGATTCAGGCTTTTTTATAAAACTTCAAAAGTTTGAATAACAACAACGTCATAATATAGACGCCAATATTTTGACGCAATAAAATAATCATCTATAATATCTATAAAAATACAGGTTTATTTTTGGCATAATATTTGTATATTTGTGTTATGAGGTAGGTTAGAAAGATGAATTTTTAAGCGGCATTCATTCTTTATTTTGTTTTCTGAAACAAATTCATGTTTTGTGTGTCTCTTAATTAAGCATATATATGCTTAATTCTTTTATGAAAACAACAACATGCTTCTCTCTTCCTCTATAGAATCAATTTATATTAATCTTTGAAAGTATTACAAGAATTACGATGTTAAAATCTTCTCTCACAGGCATTTTCATCCTTTGCGCTACAATTTCCACGTTTGCGCAATGGCCACAATCAGCAACTATCAACGTTCCTATTTGTACAGCAAATTTAGGACAATCGAATCCATCAATCGTCACTGATGGCAATGGTGGCGCTATTATTGCGTGGCAGGATGACCGCAATAATGCTTTATATGTATACGCCCAACATATTGATGCATGGGGGAAAACAAAATGGAGAACAAACGGTATTGCCATTGATAGCTTGCAAGGAAGCGTTGCGCTTAATCCAATCGTTATTTCTGACAACCAAGGTGGGGCATTTTTTGTATGGTCCGATACTCGCAATGCCTCTGCGAAAGATGCCGTTACCGGTGATACTGATATATACATGCAACATGTTGACAGCACTGGAGCGTTCACATGGGTAACGATAAATGGTAATAGTAACGGATTGCCGGTTTGTAAGTATAGTTCGGAAAAAAGCAATTTAATCGCAATCCCTGACGGATCGGGAGGCATGTTCGTTGCATGGAACGATTATCGGTCGTGCCTAGGATATAAAGATTCGACATGGATGATAAATACAGGATCTACGCATTTTCCGCATTGGGTTACATATAATAAAGAAGTGTGCGAAGCATCGATACAAAACAATGCTCAACCGCTCCTATTCCTTCAGCACGTTACTGTTAACGACTCTCTCTGGAATAGTGATACCGTAGGCATACTCTCTTGCGATACAACACATAAACACCCTCAAATCAGTCCGCAATTAATAGCAGATGGCAATGGCGGGCTATGGCTTGTTTGGTTAGATAATCAGACACAAGTACTCTGTCAACACTATTCATCCACTGGCAGCTTGCTTTTAGCACCGGCAGGAGTTCAAGTGTGCTCATCTGTCGCTGCAAAAGATAGCCTTATTGCTGTCTCCGATAATCATGGCGGTTTTATCGCTGCATGGGCAGATAAACGAAACTACTCAAATACAGGAAGTGATATTTACGCGCAACGCATGAATGCGAAAGGACAAATGGTTTGGACGGCACAGGGCATTGCAGTCGTGACGGCAAATTTGGATCAGTTTTCGCCGCAGATTGCAGCCGATACCGCAGGAGGCGCATATATCGTGTGGCAGGACAGACGGAATTATTATGATCCACCGAACTATTTCGGCATAGATCTTTACGGGCAACACCTCAACGCAACAGACGGAAGTGCACTGTGGACTAACGGAGGAATATCTATTATCTCCGCCCCACAAGATCAATATCAACAAACGGTACTTGCAGATGGCTCAAACGGTGTATACGTTACATGGGTTGATAATCGTGCCTCTGGAGGGTCAAATGAAAATGCATACAATAATCCTCATATTTATGCCAAACATCTGGCTAGCGACAGTACGATACTTTGGGGCGGTGCAACCGGATGGCCAATTTGCACCGCACAATCTTCGCAGGATCAGACAGTTATGACGCTCAGCAACGGAAGCATAATGTTAGCATGGCGCGATCTACGTAACTCCAATATTGGCAACGAATTATCCGATATATACGCCCAGTGGCTGCTGCCCCCAGGCGAGTCCGTCTTTACATATACCGGCAATCCAATCAACTTCAATGCCGTAACTCTCGGTAATGCCGATACGGTTGCGTTCAATGCCCAGAATTCTTCGATTCCTTCCGGCGTCAATATAACAAAACTTATAAGTTCCGATCCGCATTTTACCCCAGTTGTAAATTCGGCGGCAATTGCTTTTGGCAACACCGTTCCTGTCGGAATCGAATTTGAACCTGACTCGAATGTGATAGCGACATACAATGGCTCAATTCAGGTATTCAACAATCTTATAAGCACACCTGATACTATTCTTGTATCCGGTAAAGGTACCGGACCGATTTTCTCGGTCAATTCAAGTTCGCTCAATTTTGGCAAGGTGTTACTCAACACACCGAGTACCGATTCGTTTTACGTATACAACAATGGCGATCAGCCGTTGATGCTTTCTTCAATTTCTACGCCGTCGCAGTCGGTATTTTCGGTGGTAGGCGATGCTTCCGTTCTGGCAAATGGCATTGCAGCGAATGACAGCGCGTTGATAAACGTAAAATTCCTGCCGACAACCGCGCAACCGTATCACGACCGGGTAACGCTTCTCAGCAATGCGCACCCAGTCTCGGATACAATAGGTCTGTTTGCGCAAGGCGTGACTTCTGCAGTTTCCGAGACACCGAATTCGTTCATGTTTTCGTTGGATCAAAACTATCCCAATCCGTTCCACTCAACAACTGCGTTGAGGTTTACGCTCCCATCGCCCGAGAAGGCAACACTTTTTGTCATTGACATGCTCGGCAGGCAGGTGGCGACAGTTACCGAAGGAGTGTTTGCTCAAGGTACGCATACCGCTGAGTTCGACGGGACAAATCTCCCGACAGGCATCTATACCTGCATCTTGCAAACCGGTCAAACGCAAATAACGAGAAAAATTATGCTCGTCCATTGAGCAACAGCAGCTATATTTTTACACAACACAAGCCTCCGAACTATCGGGGGCTTTTTTAATTTTAAATACTTGGCATTTTGCAATTTTTTTAACATTTCACGAACATCACCCGCACCCCCAGTTTCAACAACGTTCAACACTTTTTCAGAGATCATACTTTCGACTTCAAACTTCATCCTACCTCCTGCATTTTTAGTGCTTCTTCGTGTTCCATTCATGCAAAACTAATACGCTTTGATATGTGATTATTCACGGGTTACGGCTAATGTGCGGAACTTGCGGAGTTTGCGGAGGGTATACTCTCATATATTTTTTATCTATATAGCGCCGCCCGTTGTCACTACAAAACTAAAAGGAATAGGTACATGTTTCCTAGCGGTTTGCGGTATGTGTGCGGAGGTTGCGGACTTTGCGGAGGGTGAGGCTATGGTAACGTGCGAATTTAGCGGATTTTCCGAGGTATATCTTTGTCAGATGTAGGGGCGTGGTCGCTGAGCCCACTGGAGGATGGTCATTGCGAGGAATTCGCAGCACGAATGACGAAGCAATCTCTGTGAAGACCGCTTCCGTGATAAATAAAGATTATACACATAGCAACTCTTGCCGATGTATTGACGAATATATTTTGCTTCAATAGACGCAGGGAGATTGCTTCGTCGCTGTGCTCCTCGCAATGACCCAGGGAAAGAGAAGTGTATTCTCCCGACTAAAGTCGGGGATTAGTCATACGTACATGGTGATATGACTGGTAATCGTAGGGGCGCGGTCTCCCCGCCCGCATTTTCCCTCTCCCTTGAGGGAGAGGGCAGGGTGAAGGGATTATCTCACCACAAACATCTCCCGCGTCATTCGTCCGGCGGACGTTTCAAGTACGTAATAATACACTCCCGCCGAAAGAACCCCTGAATTGAACGTTATATCAGAAGATTGACGGAATTGGGGAGATAGATCGCCGACTTGTTCGCCGAAGATGTTGTAGATTCTGAGATTTGCCGTCGTTGCATCGTTCAGCGAGAGCGTAACGTGAATCGTCGTCGATTGGGTGAAGGGGTTGGGATAGTTTTGGGAAATAGAAGTTGCCGATGTGATTACAGGCTCGCTGACAGATACAGGATTCACACCCACCCCGGAAATGGGGATATATATTGTATCGCCTGTGCCGATAATCAACCCCAAACTGGCATTTTCCGTGTCTGCCACTGATGGGCAAAATGACATTGAAATACTCCCGCGTTCGCCGGGCTGCAAGACTTTATACGTTACGTTGTTGATAACGTAGTCTTTTTTATACGTGCCGAGCGTAAATGCCTGTTGCAGAGTATCGGGCGCGTCGCCCGTGTTGGAAAAGCAAATTGTATCAGTTACGCAGTGGGCGAGGAGTACGGTATCGAATTGAATTTCGCCGGTTGAACAAATCATTTCGGAGAGCGGGCGCCGCCACACAATGCCGGTGTCATCACCGGCAAACAAATACTTGCCGCTGACAATCAAAGCGTCAATTCCAAATTGCGTCAGCCCGCTGTCGACAGGCGTCCAACTTGCGCCGTCATTTACGGAAAGAAATATGCCGCCTCCGGCGTTGCCGTCATTGGTTGCCGCAAAAATATTAGCACCGACGACGGCAAACGCTTCAACATATTGATTCGTCAATCCATTGTTCACGGGAATCCAACTTGCGCCGCTGTCCGTTGAACGATATATGCCGTCGCCCATAGACCCGGCAAAAATACTCGTGCCGATATACGCAAGAGCGTCGAAATTCATCGAAATGGGCAGTCCGTTGTTCGCGGGCATCCAGTGCGCGCCATTGTCGGTTGAACGAAACACGCCGTTGTAACCTGTTCCCGCGTAAAGATCACCGCCGACGAAGGCAAGAGAACTTATGGATTTATCTGTTAGCCCGGTGTTCACCGGGGTCCAGTGCGCGCCGCTGTCCGTTGTAAGAAATACCCCGCCGCTGTCATCAAAGCCATTGGTTCCCGCAAAAAGATTCGCTCCGCTGACGGCAAAGGCAGTGACGCCGACTTTGTAAGCGAAGAAGCCGCCGCCCGTCAAAGTCCAGCTTGCGCCATTGTCGGTTGAACGAAATACCCCTCCCCCAAAATCAATACCGGCATAAAGATTCGTGCCGGAAACAGCAAGAGCAAATACAGCACCAAGAGAATCTATTCCATCGTCTAAAGACTTCCAATGTGCGCCATAATCTGTGGTAAGGAAGACACCGCCGCCATTGTCACCGTGAAAATCCCCTGCATAGAGATTCGCGCCGCTCACGGCAAATGAAGTCATAAAGAGTCCATCGGGCGGTCCCTTCGTTGATACCCATTGCGCATGCAATACATGGGTTTCGCCTGTCATAAGGACGAGCGCAAAGAAAAACAGCGTAAGTTTTTTCATCCTATCGCCAAATTACACATAAAATTCGTTGGATGGGAACGTTGTCAGTGGGTCAGTCATTCTGAGCGAAGCGAAGAATCCATCCTTAAATTCTATAATAACCACACATGGATTCTTCAGTCGCTTCGCTCCTTCAGAATGACATTCCAGACTAACCTACCCTTTCACAGGCTTCATTTCAACAAAGCAACCGTTTTTGTCGTAACGGAATGCGCCTGCGAAATGCGACAAATATACATTCCGTCGCTATATGCCGCGCTTACAGGAAGCATAAACTGATTCCGATCTCCTTTGCTTGCGTTGAACGATTTGGCGCATATTACATTCCCTTCGGCAGTGTAAAGATTCACCTGCACGGGACCGTCTTCCTCAGCCGCATATTCTATGGTAATCGTCGGAGCATTCATAGCCGGATTCGGGTATATAGTCATAATGCCTGCAACGCCGGTAATGTTCAATCCTCCCGCGCTTTCCGCAACGCCCATAGCGCGCTGGCTCGCGTTTCCGCCGGTATTCCGCCGCGTAACCGTGCCGTCGAATCGCACCTTCTCCGTGTTTGTTCCTGAATCCGTACCAAAACCGGAGTGATACGTCCAGTATTTTACCGTTGCCGACGTGCCGCCGCAACTGTCGCTTATCGGACAAATATTGAAAACGTCATTTATTGCAGCGCACGTAAGATATTTCTCTAATGTGCAATGCATTTTCCACGATGTATCAATTATTAATTCCTTCGTGTAACAGCGGGATGACGTGTCATAGTAATATGATGTGTCGTGAAAAATGCCTAAAAATGTGCTGTCAAAAGGTTTTTCATAATATGTCGTGTCTACAGGCAGGCTGTAAATACCGATGCAGTTCGGCGACGTCATCGCATAATATGGTGAACTACCGCTGGGTGTCGTCGTCAAATTCACGGTACTGTCGTAAATGTTGGTGTATGAAACGCCGCTCATTCCCGAGAGGTGGCACGAACTGTTGAGACAAATTTGCAGAGAAAAACCTGAGGAAAGCTCGCAAAAATACATGGGGATTTGGAGATACAGGCATTGCTCGAAACTCGTATCCGCCGGTCCTATCGGCGTCTCCAACTCATTCGCGTAAAACGCTTGATTCGTATCCATGTGGTCGTCAACTTCATATATCGAATCCTGCCCCGTGTACGTATTCCCGATAGTATCATGGAAACATCCAAGAGAAGACGGACAATCGATAGAATCTTTAAACGGCCAGCATATAACGCACGTATCATAATTGGAATCCGAATATGTACGTATATGTATCGTCCGACCAATATAGTTACAGGTATCAGAGGCGAAAGCCGGCATATTCGCGCATACCAAAGATATTACAATAATAATGAACGCCGCAAGCGGCGCAAATTTTCCTCTTGTGATGACTGAGGAATCCTTTTGACAAAGAGAAGCAAAACGCATGGCGAAATTCCTTTCTGATAGGATGAAATAAAACAATGGAATACTTATCCGCACGGACTCACCGCAATATAATCATTGCGATAATCAATAGCAATATATTACGACGTAATTCTTTACGTCATAATATATTCCGGCAATTGCTAAAATACGGCATGACGATTCTTCGTTTTTATAAAGTCATTGCCGAGAACATACGCGGCTATCGCAAGCACTACGCAATTTCACAGGAGAAACTTGCCGAAATGACGGGAATCTCAAAAGAAAACATCAGCCTGATTGAACGAGCAAAAACCAA
>Ga0207061_1184_pt1 | contig 14367 bp, 14 predicted proteins | sample Alteio_BWMinCont_31_FD_153275 | JGI IMG/M metagenome (GOLD analysis project Ga0207061, IMG submission 153275) | Enriched cells from forest soil in Barre Woods Harvard Forest LTER site, Petersham, Massachusetts, United States -... | ecosystem: Environmental > Terrestrial > Soil > Temperate forest >... | reverse complement strand
TAGCCGTTTCGGATGTTGGACGTGCACGGTTGTTGACAAAGACAAAGCAAGCGAAGGATTGCTTGCCTCCGGCGATGAACGCATGGAACATCTCATAGAGTTTCGCGATACATTGCTTGAATATCGGAATCCTGAAAACGGACATCGCGATGAAAAAAGAATGAATGGCAATAAAGGTCCCGGACCTTTGCATATAAAAGCACGGCGTGAACTTTTGCAACGACTGCTTGCTTTGCAAGAAGAAACCGGACTCAAACTTATTTCACCGGAAGAACTATTGTTGATTCAACAAATGTGGAAAGCGGCGCGGAATCCCGATAACGGACTTGGAGTTGCCGCTATTGTGAACAAACAGAAAGGCATCATAATGAATACAAACTTGAATGAACTAAACAAATTACGTGAGTTAGAAGACGAAGTTGGGAATGAAATGGGAATAAATACCGACATTCTCCGACGCATGCTCGCGAAAGTTGAGGAGTATAGCGAAAGCCACCGGGCTCAGGGATTGCCCGATGATTTGCTCAATATCCTAAAAGATGGATTAGAGCAAATCAATACGATCCCCTTAGCCGCAAATGGCTGAAGTACAGATCGATTCCTTAACCATAGAAAATTTCGGACCGTTCTATGGTGAGCATGAATTCGTTTTATCGAATTTAGACGGGCGTTGCGGAATACTCATCGGCGGAAAAAACGGAGCCGGAAAAACGCATCTCTTACGTGCGCTATATCTTGCCGTTGTAGGCGAAAGCGGTATGGGAGATTTAAAACGCGTTGAGACCGGGTCGGATGCAACAAAATTTCTTTTTGATAAATCTTTAAATCGCCGCGCACAAGCTGAAGGGAAAAATACTGTTAAACTCAATGTCTGCATCTCAATGCGCAACGAGAAAAATGCAGGCAGTCGCAAAGTAAGCATAACAAGAGAAATTCGCTATCGCCCAAATTCTTCCCCAAGCTGGAAATCCTATGCTGAACGATCGGATACACCCGGAATTATTGATGATGATCAAGTATTGCAAAATATTCGTGATGCATTTTTACCACGTCATCTTGCGCGATTTTTCTTCTTTGATGCGGAACGTAGTCAAAGTATAAATCTTGGTCAACAAGACATTGTTGAAGGAATAACAAGGATACTTGGTTTATGGACGTATGGAGAATTAGAAACCGATCTTCGCAGCTTAATACAAAATAAAATACCACGTGTTTTCAGTACTATAGGTGGTGACGATCCTGTTACGAAACTCATAGATCTAAATGCAGATGTAAATCGCATTGAAGGCTACCTTAATGTTCGCCGCAACGAATTAGATGCAAGAAAACAAGAATTTCAAGAGATTGAAACGTTGCTCATAGAAGTAGAAGATGATTTACGAATACTCGGTGTTGTTGATCCTGAAGAGATACAACGCACACAAGAACGGCGGGATGCAATTAAGAAAACGAAAGATGATCTTGAACGGATTTTGGCAAGTGCATGGGAATTTGATCTTCCTGTTTCATTACTAGGTTCATATCGTTCCGGATTACACGATTATTTAATTACTGAAGATCGGCGGCGTGAATGGGAAGGCGCGAAATCAACTGTAGAGCCTAAAATACCACAGGTTAAGCAGGATGTCTTTAATGAAAGTGTGCCACCGGAATTCATACTTTCACCTGAAATAGAATCATATTATCTAAAGCGCTTGGAGGACGCTTTAAATCGTTTATTCAATCCACCGCCGGAAGGTATGCCTGATAGAGTTTTTGTAACAGATCGAAATGATATAAGTGCACAAGTACAAAGTCAATTATCAATTGCTGCAGGATCTTTAAAACAATTGGCAACTATGTGCATTGATATTGAACACATGAATGCTGAACTACGCGAGATAGATTCGCGATTGAAGCAAATACAACTCGATTCCGCTGCGTATAAACGAGGCACGGCTTTGCATGAACAACGCGGCAAATATCTCGCACAACATGAACAATTAATAAAACGAATTTCTGAAATTGAATCTGAGATACGACGACTTGAAACAGAACTTGGCGAATTGAAGCGACAGGAAACGAATCAACGGGAAATTACCGAAAAAGCGGAAAAAGGGGATAATCTTGCAACAATGGCTTCGCGTTATATCAAAGCTGCCGCCGAGATTCGTAGCCGTGCCGCAATTAGTATGCGAAATAAAATAGGCGAACACGTCGGCGCATTATGGGCTGATGTTTCGGAACGCAGTCGCGAATTCGTAAGTATGAATTTTGACAGTCATTGGCAATGTTGGCTTGTAAAACCTGACGGAAAAAAAGTATTATGGGAAGAAACCAATACTTCAGCCGGTCAAAGGCAAGTACGGATGCTTGCGTTCTATGAAGCATTAAGACGATTGGCAAAACTTGTCCCCCCGTTAGTTGTTGATACACCATTGGCACGTTTGGATAAAGAAGTACGTGCGAATGTACTCGATAAATTATATCTCAGCGGTCATCAATCCATTATTCTTACAACAAACTCTGAGATAGACCCGGAAAGCGTTTTATTTGAAAATATTCATGACCGGCTTGCGAGAGTATATTCATTGCAAGCATACGGCAAACCGAATAGCACCGATTACGAAGTACGTGTAAAAAATGATTATTTTGGAAGGGAGTTATAAACCAAAGAATGAAATTTGATACAAGTATCTCTGCAAAAGAATTCATTGAAAATGTCTATTCACGTGTAGGTGCCCGTAATCAAGCAATAATCGGGCGTGCGGCATTATTCCTTGCTATCGGCGAAGGAATTCCTTCAGAATACAAACCAAAGGATTCAAAAGGTGTTACATTAAACGATGAACAAGTTGTTGGTGATGATTTGCAGGAAATTGTACACACAGCTTTAAATCATCGTTCCGGTAAAACGTTAGATGAAAGCAATTATCGGTCTGAGTTCCGCAGATACTTTGAATATGGCTGCGAAAAATTAGCCCAATTATGGGATGAATCGGGGAATGACCAAGCTACTTTTGTTGCCAATCTTATCAAATTAGCTGATACGGATTATGGGATTGGCAAGAAACAGAAAGGAAGCGTAGCACTACCGGTAATTGAACAAGAAGTGAAACTTAAAGTTCTTGTCGATGAACCGGAGTGGAGTGTTAACGGACCGGGAACAAGCAACGGATTACTTGTAATTAGTGGACAGCCGGGCACAGGTAAAAGCCAACTCGCACTTGACTTGTTGGCACAACTTTCCAACTATGGCGTCCGTTTTGTTTTCTTCGATATGAAAGGGGAATTGGAAGATAATCCCGATAATCCACAACAACGGGCAAACCATGTACGTTTCTTAGAACAAACCGGTGCACGTTATATTCGGCTTATCCGCGAAGGACTTCCAATAAATCCTCTATTACGCGATGCCAACCCGAAAGTAAACGCGCAGATTGCATACGAAATCGCGGGTTTGATACGTGCATTTGCCCCGCAATTAGGTGCACGGCAGGCGCAAAATATCTCAAATATTTATCAGGATTTGCCCCTTCCGGATTTTCATAGCCTTGCTAATGGTTTAGAGGAAAGTGGCGCAACAGGCGTAGATATGTCGATAATAAGCAGGATTGTTGATTTTGGATTGTTTGCAACGGCAAAAAAGGCAATTTCCGCCGAAGAATGGTTAAGCAGTTCCATTGTTGTTGATTTTAAGGAATTTGGTACCGATAACGACACGAAAGCGCTTGCCGTAGCTTTGATTTTAAATTTTCTAATCAAACAATTGAATCAGAACCTTTCGATTAAAAACAATATTCAGCCTTTAAAAATGGTTCTTTTCGTTGACGAAGCGCATTTACTATTGCCGAAAGAAGGAAAAGCCGGTTTGCTTGGTCAGCTTGCTCGACAAGGCAGATCGTGGGGGTTCCCGCTATGGCTTGCTTCACAAGATGCCGATAAATTTATTACAACCGGGACAAATGATGTTAACTTTGCAGAGCTAGCTGAATGCGGTGTTCATTTCTCACCTCAAACTCTTACTGACACACAACAAAAAGCTATTCTTGGCAGTGTTTTGCATAATAGACTAAAGAAAAACGAGACAGTATTGCGATTGAAAGGTAAATTTACCACAGGTATTGCGCGGCAATATTGGAAGGATGGAGGGAAATAATGTTATTTAATTTTATTAGAAGACTAATTAATGTTATTGGTAGATTTATTTTACGCTGGCTTAGATTATTTATATATGTTACGATTTTTGTATATGGATTTGGTGGCTTAGGAATATGGATTCAATTAATTCATTATAATCACAATGCCACAGATATTACCGAAAAAACAATATTTAGCACTATTGCAACATTTATTATGGCTATAACTGCAAAAACCTTCGCAGATTATCTTATTATGAATAAAACGGATGATGGAAAAACAAGAGATCTTATTCTTCTTTCTTTTTTACTCATTTCATGGGTTGCAGGGTTAGGAATATTATTATTACCATATACTGACACTCAAAGAATATTTGTATGGGTTGGTAGTATATTAACCTTTTTATTGTGGTTATTAGTAAATTCAAGGAACCAAAATCTGGTTGAATCTAAAACAATAAATATACTTGGAGGTAAATTATAATGGATAATTTCCCACTCTCATTACCAGCAATAAAAGTTATGCAGCCATTAGGTGAATTTTTTGTTTTTTCGATAAAGGCTGAAATATTGCGAAAAATTACATACCTTGATCCAACAAGAATTAGTGAAGTCGATAAAAAATCCTTTTTTTATAATCTAATTGGAAGCCAACGAGAGCATTCAATACCACGTGCGAAAAAAATTGCTAAATATATTAATACAGTTGAAGCAGCATTTCCTAATAGCATTATTCTTGCTGGTAATTACATAAAAAATGGCGAGTTTCAAGAAGATGAAAATAAACGTTGGAAAATAATACCTGAAAAAAATGGCGCATATCGATTAGAAATCCCTACAGACAGTCAAATGGCAAGTGTCATTGATGGGCAGCATCGTTTATTAGGATTTGATTATTGCGATATAGAACGTAGAGATATGGAATTACTGTGTGCGGTTTACATGGATTTACCTCAAGCTTATCAGGCATATTTATTCGCTACGATTAATATTAATCAAAGAAAAGTGGATAAATCTTTAGCTTACGAACAATTTGGTTATAATTTAGATGATGAAAATCAAGACAGTTGGGCGCCAGATAAATGTGCAGTATTTTTAACTCGTAAATTAAATCTGAATCCTATTTCACCGTTATATCAACATATTAAAATTGCACCACTTGAAGAAGATTTAATATTTCCAATATTAGAAATAAATTTATGGAAAGTTTCATTAGCTTCTATTGTTGAAGGTATCATTCGATTATTGTCATCAGATCCAAATGGGGATAGAGATATTCTTCATAAATTGCCTTTATTACGCAGAAGCCGTTCCATATTGCGTAACGATACAGCTCCTCTTCGTCAAGAATTTCTAAATTGTAAAGATGATTTGATTTATACAATAATTAGTGATTATTTTTTATTATGTTCGGATATTCTTTGGAAGTCTCGGAAGGAATCGTCATATATAGTAAAAACTGTTGGCATTCAAGCCTTATTTGATATTTTAAGGCAAATTAGCTCTGATATACCTGTTGAAAAAATTAATGAAAAAGCAAAAACTGTGCTTTTAGCAAATAAATATTCAGATTTTTCGCACTCTATTTATCAAGCTTCCGGTAAGGGCCGGGTTCGCATAAAGAATACATTGTTGTTTATGGCTGATCTTATTTCAGTTGAAGACTTACCTGAGTCAGATAGAGACATATATATAGATACTTGTAGATTATTCGGAAAAAAATAATTATTTAAGTATTAAGTATTGCAACGTTGTGTATAATATTGTTTTTTACTAAAGGAATGTCGTCTTTGTTGTTTAAATAACTTAATGAAAATCTTATCATATTTTGTGTTTTTGTTGATGTTAATTTCATAGCTTTTACTACATGCGAAGCCTCATCTGAATTGGCAAGACATGCTGAACCTGAAGACGCACAAATCCCTTCTTTATCTAATAATATTAACAATGCTTCTGATTCTATACCATGAAAAGAAATATTTGTTGTATTAGAAAGCCGTAATTTTTTATGCCCATTTAACTCAGTATTTTGGATAGTAGTAAGTATTCCTTCTTCTAATTCATCGCGCAATTCCCTTACCTTTTTTTCGTAATCCGGCAAGTGTCTTATTGCAATCGTTACCGCTATTCCCAAGCCAACAATAAAAGCAACATTTTCCGTTCCTCCACGTTTGTTTCGCTCTTGGTGTCCCCCATAAATAAGTGGTATATATGGTGTTTTGCGGCGTATGTATAAAGCGCCAATTCCTTTTGGTGCGCCAAATTTATGTCCGGTAAGGGAAAGATAATCCGCTTTTACTTTTTTCATATCAATTTCAATTTTCCCTGCTGCCTGTACCGCATCGCAATGAAATAGTACATTCCGCTCTTTACAAATATCACCAATTTCTTTAACAGGGAAAAGCACACCTGTTTCGTTGTTCGCCCACATTAAAGAAACTATAGCCGTTTCATCAGTAATGGCGGTTTTCAAATCCTCTAAGTTTAGCAAGCCTTCACGGTCAACCGGCAAATATGTAACCCGGTATCCTTCCTTCTCCAACGCCATGCAAAAGTTTAGTACAGAGGAATGTTCCACCGCGGAAGTAACGATATGCCTTTTTTCCGGATTCGCCTTCAATGCGGCATTGATAGCGGCGTTGTTGCTTTCTGTCGCGCAAGAAGTGAAGATGATCTCGGAAGCATTCGCGCCAATCAAATCCGCTACTTCTCCCCGTGCCTTTTCAATCACTCCCTTCAACTTAGATCCAAACTTGTAACTGCTTGACGGATTTCCCCATTCTGTTGTCAAGTATGGCTCCATTGCTTCATAAACTTCAGGAAGAATTGGGGTTGTCGCATTGTTGTCAAGGTAAATCATAATGTATCAGGCAACAAATATAATAAAATAACGTTGAATACCTGATATTAAGAAAGATGATATTCATTAGCTGTCTTAAATAAAAAAGGGTTTGAACATCTATCTTTGATTCAATTAGGTTCGTTTAGAGATTTTGTCAATATTGATGATTTTGAAATATTTCTGGTAGATTCATTCTTCTTCCAATTCAAGCTGATCCTCCAATTCCTCAATTTGTTCTTCGATTACTTGAAAGCCAATGTCGAATGTATATAGTCTGTCGGTTTTCAACTCAGCCAAGACCTTTTGAACATTGGAATCGTTATCCTTAAAGCCATTTTCTGATAGTTTTTCCTTGATATCATCAACAGACCAGCTGTTATATGTAATTACATCAGCCATTGTAGATATGACTGTGATACCATTTTTTTCCAATGCAGATGCGATCTCAACGACATCTTTTTCATGATATTCAGAGAGGATGTTTTCAGGTATTTCGATTATGATTTGAGCTTTCATGTTTGTTTATAGTGATTTTATTAAGTTAAAATTACCTCAAACGTCAAAAAGAGGTTGTTTTATGGATTGGTTAAAATTCATTCGATTGTTTTTTCTCTGTTACTTTCTCTGTTTCTTCTTCACGAACAGTACCATCTGGTAAGGCAACAAACAGAATCGGTTCATTGGTTTTGAGATTTTGTGTCAGTTGGATTTTGCCATGTTTTGCATACGCATATACTGGCTCACCTATAATTCGAGCGTCTATGCTTGCCACGTGACGTGCGTATTCGTTATTTGTCATTTAGAAGCGTATTGATTTCATTACAAAAAACCTCCGGCTTTTGACCGGAGGTAATGTATCAATGGTTTTAAGAGGCTTTTTTATCAGTGTGTTGTTCGATGAATTGTTCGCTGATCTTACGTAGGATTCGACGGAACCTGAATTCTTGATCCGTTTTGACGAATCCTTGTATTTCATTCTTCAGGAATCGACTTGCCACCAATTGAATTGATGCTTCTTCGTACCATGCATCGTTTTGGGAAGTAGCCCAGTCAGAGAATTTATCCTTTATTTCAGCATATGTTAATGTGAACGAAGGAGAAGATGCTTCTTTTCCACGTTGAAACGTGAATGTGCCTTTGCCGACGTCGTTCTTTTCACGCATCAAACGAAGAGCATTTTTCGATTCAAGCACTGAGAGCGCCTTATCTGCTAACTGCTCTTTGGGTATGTCGATTGGCAACGTCTTTATAGCGCCGACGATCATCTCAATGGCTTGTGCTCTAGAGATGCGTTCATTCGTAGGTTTAAGTAGTATTGCCACTGTCTGAGTTTTCGGTTCTTTTGGTTTTGTTGTTGGTTTTCCTGCCATTGTTTTTTCCTTAATTAATTAATTGAGCTGTAAAAACAGCATATTTTTGTATTGACAGGATAGGGATAATCCTCCAATGGTGCAAGTACAAATTACCTGCAAAGCCTTATCCGACAGGTATTTCAAGGAATTTGGTGGTGTTGGAAGAACGCTATTTATACGTTTTCTTCAATGGTTTTATCGCATTTATCATATCTTCTGAAAAGAACAATTTGTTGCTCCAATGATCGAGAAGGACTTGTTTGTTCAATTGAATGAAATCCTTTACTATTGCATGATCTGAATCTGATAATTTTCCTTCTCGGATACTCAAATCTTCGACAGAAACTTTAGCGTATTTGTTTGGATTAATTTTTTTGTTGTGGTTTGTTTGAACTTTGATTATGCATTCGTAACCATTGCCGTAACATGATGCGTAAATATACATTGGTAATCCAGTCGTTTCTGATCCGATAATGGATTCAAAATATCCAGTGTCTTCGGTTTCCGGACGCAAAGGTTTTCTTTTCTTAATCATGACTAGGTAACTCCAATTGTTCGATTGTTTGCAACGATCCGCCTACAATGCCTTGCAAATCACCCCATAAAGAGGATGTTGTCAAGAGGACATTCTTAATTAATTGTTCGCGTTCAGACCAACTTTTTGCCATCGCACGTTTTTCTTTATTTAAACCTTCTTCCATCTGAACAAACGACTCAACGATTGTCACGATACGTTGATAGAAGTCGTTTCCTGAGAGATATTTATACACCAACTCCATTTTGCCGGCTTTGCCTTCTAATGCTTTTTCAGATCGTGCGACTGATATCATGCTTTCACGAAGAATCATTGCGAGACCAAGCGACGACGGAAAATCGGCAATCCATACGCCTTCTTTATTGCCAATTGAACGGATATCTTTTGGCAAAACTTGTGAGACGATAGCGGCAATAGCAGCCTTCTGTTCTCGCATATCGTCCTTTAGTTTGCCTATCCATTTATCACTCCAATTTTGAGTACGTTTGCTTTCCCATAGAATGCATCCACAGAATGAACCGTTATCTGAATGAACGTTCTGTATGATATCACCACCGCGAACACCTTTTGAGACAGGTAGAATCTCGTCGAATGGAAATGCTTGCTTAAACATTTGTTCTAACTCAAGTTCTTGGACTTCACCTTGTAACTGCTGAGATATATTCTCAGTTTTCAGTTGCTGAATCTGACTTGTCAAATTTTGGATTTGCTTATCCTTTTCAGCATCTTTCATACGATGTTCTTCATTGACTTGCTTAACGGCAGAGTCATGTATTTGTAGACGTCCTTCGTCAAGTTTTCGCTGAACTTCAAGTTCTAAGGATTGTTGTCGCGCCACAAGTTCACGCTGTTGCTTTCGCAAGTTGAGTTCTTCTTGTTGTGATTTTGCTAGTGCTTCTGTCTTTTCACGAATCTCTTCATCCTTATCCTTCATTTGAAGCTGTACTTCAGCATTGGCTTTTTCCTTTGCTTTTTGTTCAAGATCGGTTGATTGCTGTTTGACACGCTGGTTCACTTCATCTTCAATAGAATTCTCTCGTGTTGCAATTGCCTGTTCTCGTTCATGCAACGTAGTTTCGATTGTTCGCTGTTTTTCATCGTATTCAGCACGAATCGATTGTTCTATTTCCTGCTTAATAGCGTTCGTAAGTGGAATCTGAGTCCCACATTTAGGACATGTAATTAGTTCTAATGGCATTGTAATGTTTTTTTATAACGATTGATTTATTTGTGATTTAAATTTATCCTTTTGCAAGTCCTTTGATCCATTGCATTACTGACCACGTTGCTTGTAAATCCTCTTCGTTGTATCTCAAAATCGTACCAATTACTTCCTGTTGCAGTTTTTCATCGTTAGAATTTTTTGCACGATAATATTGCACAATGCTCCATGCGCCACCGAACTCTTCCATTGTCCGCTTATATCCAGCAAGTTTTTCGACTTCTTTGAGGCTATAAGATGATAACGGCATCGCAAATGCTTTCCGAGTAATTGGTAACAAATCAATACAATTGTTCAATACACGTTCTGCAATTCCATTAGAATCACCAAATTTTTCAATGTATGCTTTTACTTTACTTGTTTCATAATGATGCCAATGGATAAACGGAACATCACCATGTTTTTTGAAGATCGAATCGGCATTTTTCAGAAAATCTTTCCATCCGATTTCTTCACCTCTGTCAGTAAACGGTGCAACTGCTGGCAAATAATTGCTTTGTTGCTTTCCGAACACCTGCAGTCCCCAGAGGTAAATCAGATCAAGGTCATCGCTGTAAGGCGGAACACCTTCAAGATCGAACATCACATAATAATCAGAATGCTGTACCTCTAACGGCGCACGTTGAATGATTCTCTTTTCTTGCATTGACTGAGCAAGCGTTAGGATGCTTTCGGCACTTTTACCAACTCGTTTCATCATTTTGCCAACAGGTCGTTTCAAATCTGTCAATGATTCAACAGTGAACTTTTCGTTCAATTCACGGAAGTCATGAACATTCAATGAGCGTAGTTGTATTGCCAAACCTTGATCGACGCCGTATATGAGCGCCGGATCGTGTTCTTCGATTGCCGATGTCCAACATCTATCTCGAAATCCGCATCCATTGCATTTGCTCCAGCCAACAGGCGAATATGGCTCTTCAGGCAGATTTCTCAGCGAGAGAATTTGATGTAATTGTTCAATTGAACGAGATGATGAATCATACGGAATTTGAACGATAGTATTATCGCCAAGAACAACTTCCAATCTTGCCGGTGGGTGTCCTATTGCTCTTTCAAACAACAAACCATACAATTCAAGCTGATACACTATTTCAGGATGGTCTGATTCATTTGCATGTTTAGATAATTTGCAATCACGGATGATATAATTGTCACCTTCACGAATCAAAAAATCAGGAATGCCAATGATATCTATGTTCAAATCAGGAATGTTACAACGCAGTTCACCTTGATAAATAACATTGACACGATTCTGGATTGCTTCGATAGTTTTGTTGATTCGTTGTGTCGAAGGCAATGCATGGATATCAAGATATTCACCAAGCGTCGATAAGTATTGATCTTCATGTTGTCGACCGAGATCGGCAAGAAGAGATGCAAATTCATCAGGTTCAGCACCTGTAACACCGTGAGAATCAAGCCAGACTCTGCGGTCGCATTTCGATGGTTGGTAAAATGTACGTATGTCTTGTGGAGAAAGAGTCTGATTCATTGAAGCGTTTCGTATTTGTTATTGAATTGTTGAATTACATAACAAAATTAGGAAATCCGCATCCGATACAATTTTGCAAGATAATGTGTTTTATCGACCTCACAAATTAATAAACGATCTATCGAGATCACGCCACACGTATACCGTCTTCACTTTTGTACCGGCATTGAACTCAACCATGTATTCTGACAATTTCTTCCCGTCAATCAAAACAATACCATTCTCAACCTGTATATCCTTTTTGAAAAAAGACGTTGTGATAAAGACTCCTTGTTGGACTTTTTTCTTTTTCATCCTATCAATGAATGATGCAAGTTCAGTTTCGCCGATTTCTTGGTCTGACGGTACTTTCATCGCCTCGATATAAACTTCTAACAATCCAAGAGGATCGCGTTTGACAATTCCGCCAAATGAATTTTGTCCGAGTGATTCAAGACGTGTGTGGTTATTATCATGCCAATATTTCAGGCATTTCATCACATAGCCGATTGTCGAATAGAATTTAGCGAAAGGAAATTGTACGACTTCTTTGATGATTTCCGATGCCATTGATTCATTATGTTGTTGAATGAGTTGTGCAACAGTTTCTTCTGCGTTGTTGGTTTTTTGATTCATGATTTGTGTTTTTCCGATAAGTTATTTAAATAACAATATGCCGTTCTTTCGTTGATCGATGATATTGCCTATAACGGAACATACAAAACCGGTCTTAGACCATCTAATCAAAAACCTGCACAACCCATGTGGTGCATGGATTTCAAGGAAATCAATAATTTAATTGACAATTCTTAATATTGCCAATTTTGACAAGAAGTTGTATTTGTTTGAATTTATTTAGACAGGAAGTCTGGAATCTATCGATTTGACGCAAACATCGTTTATCTTGCGAATAACTACGCACCAATCGCACCAGAACGCGCTTGAGCGCAGAAACCTATTGGATTTACGCTAAACAAGCGAATCTGCGGTAACGCGCTTATACAAGCGTTTGTGGTTGCTTCGATTTATTTCGTATTTTTGAAAAACTTTGATAGCGATGAATTGCAACGTTGGAATGTGCGCGCACAGTTTCGACACAGTTGTTAAACGATGAAAATCTGATGGTGTTCAAATGTTGCGATTCTGCTTGGAAAACGAAGTTTTTTTCTTTGGGCGCTTAGCTCAGCTGGTTTAGAGCGCATGCTTCACACGCATGAGGTCACAGGTTCAATTCCTGTAGCGCCCACTCATAAAATCTGAAATATTTAAATTTGCGGTAATTAATAATTCTTTGTTTGAGAATGAAGTATAATATACTGAGGTCCGAATCACCGCTCGTTCTTCTATTCGTTGCTGCGGAATATGGCAAGCGCTTTATTCTCAATCCAAAAGCGGAACGCGATAAGTATTTTATGTGGTGTTGATACTTTGATTCGTTTGCGGAAGACGTTAAAGTTGCTATATTCGATTTTTTCTAAAAGACGATAATAAATTGCATCCATTATCTCGGCAACAAACATTGTGATGCGTTCGTGTTTATTCAAGAGTGCACGCGCCGACCGGTAATATTCGCGGGTACGTTCAGCTTCAAAGGCGAGCAGACGGCGCAAACGGGGTGATTGTTGTTCGAGTAAAATTTCGTATTCCTCCACGCCAAATAATTCCAAATCCTCTTGCGGGAGATATATCCTTCCTTTATCTTTATCAACCTTGATATCGCGGAGGATGTTGGTAAGTTGCATTGCAACGCCGAGTTGGACTGCATAATCGCGCGTTTCCTCGAATTTATATCCGAATATTTCAATACACATCAGTCCAACAACGCTCGCAACGCTGTAACAATATTCATAAAGCTCTTCAAAAGTCTTATAGCGATGTTTAATGATGTCCATTTCCATGCCGTCAATGAGCGTGAGGAAATATTGCTTGGGAATGCGGAATCGTTGGACAACTTTTGCCATCGGAATGAGAATGGGATGGCTGGCCTCCCCTTTAAAGCATTTTTCGATCTCACGACGCCATAACGCCAAACGTTCACGCTTGCGAGCGGTATTAGCGTCGTCTGCATTCTCGTCGACAAGGTCGTCTATCGTTCGACAGAATGCATAGACAGTGTTCATCGCCTCGCGCTCGTCCCTAGGAAGCATAGAAAACGAATAATAAAAATTCGTTTTACTCTGCGCAGTTAAATGCGCAACGTATTCTGAATCTGTTATTGCAATGTGAGGCATGCAACCAATTATTCAACAGTAAAATGAACATCTCAATTATTGCCAAATGACACTCGTCATCCATTCTTGTAACGCTGATAGCAAATTCAGCGTGTGATGAATCGCCTTTAAACTATTGTTTTTTTCGAAAACATCAAAATCATTTGCAACTATCCTTTTCAACACGCTTTTTCCGCTTGTAATTACCCACGATATTTCGATTTTTAGCCTGCCGTGCAACAACGGAATCAGGCGCTCTCCCTTCAGAAATAATTTCAATGTCCTGTGGACTTCGTATACCATGAGGTCGTGAAATGCAGAAGTGAAATGCTTATGTGCAATGTCGTCATCCCCTACTCCGAAAGCTCGCATGTCCTCCTGTGGGAGGTAGATGCGCCCTTTCAGAACATCTACAGCAACATCTTGCCAGAAATTTACGAGCTGGAGCGCGGTACAAATTGAATCGGAAAATTCTGCAGTTTCTGGATTCCATTGACCGAATAAAGACAGCACTATTTGTCCTACAGGATTTGCGGATCGTTTCTTTTCCCAGCACACCTACGCAAGCATTTTTTTCCCGTGTATGCATTTGCGCGTTCCGCGGATGACATTGC
>Ga0207061_1183_pt1 | contig 14447 bp, 13 predicted proteins | sample Alteio_BWMinCont_31_FD_153275 | JGI IMG/M metagenome (GOLD analysis project Ga0207061, IMG submission 153275) | Enriched cells from forest soil in Barre Woods Harvard Forest LTER site, Petersham, Massachusetts, United States -... | ecosystem: Environmental > Terrestrial > Soil > Temperate forest >... | reverse complement strand
GTTAACAGGGCCAAGACGCACTGGGAAATCTACAATATTATATCGAGTGATCGATTTCTTAATTAAGGATGGAATTGATCCCAAAAGCATCTTACATGTAAATTTTGAAGATCCAGGCTTGGCCTTAGATTTATCGGTAACGTTGCTTGACCAAATTTATGATGAGTATCGTACACATATTTATCCGGATGGAAAAACTTATTTATTTTTTGATGAAATTCAACGAGTTTTAGATTGGGAGCGTTGGGTTCGTGCTAGAAGCGAAACTGAAGACGTTAAAATATTTATTACGGGGTCATCAGCTCAATTAATGTCACGCGAGTTGGCAACTCTATTAACTGGTAGACATTTAAGTTATACAATATTGCCTTTAAATTTTAGGGAATATTTATATTTTAGAGGTATTGAAGAACCTACAAATTTTTACTCATATAAAGCAACCCCCATCATAAGCAATGCGCTCATAGATTATTTAACGTATGGAGGCTACCCTGGTATAGCGCTAATAGATAGGATACCAGAGCGTGGGCAGAGAAAGGATACCAGCACATTAAAGCAACAACTATTATTGCAATACTTTGACGATTTGCTATTTAAAGATGTAGCGCTGCGCCATCAAATCCGCGATTTAACATTATTGCGAAATTTAGCAATTCATCTATTGACCAATACTGCTGGATTTATGAATTACACTAAACTTGGCAACAAATTATCAGCATCTCCTGACGTAATGCAAGATTACTGTACATATTTACGTGAGGCCTATTTAATTGATCTTATGCAAGTATTCAGCTTAAAGGTGACAGAACGAACCAAAAATGATCAAAAAATACATGCCATTGATATTGGATTGCGCAATGTTTTATCTATAAGCAATTCAGAAGATTTTGGTAAGAATATTGAAACGGTAGTACATAATAATTTAAAGACGGATTCTTTAGATAATATTTATTATTATAAAGACAATAAATGTGATATTGATTTGTTAGTTCATCGCAATAATCAAGTTACTAAATTAGTGCAAGTAATGTATAAAGGTTTAGATGTCGCTACAACGCTTGAACGTGAAATAACTTCACTGCAAGCAGCATTACAAAGATTCCCAAGCGCAGAGGCTGAATTAATTGTTGATAGTTTCCCAAGCGATTGGCAAGGAAAAAATATCCCAAAAAATATTACAATCACGCCACTGTGGAAGTTTCTACTGTTGGGTAGTCAAAAATGATATTTGCATTAGCGTGGACTACCGATGCTCTGGCACAAAACCTGCCGGTTTTTGACTGCCATCGCCAAATAAAAATGCTTCCATCTCGGTTGCCAAAAACTTACGAGCCTTGGGATCTGCTAGAGATAGGCGATTTTCATTAATCAATAGAGTTTGATGACTTAGCCACTGTTGCCACGCCTGTTGTGAAATATTCTCATAAATTTTTAAGCCTAACGGCCCAGGGTAAGGCGCGGCTAACAGGCCAGGAGCTTCTTTATTTAGTTTGATACAGAAAACCATGCGCATAATACTACATTCTACTTAGTTAAGCTTTGAAGACTATCCATAAACAGATCGGTGGCTGTCTTAGAAGTTTTGCCATTTGGCGGGGTTGCGGCAACCATTTTTGCGACAGCCTGGTTAAACAAATCGGTTTGAGCCGACTGCACTATATTCACTACAAACGCTTGAATATTGGGGCCATATAGCGGTTTGTCTACGGTTCCGGTAATAAGGACCTCTAAAGGGGTCTTTTTGATGTATGTAGCTAGAGATTTAACGTCGGTAGTTACGTCTAACTTGTTAACTATAGTGGCATTAAAATTTAGAGTATTATTGCTAAGATCAAAACCACCAGCTGCCTTTAGCTCCATAACATTGTCGTTCATAGCGATGCTAGCCTTTTTGCTTATACCTTGGTCTATGTCGGCTTTGAGTTCAAAATAATCGAATTTGGTTTGAGGCCCGTCTTGCTGGGTACGAATCCAGTCGCTACCTCTTTTAATCGCTAGGCTACGCAGATCCGTGGATGGGGACTTCGATACCTGGTTGAATATATCATTTACAGTTTGTGTAGTAAAGCTCATAAGTTTGTCGGCATTAAAGCCATAGAGTGTACCGTCATTTACAGAGAGGTTTACAGCGCCAGTTAATGTCTGCTTTAGAGAGGTAACATCATTGCCCATAGCTTCAAGAGAAGCCTTAATGTTTGCTGTACCGCTTATGATCCCAGTTTCATGTATAAGCTTAAGCCATGGTTGCAGTGCTATGTTTTCGGCTTGTTCTGTAAGCTGTAGAAATGGTTGCTGTTTGTTTATCACATCTAGGTTAAGAGCCATGTTGTGTGTGCCGCCATATGCTACAACTGTTAGAGGAGCAAACTGTATAACCCCGCTTTGGCCTGCAACCCCTAAAGTTATCTGATCGATTTGCATATTATTGCCAAAATGTAACTTGGTTCCCACAAATTTGCCATTAACTGTTAAATTCTTTACAAAATCTACCGGTATCATGGTTTGCGTAGGTGGGCTTGGAAACAATGCTTTACCAAGTATCGACAATGGCACAAAATCAATATTGTCTGCCGTCAAAGTGAATTCGGCTTGATGTGGGCTTGCTATGCTTATCTTTAAATTGCCGTCTATGGCACCGGTGTCCATCTGAAAGTGAACGTTGCTTAAATCTAAAATCTGCTCTTTAGTAGCAAAACTGTACGTGATTTGTGCTTGCATGCTATGAGTTTGACCTTGATTAGTGCCAGCATAATAAGGATCTAGTTTTTTCAATATGCCACTAACGTCGGTGGCATCCAAAGTTAACGTGCCATTTATAATTGGATCGGTGTCGTATTGCTCAATTTTCGCATTACCTTGGAATGGTGTGCCGTTCCAAGTAAGTTTTAGTGGATCCAAAGATAATATGTGTTTTGAAATCTCAAGAGCAATGGTGGTATCTAGGTTTAGCGTTGCGTGATGATCAACACTAACTAAATCACCTGTTAGGTTAATCGCCGGCAAGTTACCACCGTTGCTAAAAACTACATTTTTAGCAGTTAATGTTGCGTTCTTAAGTTGCCAATCTAGCTGATCTACGGGGTTTGTCATGGCGACCGAAATATTTTTAACTGTCAATGTTTGAATAAGACATTTATGTATGGTGGGGGCCCGTGGCAGTAGCTTGACCGCAGCCAAATCTACAGTTACATCGCTAAGATTTAGGTCGTTTACGATTAAGTCGCCTTTGATATATGAAAACAGATCAAAATGCATACTTGCATCTTTGATTTCTAGAATTGGTGTCTTTTCATCGCCTGGTTTGTTTATAGCTAATTCTTGCAAATGTAGCATTGCTTTAGGTCTCAATGACCATTGCACAGCGCCATTTACTTTTAAAGGCAGCCCGCTATAGTTCTGTAGGGCTTGGTTAATTTGTTGCTTATAATTATTAGGATTCATGAAATATATAAAGATGAGTCCACCTATCGACCCTAGTATTGCCAAAATAATGACTATTTTGATTAATTTGCCTAAGAGCCAGAACATATCAGTTCACCTGCCAATTTTCTTTGCCTAACTAATATAATTCTATATGCTATTTAACTATTGCGCCAGTTTTGGGCACTACTAAAAGTACTAGTTGACAAGCAGGTAGTGTGATAGATAACATCAGGGTATGTTAGAACGTAAAACCTTACAAATAGGTCCACTTAGGCCAATCCGCAGTTTTGTGGAGCGGCAGGGGCGGATTTCCCCCATCGATCGGCAGGCCTTCCAAGAGATCTGGCCGAAATACGGTCTGTCATTAACAAATCAACAGTTGGATTTCAAACAGATTTTTGGCAGGGAAGCGCCTTTGACTTTAGAAATCGGGTTTGGGGATGGGCGGTCGTTATTAAGCATGGCGCGCGATAATCCACAGCGCGATTATATTGGCATAGAGGTATACAAAGCTGGTATTGTAAAATTATTAGTTGCAGCGGATCAGCTGGGCCTAACGAATATTAGAGTTTTTTGTGCTGATGCCTTGGAGGTGTTAAATAACTGTATTGCAGATGACAGTCTGGAACAAGTGCAGTTGTTTTTTCCGGATCCATGGCCAAAAGCGCGGCATCATAAGCGACGGATTGTACAAGCTACTTTCACGAGCTTGATCGCAGCTAAATTGCGATTAAGAGGCACGTTTCATGCTGCTACCGATTGGGAAGAGTATGCCAAGCATATGCTAGTAGTGCTAGAGGCGCAGCCATTCTGGGAAAACATTGCAGGTAAGTTGCAGTTCGCAGATCGCCCTGCATCAAGGCCATTAACTAAATTTGAGCAACGTGGCCTGCGTTTAGGTTATGGAACTTGGGATTTAATATTTCGCAAAAGCTGCAATATCTAATATAATTTAACTTAGATACGTTGGAGATGTTTTGTGCTTGAACTATTAAATTTAAATATGAACATAATGCTAGTTCTGGCAATTTTGATATTGACGGCAGTTTTATTCCTCTCAAATGCAGTACGAGTTGATGTTGCCGCAGTTTTGGTGATGGTTGCTTTAGGATTCTTTAAACTCCTTCCCCCCCGATCAATTATTTACCGGCTTTTCTAGTGATGCGGTAATTTCTTTGATTGCGATTATGATTATAAGCGCTGGATTGGATAGCACTGGTATAACTGTGCGGATGACCAAGTGGTTATTGCAGTTCGGTGGTGAGAGCCCACGAAAAATTTTGGTGCTTTTGATGACAGCGGCAGCTCTTTCAGCCAGCTTTATGCGTAGCACCGGTACCGTTGCATTATTTATGCCAATTGTAAATAGAATTAACACCAGAACCGGTATAGATCGATCTTACTTTTTATTACCGATGGCTTTCAGTGCAGTGCTTGGTGGCATGCTTACTATGGTAGGAAGTGGTTCACTTATTGTATTGAACAGTTTGTTGAAAAACGCCTATCGTTACGTAAACTCACCAAAAGTTATTCATTATGCACCTTTTGAATTATTCAGTGTATTTCCTATTGGTTTCATGTTGGCAGTTAGTGGCATCATATACCTGTATTTTGTATGCGCAAGATCTCCTGTGTCCGCAAAGAAATCTGGCAGCAGCATTGGCTCTACAAAAACACATTTCAAAAAGTTTTATGGGAAAGATGGCGATATATTTGAAGTGCGGGTTGCATCTGCCAGTGTCTTAGCTGGTGGCACGGTTAAAAATTTAGAAATTAAATTAGATCCTGCTTTATCATTGATTTGTATGCAACAAGATCAAGAAATATACTTTCCGCCACTACGCGGCACCATAATTAAACCACACGCCCTGTTAGCTATAATGGGTTCGAAAGAAGGTGTGTTAGCCTTTGCAGAGGCTAATGGTTTAAAAGTTATGCCAAAATTAAATGCTTTCGCAGAGATGCTGCATCCAGCACGTGCTGGTCTGAGTGAAGCTGTAGTGCCACCAAGTTCACAATTTGTTGGGCAGGAAGCCCGTGAACTACATATGCGTAGAAATTACAACTTACATGTATTAGCATTATGTCGTGGCGATACTATTATACAAGGCGAGGAACTTAACAAGGTTGTACTGCGTGCCGGTGATACCCTAGGGATGTTTAGCACTTGGGAGGCCTTATATGATTTTCAAAATAACCCGGACTTTTTTGTTTTAACAACTACGTTTCCACGTGAAAAGACTTACCCTAAAAAAATTCCCAGCGCTCTATTCTTTTTTGTCTTGGCAATAGCCCTGGTAGTCTTTGGCGGCTATTCCATCGCAGTGGGATTGTTTATAGGTGCAGTGGGTATGATTGCAACCGGCGTTTTATCGGTTGATCAGGCATACGAAAAGGTTAGCTGGAAAACAGTTTTTTTCTTAGCTGGGTTGATTCCGTTAGGATTAGTAATGCAGACTTCAGGAACGGCGGAATGGATTGCAGATTATATGATACCTGATAATATTAAATTGGCACCGTGGATCGTTCAGGCATGTTTGGCATTGGCGGCATCTATATTAGCCTTAGCTGTATCAAATATCGGCGCAACAGTATTAATGGTGCCGGTTGCTATGGACTTAGCATTTAATATTGGTGCCGATCCACGGATATTTGCTCTAACTGTAGGTTTAGCTTCGGCTAGTACTTTTATTGTGCAGTCGAATCAAGTTAATTCGTTAATTGCTGGTCCTGGCGGCTATTCATCGCGTACTTTCCTGGTAATTGGTGGTGGCATGACACTTATTTATTTAGTGGTAATGTTAATAGGGTTACAGATTTTTTTCTAATAGAATATTGAGGAGATAATATGGCATATTCCAAAGTAGCGCTTTCTAAAACTATGGAATTAGCGGGTGAACCTAAGGCCCTGATTAAGCTTAACAAAGCAATCCAACAACATATAATTGGTCAAAAAAATCTTATAGAAAGCCTGCTAGTAGGGCTGTTGTGTGATGGTCACGTGCTGATTGAAAGCTTGCCAGGATTGGCAAAAACAACGGCTGCCAAGGCACTTGCACAAGGAATTGATGGCAAATTTCATCGTATACAATTTACACCGGATCTACTACCTTCAGATGTCATCGGTACTGATGTTTTTAATCAGGACACACATGAATTTACCTTTAAAAAAGGTCCAATTTTTCAAAATATTGTTTTAGCTGATGAAATTAACCGTGCCCCTGCTAAAGTACAATCTGCATTACTAGAAGCAATGGAAGAAAAACAGGTAACTGTTGGACAATCTAGTTATAAGCTGCCTGATTTATTTATGGTGATAGCGACTCAGAACCCCATTGAACAAGAAGGCACATATAATTTGCCAGAGGCCCAGTTAGATAGATTTTTACTTCATGTAGTACTTGATTACCCAACACATGAACAAGAATTTGCGATCGTTAATCTAGATAAGAATCCGGTGGTTATTGAGCAAACTAGTCAAACTGAAGTTTTAGAGGCAAGGAGGCTGGTTAAACAAATATATATCGATGATAAATTAAAAAACTACATAATTTCTGTAGTGCAAGCTACTCGAAATCCACAGTTATATAACGCTGAACTAGCAGGATGGATTAATTATGGTGCTTCACCACGTGCTTCTATTGCGGCATTGCGATGCGCGCAAGCCTATGCTTGGTTATATGGTGAGGAGTATGTGTTACCAGAGCATATTCAAATGGTATGGCATAATGTGTTACGGCATCGTATCTCTTTAAGTTTTGAAGCTCAGGCCGATGGCCTTACAAAAGACGATGCGATAGATGCATTATTAAGAGTTGTAGCGATTCCATAAATGATATTCCCAGAGTTAAAGGAACTAATTAAACTCAAAACCGTTATCGGAGCAGCCAATGTTCTGCAGCAGCGCTCTGGTAATCGATCGCAAGGCGACTATTCCTCCTTATTTCATGGCCTTGGAATGGAATTTGAAACGGTCCGCCCCTATGTGGTTGGCGATGATGTGCGTTATATAGATTGGCGCGTTACGGCCAGAATTGGCAAACCACAGGTTAAAACCTTTAGAGCCGAATGCGACCGCAATGTATTGCTAGTTATTGATGCGAATGCATATATGCGATTTGGTACGCGTAGTACCTTTAAATCGGTGCAAGTTGCGCGTTTAGCAGCATTATTGGGTTGGAAATCACTGCAACAACAAGACCGGGTTGGTGGCATAATCTATGGGGATATCCCACGAGGCGTGCAATATTTTAAACCCGCAAAAAATGATACCATTGTACTACGTATGCTGCGTTTGTTATGTGACACCAACATAGAAGTTAATGAGCCGGTAGCCACTACGTTGGCGTTGAATCATGCCGCGCGCGTTGCTTCGCCGCAGAGTTTAGTTTTTGTGATTAGTGATTTTAGCGTTGGCAATATAACAGAGATAGAAAAAGCCTTAGTGGCTTTGCGCAAAAAATGCACCGTAGTCTTGCTGTCTGTTTTTGATCAGGCAGATCGTGAAATACCAGCGATAGGTCCTTTAATTGTTGACCATAACACAATAAAGGCGATAATTAATACTAGTGATAAAAATGCGAGAAATAAGTATATCGCTGCGTGGGAAACTTATCAAAAATCTTTAATTCAACTTTGTAAAAAGATTAAAGCACCATTGATGTGGGTAGATACAGTTACAGATCCAGTGAGGGCCATATTTTGGAAGACTTAATTGATATTCAGGGGTTGGATCATATCGGAATATGGCCATTAGCCTGGGGTTGGTGGTTAATTATTACTCTAGTGATGGTTGGGTTCGGCCTTGCATTATTTTATACATTAAAGCGTTGGCGTTATCGCAAGAGTTGGCAATACACTGCTTTTGTACGATTGCAGGATATCCAGCAACAAATTTCTGATAGTGCTGCTAAGACAGTGTTACAGAATTTAAGTGTAGAATTGCGCAAGATTGCCATGTTAACCACAAAGCGTGATCAGTGTGCGGGATTAATTGGTATGCAATGGTTGCGATGGCTACATGATCATGATCCATTAGGTTTTAATTGGGTAGACAACGGCAGGGTATTGGTAGAAGCGCAGTATATGCCCCAATCGGTGTCTTCCGATCCCAAGCAATTAAATAGATTAGTAGAAGCGGCTAAGGGCTGGGTGCAACGATGTTAAAGTTTGCGTGGCCATGGCTTATATTGTTGTTACCGTTACCATGGGTATTATTGAATTTCTTTAAAAATGTTAAAAATAAACGTACCGCAGTAGCCCCTACGATTAGTTTCCCAAAAATTGCTAAATTGCAGCAAGCATTCGCTGATGTAGATATGGCAACTAGCCATACGCCAGGGTGGCAGAAAATATTAATAGGCATTATGTGGGGCTTGTTAGTTGTAAGTTTAATGCGTCCTGAACTTGTGAATGATATAGCGTATAGTAAGAATGTGGGTTACGATTTGATGCTTGCTGTTGATTTATCTCGTTCTATGGAGATTGTTGATTTCAGTGAAAAAGGTAAGCCATTAAGCCGCATTGCAGCTACGAAACAAGTTGTTGCAAACTTTGTACGACACCGTGTTGGAGATAGGGTGGGTTTAATTGTTTTTGCTGAGCAAGCTTTTCTGACTATACCATTAACATTAGATACTGGGGCCGCGAGTAAACTACTGGATAACTTAGTAGTTGGTATGGCGGGGGAACGTACCGCTATAGGCGACGCGATTGGAATCGGAGTTCAGAATCTTCGCAAACGTCCAGAGGCTTCACGTATTTTGATTTTACTAACTGACGGTGATGATACTGCTAGTCATATCCCACCCATAGAGGCTGCAAAGATTGCTAAGTCAGATGGTATAAAAATTTATACTATAGGTGTGGGTAATAAACTTGATGAAACGCTATTAGAGGAAATGGCTACCATGACAGGTGGTATATATTATAAAGTAGCAAATGTTGATGATTTAGAAAAAGTATACACTCAGATCGATCAATTAGAGAAATCGGAAGCAACTGAAAAGATCGTATTAATAAAAACGCCGCTGTATCATTGGCCATTGTTAAGCGCATTTATTATATTTATGATTATCTATATAGTAAATACAAGGCGATATGGGTATGCCAATGAATTTTAATGATTTTAATTTTGCACAACCGCTGTGGCTATATGCACTGTTATTAATACCGCTTGGATGGGGTTGGTATAAATATTGGCAGCGTATTAGCAAAGCGAATCTGTCAGGTTTAAATAAATTCATTGATGAAAAGCTGTTACCACATTTGTTAATTAAATCTAATAATGATCATAAAATAGTAAATTATGGATGGTTATACGCAGTTTTGACCACCTGTCTTGTCATAGCTCTTGCAAATCCACGCTGGAGTTATGAGGATCTTGATGCATACCAAACTACTGCTAGCATGGTGATCTTGCTAGATCTTTCTGCTTCCATGAATGCTACGGATATTACCCCATCCAGAATTATACGTGCGCGGCAAAGTATCGAAGATTTATTAAATCTTTCAAAAGGGCTTAAAATTGGTTTGGTAGGGTTTGCCGGGAATGCGCACTTAATTAGCCCTGTTACCGATGATCTGGCTACTGTAAAAACCTATGTCCCAGCCTTGGATACTGATTTAACTAATCTACAGGGAAATTCATTGCATCAAGCATTGCAGATGGGCGGGGAATTACTAGCCAATGAGCCGGGGGATCAAAAATCGATACTATTAGTAAGCGATGGCAATTTTACATCCGATGATTTTTCTAAAGAACTTGCGTTATTGAAGAGTCGTGGTATTAATGTGCACGTACTTGGTATTGGTACTGCTAATGGTGCACCATACAAAAATAATAGCGGCGCGTTACATAAATCACAAGGTAAGTTAGTCGTTTCTAAGCTTAATGCTGCTGTGTTGCAAACCATCGCTAAGCAGGGGCATGGTATATATACTGAAAGTGTTAACAACGATACTGGCGTTAAGGCAATTTTGCGTAAAGCAGAACATAACAGCCAAGACGATCAAGTTGTTTCCGGTAAAGTAAGACAATGGCAAGATCGTTATTATTGGTTTATTTTCCCGGCGGCTATAATTCTATTGTACCTGATGCGGCAAAGAGTGCTGTATGTTTATATCGCGATTATACTAGCTGGAATTGCTAATACTTCAGATGTACTTGCATTAGATCTATCAAACGCTTTTAAGAATTCCGAGCAACAAGGTCAGCGTGCATACGTAAATGCCGCGTTTCAGAGCGCCTCTGAACTATTTAATGATCCATATCGCAAGGGCGTAGCTTTATATAGGGCTGGACAATATGAACAAGCCGAACAACAATTTAGTAAAGCATCAAGTAATAATATTAAGATTGATGCGCAATATAATGCTGGCAATGCACAAATGCAACAAAGAAAATGGCGTGCCGCGATCAAAAGTTATGAAGCTGTTTTAGGTATAGAGCCAGACCATTTTGCAGCGCAACATAATTTAGAAATTGCCAGGCGCATGCTCGATGAGCAAGATGATCAAGATGACTCTGAAGGATCAGAAGACAAAGACGACCAAAAAGAAAATCAAGATCAAAAAAACGATAAGCAGGATAAACAAGACAAGAATGACAAGAAAGATCAAGAGTCGAAGCAAGATAAGCAAGAAGAACAGGATAAACAAGAGAAACAGCAAGATCAAAATAAGCAAGATAAACAGGATAAGCAGGACCAGCAACAGGATAAACAAGATGCAGCTATGAAGAGCGCTGAAAAAATGGACGAGGCACAAGCGCAACAATGGCTTAATAGAATAGATAGTGATATAAAAGTATTTTTAAAAAATAAGTTTTACATAGAGGATGTATTAAGTGCTCAATAATATAATTAAACAAATATTGACAGCTTTTTTACTCTTTCCTATTTCAGTAATGGCATTTGCTGCTGGTTTTGTTGCTACAGTGGATAATAATACGATTAGCTTTGGGCAGAGCATTATGGTCCAGCTACGTTTGGAAGACGCTCAGGCTTTAGAATCAATTGATATATCTCCATTTGCGAAAGACTTTATGATATATAACCAACAAAAGTTTTCGTCATATCGTAATGTTAATGGCTCCGCAAAATCTGAGTCTGGCTGGAACGTTACTTTAATGCCTAAAAAAGAGGGTATTTTTTGTAATTCCTTCAATTTCACTCGAGACTGATCAAGGACGCTTTAGTACCCAAGAAATTAAAATTAATGTGCAGCATCCCAAAGCTGGAGATAAAAATACCAATGAGAATATTGGTATCTCATTAGTTTCTATAGTTAGTAAACATAAAGCGTATGTAAACGAACCAATTATTTATACATTGAAAATTATAAGTTATAAACCAATCGCTAATATAGTTCTAGATGACATAAAATCTTCTGATGCGATTATTGAAAAAATGGGTGATCCAAAACAATCAAATCAAACGTTAGGTGGCATGAATGCACATGTTATTGAAATACGTTACGCTGTGACGGCCTTACGACCTGGTAAAGTCACTATTGCGCCAGCAATAATGCACGGTGAGTTGCAAGTGATAGCGGCGCAACCACGCAGACCGCAACGATTTGGTATTTTCAACGATATGTTCATGGATAATATGGTAGAGCTAAAACCATTTAGTTTGCAAAGCGATACTATAACAATTAATGCGCAACCTGCGGTAATTGCTGGAAAAAATTGGTTACCGCTACAAAGCTTAACACTTACTGAAAAATACGACGGTATCCAAAATGCTAAAGTAGGCGAGACTATCACGCGCAAGGTAAAGATTACTGCTAAAGGAGCTTTTGCAAAACAGTTATCTAGTGCTAAAGATTTTATGGATCAAGATCAAGTTAAAACTTACGCTAATAAACCTGTATTTTCCGATAACTTTAGTGAAGGTTCAGGCACGGTAGTTGGAACCAGAGAGGAAGAGTATTCATTAGTACCGCAGCAGGCTGGCACTATTACATTACCTGCCGTTAAAATTACTTGGTATAACTTGCAAACCAAGAAATCAGAAACAAGTATATTACCTGAAAAAATTATAAACGTAGCTCCAGGAATAGCAGGTGCGACTCCGAATGTTACGATCGATTACTCCAACGAAGCGCCTCAGGAGGTGTCGGATCCAAGCATTCCAGCTCAGGTTAAGCCAGCGTCAGTATATATAGTACTGGGAATTGTTGGTGGGGTATTACTTACTGTAATGTTAGTAATCTTGTTTTTAATTGGCAAAAAAGCAATTCGGAAACGCAATAGAAAACTACGATTTAAACCCAAGAAGCAGAAAGCACAAGAAATAGAAATAACCAGTGTCTTGAATCTGCGTAATTATATCTTGCAATACGCGATTAAGCATTGGCAGGCTCCAAAAGGTATAGCATTGAACAGACTGGCTGATAATCTTACTAATAACAATTATATTTATGATATGCCATTATATTCGGAATTATGTGAAGATATAAATGTGACTTTGTATGGTAGTGCTACTGTGGAATTAGATGTCTTGATTGGAAAATGGGACGAATTCAAAAGTACTGTGATTAAAAATAAAAAATCTAATAGAACCGCCGCTGCCAATGAAGATTACACGAGTTTAAATCCTACTTAGACCATTAAATATTTATTCACACTACCAAATATGAGTATGTTCTAAATTTCGCTAGAAAGCTCGTTTTTACTTATTGGGTTATGTTAAAATTTTATTTCCAGCTAGACCACCTAGGAAGTATATGGGCATTAATCTAACAGTCTTTGAAGACTACAAAATAAGATCATCCTCGGGCAGGTTATATCCCTTATTGGCTTAAATTTCTTGATTGGGTTTTGATTGAAAATAGACAATTTGTCAGTTTGGGGACTTTTGGGGCGGCTGAAATTGAAGTGAAAGCTATAAGCTTTAAATTATGTCCCTAACACCACCACTAAAACCCGGCTGTCATTCTAGGCCAGCAATGAAGCCGTAGAATGCCCTTGGTTTGGTTAATACAAGCAGCACCATTTACGGCTAGATATTTTCGAAGCGTCTAAACTTGGCTCATCTTTCAAAAGTGGTTGTTGTGCTTTTGAAGAGAAATCTGATAAAAATTGTCGCGATTTCAGCTTCGGTTCTGGAATTGATACTATACATCTAAATCCATCAAGTGGTGGGTGCCCGTGAAATTTTCTAGCATACTCAGCATTAAAAGCTTTGGCGAAATTAGTAATTACAGCTTGGTTATGAATGATCGACTGGTCAGACTCTATGGATCTGATCCATTCGTTTAATGGTATGTCCTCCGCAGTTACTGCGTGTAAAACCGAAATCTGCGTTTTATCCGGACACACTGCTATCTTAATCCAGTTTTTATCAAGCGATTGTACCTGTAAAATTGTCACTTCATGGCCACTCATTTCTTGCAACTCAGCGTTAGATCGCAACAAATAATGCGCGGTCATTTTTAAATCGCTTATAACTACAAAACTCGTACCAGTTAAGTGGGCGTGTTGCTTAGTAAATTCCTCGTATGTATAAAATGTCACACCACCGACCGCTACCTCTATTTCAATTTTATCATCAGCCATATTTTTACTCCGTTAAAGTTTAGGCCAACTGTTTGACTTTTAGTTTAAATTTTTGCAGCAAATTCAGGAACTCTTGCTCCGATGCTTGCATGCTGCGCAATGGTAACCAGATGTATTTGCCAGCATTTGTAAGACCTGTTAATGGAATAATATAACCAAATTGGTCTTTTAACACGAATTTCAATTTTTTCCATTCAATGTGATTGGGTTGATTATTGTCTTGTTTATAAAAAATGCTTTTGTCATCGATGCGTACGTTGTAAGTTAATTCAGGAAATTGTCTACGTTTGAGTATGGAACCGATGATCCAACGATTAATAGGTTTGTAATATAATAGCCAAATGATAGCAGCGATCACCGAAACAATATCTTGCGGTCTTACTGCATTATTATAAGCCGTCATTGCAAATGCAATAAATAACATAGAACATATTATTTTCATTGAAATAAACATCGATGCGAC
>Ga0207061_1166_pt2 | contig 14488 bp, 12 predicted proteins | sample Alteio_BWMinCont_31_FD_153275 | JGI IMG/M metagenome (GOLD analysis project Ga0207061, IMG submission 153275) | Enriched cells from forest soil in Barre Woods Harvard Forest LTER site, Petersham, Massachusetts, United States -... | ecosystem: Environmental > Terrestrial > Soil > Temperate forest >... | reverse complement strand
ACTAAATATCTCCTGCCCGAACGTCAAAAAGGGGGGTATGCAGTTCGGGAGCGATCCCTCCTGCGTTGCCGAAGTAGTCAGCGCTGCGCGGACGGTCGCTTCCAAGCGGCCCCTTTGGGTCAAACTCTCCCCTCTTGTTACAGACATTGGACTTATCGCCAGGGCCGCCGAGGAGGCTGGAGCAGATGCCCTAACCGTGGCAAACACTTATCCCGCAATGGCCATCGACTTCCGCACCGGAAGGTCCCTGCTGGGGAGTGCGACCGGAGGTTTGTCGGGTCCGGCGATTAAACCCATCACCTTGAAGCTGGTATGGGAAACGCGGAAGGCCGTCAAGACACCAATCATAGGGCTTGGCGGCATCGAGACGGTCGAAGACGTGCTTGAATACCTAGCTGTAGGCGCTACGGCGGTACAGGTCGGGACGGCCAGCTTTACTGACCCGCGGGCCAGTCAGCGTCTTGCCGAGGGTCTGACGAAGGTACTATTTCGACCTAAAGCGTTTACTTTGAGTGAGATAAGGGACAAGTTTCTTGCAGAAAACGGTTGACATAACGAGGTTTTCTTGCTACACTTTTTAGGATTTACGTAGCACAAAGAACACACTATGAGACATCGACTCCTAATGTTCTGGGCTGCACTCCGGTGGTTGCCTCTTATGTTCCTCATCGCTCCGGTGATGGAGGCTCCTCTCGTAGCGCATCTCAGTCAACCTGCAAAGCCGATCAAGACCTGGGTGGGCAATGCCAGCTGGTACGGCCCCGGGTTCAATGGGCGCAAGACCGCCAATGGGGAGATTTTCTCTACCGAGGCGCTCACCGCAGCGCACCCCAACCTGCCCTTCGGTTCTTTGGTTCGCGTGGTCAACCCCCGCAACGGGAGATTTGAACTAGTACGTATCAATGACCGCGGACCCTATCAAGAAGGACGCGAAATTGATGTATCCTATCGTGTCGCCCGGAAAATCGGCTTGATCCATTCCGGGGTGAGCCAGGTCCGGCTCGAGTTGATGGAACTGCCACAGAAACACTGACCCCGCGGGAGTCGGGGTCGACTATGACCTTGACCTTTGATGCCCATCCCCGCAGCAGCTTGATTGTCGCGCTCGATTTCGATTCCCTATCCACGGCCGTAAAATTTGCAAAGCAGATTGCCGATCTTGTGGGCATGTTCAAGATCGGCAACCAGCTGTTTACCGCTGCCGGCCCCGCCGCGGTCAAAGAAGTCGCGGCGCTCGGCACGGGCATTTTCCTTGACCTGAAATTTCACGACATCCCGAACACCGTTGCCGGAGCCGTGCTCTCTTCCGCAGCGATGACCGGAGTGCAACTCGTCAACGTGCACTCTCTCGGGGGAAGGGCCATGATGGAAGCAGCCGCGCAAGCCATCAGCGCGGGCGTGCCCATGGGCGCCGACAGGCCGCGGCTGTTAGCCGTGACGATTCTGACGAGCATGGATCAGAAGACCATGAAAGAAGTCGGCGTCGGCGGCACGCCGAAACTGCGTGTGGTGAAGCTGGCGCAGCTCGCAAAAAAAGCTGGAGTGGACGGCGTGGTCGCTTCCGTGCAGGAAGTCCGGGACATTCGCAAGGCGTGCGGCCGCGATTTTCTGATCGTTACTCCCGGCGTGCGGCCAAAAGATTCACCGGTGGAGTCCAAGTCCGACGATCAATCGCGGAAGGCCACGCCCACCGAAGCGATTCGAGCCGGCGCGGATTTCCTTGTAGTCGGAAGGCCGATCATTGCCGCGCCGGATCCGCGCGCCGCGGCGCAAGCCATTGTCGACGAAATCGCCGCGACAAAGTAACTTCCGCGGTTTGACCCCTGATTCTTTCCTCCAGTAGCATCCAAAGCGTCAGGAAACAGCTCGCGTTTCCCAACCATGTCCACTGTAATAGTAAAAAGCGTAATCGTCGGCACCGCTGGCCACATTGACCACGGCAAATCCACCCTGGTCGAAGCGCTGACCGGCACGCACCCCGACCGGCTCGCCGAAGAGAAGCGGCGCGGTATCACGATTGATCTTGGTTTTGCTTTTCTGGAAGAAAACGGCGTGCGCTTCGGTTTCGTGGATGTGCCGGGGCACGAGAGATTTGTCAGCAACATGCTGGCGGGAGCGGCTGGAATCGACGTGCTGCTGCTGGTGATTGCCGCGGACGAGTCCATCAAGCCGCAGACGCGCGAGCATTTTGAAATTTGCCGCCTGCTTGGAGTGCAGCGCGGAGTTGTAGCGCTCACGAAGAGCGACCTGGTGGACGCCGACACGCTGGAACTGGTGCGGCTGGAAGCGGAAGACTTTTTGCGAGGGTCGTTTCTTGAGCACGCGCCGCTCGTGCCGGTGAGCGCAAAGAGCGGAGTAGGCCTGAACGAACTCAAGAGCGCGTTGAGCGGCGCGGCAGCAAGCGCGACGGCCAAGGATGCGGCGCGGTACTTCCGTCTGCCGATCGATCGCGCGTTCGCGATGAAAGGATTCGGTTCGGTGGTGACGGGCACGTTGATTTCCGGGAGCGTCGGCGCAGGCGATGAAGTAGAGCTTTTTCCGAGCGGCGAACGGCTGCGTGTGCGCGGCGTGCAATCCGGCGGAAAGAGTGTGGAGCGCGCAAGGCCGGGACAGCGAACAGCGGTGAATCTTGCGGGCATCGAGCACACGGCGCTGAAGCGCGGCATGGTGCTGGCGGCGCCGGGAAAATTCCGGAAGACGCGGCGGATCGATGTGCGGATGGAATTATTGAACTCCGCGCGAAAAATGAAGCAAGGGATGCGCGTGCACTTTCACGCGGGAACGGCGGAAACGATCGCCGGAGCATTTTTTCACGGCGCGAAGGAAGCGCTTCCTGGCGCAAGCACTTTCGCTAACCTGAGATTGCAAGATGAACTTTTTGTGCTGGCGGGAGACCGTTTCATCGTCCGGCAATTTTCACCCGTGGTCACCATCGGCGGCGGCGTGGTGCTGGACCCGCTGGCGCGGCGGCCCATGTTGCGTGACTCGGGGCGAGTGGCATTTCTCGAGACGCTTGTAAAAGAAAACCACGAAGAAATCATCGCGGCGATGACCGAGCGCGCACTGCTGGGGCTGACCTTTGAAGAAATCGTGGCGCGAACCGGCTGGATGGAAAACGAGATTCGCGAAGCGGCACGAAAGCTTTCCGCTGCCGGGCGTGTGAAAACAGTCTCCTCCGAGCCGTTGGTGCTGGTCTCCGGGAAATTATTCGAGGAAGTGCGCAAGAAAATTACCGAGAAGGTCGATAGATTTCACAAAGAGAATCTTTTGTTGCCGGGAATTTCCCGAGAGGATTTGCGGGCCAGCCTGGGAAAGCGCGTGCGTACAGAAACTTTTCGGGCCGCGCTGGACGAGTTGGTGGCGCAAAAGAAGCTCGAAGCGCCCGGCGAACTGGTGAAGAAAGCGGGGTCGGCAATCGCCCTGCTTCCCGAAGAAGCAAAAGCCAAGGAGCAGATCGAGGCGGCGTTTGCTTCGGCGGGCTTGGCAGTGCCGTCCGTTGCGGAAGTGCTTGCAAAACTTCCCGTGGAAGCAAAGCGGGCGGAGAAGCTGCTCCAGATTCTGCTGCGCGAGAAAAGCCTGGTGCGCGTGACCCAGGAACTGATCTTTCACCGGCAAGCGCTGGCGCAGTTAAAAGAGCAACTCTCGGTCTATAAAAAAGCGAAGGGCGACAGGATAACTGTGCCCATTTTCAAGGAGTTGACGGGAATCACGAGGAAGTACGCCATTCCGCTGCTCGAATACCTGGACCGCGAGCGGGTAACGCGGCGGGCCGGGGACGAGCGTGTTATACTTTAGATTCTCGCCGGTGGCATATGGCGGCCGGCACGTGGAATAATGCTACCCTTTTGTCGGTAGGGTGGTAGGAGGCAATATGGAATTCCCACTGCACTGGCTTGTCATTTTGGTGGTCGTGCTGATTCTCTTTGGTGGCCGGAAGATTCCGGAGTTGATGCGCGGCCTGGGCGAAGGCGTGCGTGGCTTTAAGGAGGGAATGTCCGGTTCGCACTCACAAAATACGCCGCCGCCAGCTGCTCAGGCACCTGCACCCCCGGCAGCAGAGAAGCCTGCCGAAGAGAAGAAGTAACGCAGACGGATTGTCCTGCGCGATTTGAGATTGGGCCCCGACCGAGTCGGGGCCCTTTTTGTTTTTGTGCGGCCAGGCTAAGCAATCTTCTCAATGCGAGCGGCGGGCTGAGCTCCGCCCCTACAACCGAAGCACCGCGCGCAAATAAACGTGTTTTGATGAGATTTGCGGATGTAGGAAAAGCGGGAGCCGGGCTCCCGCACTCCAAAATTGTGGCCCAAAGAGTAGCGGAAAATCGTTTCCAATCCGGTACACCTGCACCTCCGACCAGTAGCCGCGCCACGACCTTAACTCCAAAATCGGGTTTAACAAGGTGACCCGGGAATCAAATTCATCGGAATGATTCGTTAGGAGAGAAACATGAAATTCACCTGGATGAAGTGGAGTGCCTTGCCCGTCGCGGTGCTGATGGTAGGCAGCGTGGCAGTGGCGCAGGAACAATCGTCTTCGGGATCGCAGAGCGGAAGCTCTTCGACGCCCGCGACGACGCCCGCTCCGGCACCAGCGCCGAAGCCAACCGTCGCGCAGCGCAAGGAAAATCAGCAGGACCGCATCGCCAATGGCGTGAAGAGCGGCCAACTGACTGCCGGCGAGACGGCCAACCTGGAAACCAAGGAAGCGGCCATCAACGGCGAAACCAAGGCGGATCGCGCGGCCAACGGCGGCAAACTGACGAGCGCCGAAAAAGCGCAGGTCAATAAACAGCAGAATCAGATGTCCAAGCAGATCTACGCCGACAAGCACAACGCCAATACCGCTAACCCCGGCAACAGCAAAGTGGGGAAGCGGCAGGAAAATCAGCAGGACCGCATCGCCCAGGGCATCAAGAGCGGGCAGATGACCGCCGGCGAAGCGGCCAAGGCCGAAAATCAACAGAAGAATATCAACCAGCAGGTGAAAGCGGACCGTGCAGCCAATGGCGGAAAGCTGACGACCGGCGAAAAGCAGCAAGTCAACAAGGAACAGAACGCCGCGTCGAAGAACATCTACAACAAAAAGCACAACGCCAAGACGCAGCCGCAAGCCAAGCCGAAGTCTTAATAAGTTTCCTCCACCCCTGAACGAAGATAGGCGCTCTGGTCTGACCGGGGCGCCTATTTTTTTTGTGGCGGCGAGGTTTAGTCTTCGGACCAGCCAAGTTCGGTGAGGGCGTGCTGGAGGCGGGCGAGGGGAAGGCCAACGACGTTGAAGTAGCAGCCTTCAATGCGCGGGATAAAGCAGCCGGCGCGGCCCTGGATGGCGTAGGCGCCGGCTTTGTCGTGAGGTTCGCCGGAAGCGAGATAGCGGATGATTTCGTCGTGGGAAAGCGTGGCGAACTGGACCAGCGTGGTCTCCGCAAAAACGATGCGCTCAGCGTCGGGAAGGCGGATGAGGGCGACGCCGGTGACGACGGCGTGCGTGCGGCCGGAAAGTCTTTCAAGCATGTGACGGGCGTCGTCGGAAGAGCGGGGCTTGCCGAAGATGTGGCCTTCGAGGGTGACCTCGGTATCGGCGGCAATGACGATGGCGGGTCCGACGGCGCGCGCGGCGACCAACTCAGCTTTGGCGACGGCCAGGCGCTGAACGAGATCGTGCGCGGATTCGCCCGGGTACGGCGTTTCGTCAATTGCGGAGGAAAGCACGATGAAAGAGAAGCCCGCGTCATGAAGGATTTCGGCGCGGCGGACGGAAGCGGAAGCGAGGATCAGCTTCATGGTGATTTCCGGAGGGGGAAGGATACTACAGCGCAAGGGTGGTGACAGCCTCGGCTTTGGTTCAGCATGAGAGATGGGGAAAAAGCGGGAGCAAGCTCCCGCACTCCAAATCAGATAACCACAGATTCCTGGTACTCGCCGAAGACGCGGCGGAGGGCGTCGGAGATTTCGCCGACGGTGGCGTAGGCTTCGACGGCGGCGAGAATGGCGGGGAGGAGATTTTCGCTGGTGGCGGCTACGCGCTGGAGTTCGGCGAGCGCTGCTTTGGCGCGGGCGGAATCGCGGCGGGCGCGCAACGCGTTCAGGCGGGCGATCTGGGAGCGCTCGATATCCGGGTCAACGCGAAGCGTGGGAATCTTTCGTTCTTCTTCAGCGATGAAATCATTCACGCCGACGACAATCTGATCTTTTTTCTCGACGGCGCGCTGGAATTCGTAAGCTGCCTTCTGGATTTCCCCCTGCGCGAAGCCCGCATCGATCGCGCGCAGCATGCCTCCCATGGCGTCTACTCTCTCGATGTATTCGAGAGCCCCTTTTTCGATTTCGTTGGTGAGATGCTCGATGGCGTAGGAACCGGCGACGGGATCGATAGTGTTGGTGACGCCGGTTTCGTGAGCCAGGATTTGCTGGGTGCGCAAGGCGATGAGCGCTGAGTCTTCCGTAGGCAAGGCCAGCGCTTCGTCCAAAGAGTTGGTATGCAAGGACTGGCAGCCGCCAAGAACGGCCGCGAGTGCCTGGATCGCGACGCGGACGATATTGTTTTCCGGCTGCTGAGCGGTGAGGGAAGAGCCGGCCGTTTGCGCGTGGAAGCGCAAAAGAAACGAGCGAGGGTCCTTGGCGTGGAAGCGATCGCGCATAATTTTTGCCCACAGGCGGCGCGCCGCGCGGTACTTGGCGATTTCTTCGAGCAGATCGTTGTGCGCGTTGAAAAAGAACGAGAGCTGTGGCGCGAACTCGTCGACATCCAGTCCAGCGTCGAGCGCAGCCTGAACGTACGCGATCCCGTCGGACAGCGTGAAGGCCACTTCCTGAACGGCCGTGGAGCCGGCTTCGCGGATGTGGTACCCGGAAATCGAGATAGTATTCCACTTGGGCAGATGGCCGCGGCACCACGCAAAAATATCGGTGACGATGCGCATCGCCGGCCGCACCGGATAAATGTACGTGCCGCGGGCGATGTATTCCTTCAAGACGTCGTTCTGCACGGTGCCGGAAAGTTTTTGCAGGCTGGCGCCTTGTTTTTTGGCCACGGCGACGTAGAGACATAGCAGGATCGCGGCGGTCGCGTTGATGGTCATGGACGTAGAAACTTTTTCAAGCGGGATGCCGTCGAAAAGCGTCTCCATGTCTTCGAGCGAATCGATGGCCACTCCGACTTTGCCGACTTCGCCGAGCGCCAGGGGATGGTCGGAGTCCATGCCAATTTGCGTGGGAAGATCGAAAGCCACGGAGAGTCCGGCCTGGCCCTTGCTCAGCAGATAGCGGTAGCGCTGGTTCGATTCGATGGCGGAGCCGAAGCCGGCGTACTGGCGCATAGTCCAGAATCGGCCGCGGTACATCGTGGGATAAATGCCGCGAGTGTAGGGAAACTCGCCGGGATAGCCGAGAGCGTCTTCAGAATTCCAACCAGGGAGATTCTGCTCCGTGTATAGGCGATCGACGGGAAGGCCGGAAAGCGTCGTGAATTTTTCCTTGCGCTCGGGGGGAGTGGGAGATTTGGATTTGGTATTGGCCATCTTCAGGTCGATCGCGACTCAGCCGTGCCTGCAAACTTGTCAAGAGCCTAAATCTTGCGAGCTTTGCGAAACGAAGTTACGGCGAAAAACACAAATAAGAGAGCCACGGCCACGGCGAGGCCAATGAGCCAGCGAGCTGTGTCGCGCGTCCAGGCACGGAATGCGGCGTTGAGCCAGGCGAATGCAAACACAGCAAAGACCCCGCCGACGACTTCATGAAAGATCTGCCTTAGCGCGCGCCAGAAGCGCCGAAAACCGCCTTGCTTTGGTTGCGCGGTGGCTGCGCCGTCGGCCGTGGACATAGGTGCATCTTAGCGCAAAATGAGGCGAGCATGAGGCAACCTACCGGGAAATCACCCCTTTTGGGGCCGGAAGACCTGAACTTGCGTACTGTGACGGATTGGAGACAACGCATTGAAGGTCTCTTGTATCGAACTATAGGTGGGCCTAGAATGGCGAGAGAAGTCCGGGAGAACCAGCCTTGCAACTCGACGATCACCTGAAAAACTTGCTCCGTGAATTGGGACACGCGATCAATGACACGGTGTCCGAGTCCGACCGCATCACGGGAGCGATTGCCGGAGTGCGCGCGCATGGTTACGATATCGTGCTGAAGCTGGACGCGACCATCGGGCTGGCGAAACGCGACGCGGCCGCGGCCGAGGCAGCCAAGTTGACGACCCTGGACAAGCGCTTCCTGGAGTCGCTGCGAATTCAGGTTGATCAGGAATCCATGACGGAAGACAATGATAAGAAGCCGGTGCCCCGGCTTTCGATGACCCCGCAGGATGTGCGGTTTCTGAAGTCGCTGCGGATCGCCACGGACGATCTCGAATGAAGCCAGCTTTCAAGACTGCCGGATTCGCAATGTTGCTGCTGCTTGCGGCGTCCGTGTTCTTTTCCGCGCCCGCTGCGGCGCAGGTTCCCACGTCGGCGGTTCCCATCATCGTTGATACTGCCGTGCCGATCGTTGTGAACGCGGTGAAACCGAAGCCGACGGGACTGGCAAAGTTTGAAGGCTTCGTGATGAACGCCAACATCGCGCAGATCACCGTGCGCGCCAAGGGAAACGACCTGGGCATCCGGACATTTACGCTTTCACAAGCCGCCGCGACGAAAATGCAGCAAATCGTGGACAAGGGCGGCTACCAGTACGGCGACAAAGTAACAGTTATGTACGACCCCGCCAGTTTGCAGGCCGTCAAAATTAAAGGGAAACCTTCCAAGCCTGTCTGATTCGCGGAGCGGCAAGATGCTTCGCCTGCCTGTGGTTGCCGGGCGCTTTTATCCCTCTGAAGCAGCGGAACTCTCGGCACTCGTTCACAAATACACCAAGACCGATGTAAACCGGCCGTCGATGGCCGTGCGGGCGTGCCTGGTGCCGCACGCGGGCTATGTCTATTCGGGGCACGTCACCGGAGCCGTGCTTGCGGGCCTCACCTTACCCAAAAAAATTCTCGTTCTCGGGGTGCGGCATTATCCGCGGGGCGAGCCGGCGGCGATTCTCTCAAGCGGGGCGTGGCGCACGCCGCTGGGCGACACGCCGATCGACGAGCCCCTCGCCGAAGCCCTGAAGAAAGAGTGCCCGCTGCTACGCGAGGACAGTGTGGCGCACGGCGGCGAACATTCGCTGGAAGTGCAGTTGCCATTCTTGCAAGTGCTGGTGCCGGGATTCACCTTTGTTCCCGTGGCGCTGGGAACCGTGCGATTTGAAATCCTAGTCAGCGTGGGAGAAGCGATCGCGCGCGTGCTGGAAAACACCAAAGAGAGCGTGCTGCTGCTGACCACCTCGGATTTGAATCACTACGAGGATGACGCCACGGCGCGTATCAAGGACCACAAAGCCATCGACCAATTGCTGGCGCTGGACCCCGGCGGTCTGTACGACACCTGCCGCGACGAGAAAATTTCCATGTGCGGCCTTGGACCGGCGGTGGCGATGCTGACGGCCCTGAATGCGCTGGGTGCGAAGAAAGCGAAATTGGTGAGGTACGCGACGTCCGCGGATGTGTCCGGTGATCGCAGCGCCGTGGTCGGCTACGCAGGAATGATTTTTTCCTGACCGGGGTTCACCACCGAAGTTGCAAACGAAAAAGAAAACACCTCCGTGATTCACGGAACCGTCTTTAACTCCAATTGCGAAAGGTTCAGTGTGGCTTGCCGCCGCCTGAACTGTGTGGCGCTGGAGCCGGTGCTGGGGCAGAGGACGAGTGCCCAGAGCTGCTGCTGGAGCCCGAAGATCTAGTCCCGCTCCAGGTGCTGCCGCGGCTGCTGGAACTTCCTCGGTCGCCGCCGTAATTTCGCGGCGCCGGGGGCGGAGTCACGTTGCGCGCAGGCGGCGTCGAGTTGCGTGCCGTCGTGGGCGCGGCCGGAGTCCGCGAATTTGCGGAAGCCGTCGCGGTGCCGGCGCCTGCGGGCTTTTCATTTCCGGTGCGAGTTTCTTTTTCGCCGGACGAAGCGGAAGCGTTATTCGCATTCACAAAGCGATGTTCCCGGGGGTCATACACGATGGAAGAATCGTTGTTCAGGGAGACGACGCGCGTACCCGAACGGCCCTCCAGAACCGTTCTCGAAACGCGAACCGGCGGCGTAGCGGGCACCACGCTGTTGCTGAGCGTATCCCGTGGCGGTGACTTCAAGGTTTCCCATTTTTGGCCGCGCCCTCCAACCGGCAGCGTTTCGCTTAGGCTGCGCGCGGAGGTGGGAGAATAAACGCCGTGCTCCAAATTCAGCGGAGTCTTCCCTTCTTTGTCCAAAGGATGCAGGGGCACGATACCGACTTTGCCGCTTTGGCGAACGAATACAGCGGTTGCTGCGTGGTAAACGGGGTGCGGCGGGTGGACGCCCTTCGGGAAACGCCTGACCGGGCCGACTGGGTAACCATAAAAGGCCGGCGGAGAGTAGAACCAGCCGCCACACGATGCATCGAAGAGCCACCCGCCATAGTGATACGGGGCCCAGCCCCAAGGCTGTCCGCTCATATAAGTCCAGCCGAACCCCGGGTCCCACATCCACTGCCCGCTATCAAACGGCGACCAGCCGAATCCCGCGCCAAACGGCCGCCAGCCAAATCCATAGCCACCGCAGTTAAAAAAGGAGCCGTACGAATAGAGGCTGCCGAATCCCGGAGCGTAATAAGACGAATTCGTGTATTGCGAGGAGGCGACGTTGGCGGTGGTAGCGCTGTCAATAAGGCCGGAGACCCAGGTATCAAAATCATCTTGATCCGGATTACGGCCGATGTTGACGGAGAGTTCGTCGCCGGCTTTCATGGAGAGAGACTGGCCCTTGTCTAGCCGCGAAGTCTTTTTGTCATGCAGAACAGTAAGATGGCCTTTCAGGGCTTCGACCGAGCTGCCATCGTCGTAATTGTCGAGCCGGAAGGTCGCGCGGCCATTGGCTTCCACGGTGAAGTCGCCGCCGGTGACGCTGAAGTACTCGCCGCTCGCCGGGTTGACGTAGAACGAAGCGCTGCCCTGCCGGAGAACCAGCCGCGTGGTCCGCGCGCCGTCATTCAGCGAGAGATCAAAAAACTCGAGAACGGTGTCTTCCTTCAGAAAGGCCATGGCGCCGTTTTCAAACTCAACTTCGGCGCGGCCGTTGTCCGTGGCCAGAACGTAGCCCTGCCGGATGGGCAGGTTCGCTTCCGCGGTTTCCCAGGATGCGTTCGAATCAGCCAGCGGGTCGCCGTGCGTCTCGCGGGCAAAACGGACATCGCCCTGCACCACGCTCAGCCGGACGACCCGGGCATGGCTGGAATCACCAGCCACCGCCGGAACGCCAGTGCAGAGCACGCAGACGAGCACGAGCATCACTAACAAGCAAGGAATCAGTCTGCGGAAAGCCATGGTCACCCCCTTACGGGGACTCTCTAGTCCATTAGACGGCCAAACGACACAGCCGGTTGCGTTGTTGAAGGCCTGACTCATCGTCTCCTCGGGGAGCGACGGCGTCAAGAGGTTGTTGCGGGAACGCGCTTACCCAGAAGGAGCACGCCCCTCCCCGACGCAGGACCCCTCACGCCAATGAATTAAATCGAATTTTTTGTTCCCGAGCTTCTTGACACTCAGCAAGTGAAACGCTAGTTTCAAAACGGGGGAGTTGTAGTTTTTCCATTCTAACTTGCGGTCCGTCGTCCTTTCCAAAAAAGGGGCGTTTACGAACTTATGCAGAGTTCGCTCACGATCGCGGAGCAGTGTAGTCCTATACCTGAGGGGGTGTTTATGCGGCGCATTCAAAGATTCTTGTTTGCCCTTTCGTTGCTGGCCGGGTTACTGACCGGTGCGCGCGCGTACGGGCAAGGTGGCGCCACGGGCGCCATCAGCGGCATGGTCGTGGATACCAGCGGCGGGTTTGTGGCCGGCGCGGACGTTCAGATTATTGATAGCCGGACGGGAGCGCTCGCTCGCAAACTGCCGACAGGGTCGGACGGTTCGTTTGTCGCGACGTTACTGCCTCCTAGCAGCTACACCGTCGTCGTGAACAAATCAGGCTTTTCCGAAGCCAAGGCCGAAAGCATCGAAGTTCGTATTACGGAAACCACGAAAGTCACCATGACGCTGAAGCCGGGCTCGGTTTCCGAAAAAGTGGAAATTTCAGCGCAGATCACCACCGTCGAGACTACCAACGCCACCACCGGCCAGTCGCTCGGCACGGACACCGTGCGCGAACTGCCGCTGGCCACGCAAAACTTTCAACAATTGCTGACTCTTTCTTCCGGCGCGCAAAGCGAGCTGAACAACTCCACGCAACTGGGCCGCGGCGACGTGCGCATGATCGTCAACGGGCAGCGTGAAGACAACAACAATTACCTGATCGAAGGCATTTCCGCGACGGACTACAACGTCGCGGAGCTGACCAACACGCCGTTGCCCAATGCCGACGTCATCCAGGAATTCAAGGTACAGACTTCGCTGTATGACGCCAGCCAGGGACGGAATGGCGGCGGCAACATCAACGCGGTGCTGAAGAGCGGCACCCGGCAGTTTCACGGCGATGCGTACGAGTTTTTCCGCAATGACAAGCTGGATGCCAATGATTATTTCCTGAACGCCAGCGGCCAGCCGCGCCCAGTGGTAAGGCAAAATCTGTTTGGCGCGAGCTTCGGCGGCCCCGTGGGCACGGAAAAAGCCGGTTTCTTCTTCGTGAACTATCAAGGCACGCGCCAGCGCAGCGGTCTTTCGCCGGGCACGTTCATCAGTACCCAGATTCCCTACATCCCTGCCGCCGATCGCAGTTCGATCACGCAATTGGAAACCGATTGCGGCATTCCGGCCTCCGTCGGCATCGACCCCGTGGCTTTTGCCATTCTCAATACCAAGAGCAATCAATTCGGAGGCGGGGCTGGAGGTTACTTGTTTCCGGCTCCAACGAACGTTCCGGCAGGCGCCAAGATCTGTAATCCCGCGAACCCCGTGCCGTTCGCGGTCAGCCAGCCGGGAAAATATACCGACGATCAATTCACCGCAAACTGGGATCGCGAATTCCACGGCGGTGTGGACAAAATCTCCGAGCGTTTTTTCTATTCAAATTCGGAAACCTCTGAGCCCTTTGGCGCCGGTGGTCTGCAGGCCTCGCTTGGCGGTGGCATCGCGGCCTCCGATCTAAACTTTCCCTATACCCTACCCGTCCGGGACCGCTTCTTGGGCATAACCGAGACGCATCTCTTTTCGCCGACACTGGTGAACGAGCTCCGCTTTGGCTTTGTGCACATCAACAACTCGTCCATTAATACCGCTCCCGCGGGAGCGACGGCCACCGCGCTGGGGATTAGCCGCCCGACGAACAATCTCACGAACGACATGTACAAATTCACGTTCAACAGTTCCGGATTCCAGTTCGGCCCCACGCCCCAGGCCGACCAGCGGCAGGAACAGAACAATTACAATTTCATCGATACGGTTTCCTGGGTTCATGGATCGCATGTGGTGCGCCTGGGCGGCGAAATGACTTTCGTGAATCTATTCAAACTGTTCCCGCAGGTTTTCAACGGGCAGTTGTTTTTCTCCAGCCAGAACGGCGGCTTGAGCGATTTTCAGAACTTTCTGGAAGGCGCGCCAACCGGGAGCTTCGGCGGTGGCGGCGTTTATAATCACCAATACAAACAAGACGACTTTGCGGTGTTTGCCCAGGACGATTGGAAAGCCACCAGGAATTTGACTCTGAATCTGGGTTTGCGCACCGAGTTTCTGGGGGCATGGCTCGATGGGGACTGCCATATCGGCAACCTCGAGTCGGACCTGACCCTGAAAGGCGGGAATCCGTTTGTGTATCCGGGTTGCGTGAATACTCTTGGCGTGGCCGGCCTGTCAGGCTCTGGGAATGGGACCACGTTTCACAATCAATACTCCAAGGGACTCGGACCGCGTGTTGGCCTGGCTTACGACGTCTTCGGCAAACACAACACCACCATTCGCGCAGGCTATGGCATCTATTACGTCCGCGAAGACATCGGTGCCGTCGATCAGCTCAGCTTTCAAGCGCCTTTTATTCCCATCGCTGGAGCAGGGGGCTTGCCAGGCAGCTTGACGAATTTCTTTGAGCCCTGCGGCTCCGGTAACGCGGCCGTTCCGAATCCATGGTGCACTTCGCCGCAATTCGGAATGACGAACCCGAACGGGCTTCCCGCTGCGGGTCAGCTGAGCCCGAGTTTTGTCGGTTGCGGCTCCGTCCTGCAGGGATTTGTGTTGAACGGCACCAGCACTTTTACACTTGGTCCAAATGCTTCAACGCAGACGCCCGTCTACGCCAATCAGGCGGGGTGCAATGGAGTGGGCGCGGAAAGCATCTTCGTACTGGAAGTGCCGCGCAACTTCAAGGTACCGAACACCCAGCAATGGAACCTGACCATCCAGCGATCCTTGGGAAGGCAATGGGTGCTGGAAGTCGGGTACGTCGGAACCCACGCGGTGCACCTCCGCGACACGCGCGATGCCATCGAGTCGCTGGACGCCACGGTCACTCCGGTGCACGTC
>Ga0207061_1180_pt1 | contig 14515 bp, 11 predicted proteins | sample Alteio_BWMinCont_31_FD_153275 | JGI IMG/M metagenome (GOLD analysis project Ga0207061, IMG submission 153275) | Enriched cells from forest soil in Barre Woods Harvard Forest LTER site, Petersham, Massachusetts, United States -... | ecosystem: Environmental > Terrestrial > Soil > Temperate forest >... | reverse complement strand
AACTAAAATTAGAATCCAGGTACCCCTCCCTTCATAAACGTCGATAAGTGCGTGAGTTTCTTTGCATCAGATTTTATCCCTGCAGTTTACAAAATAATGGAAACAGCGCTAATACCTCGCCCTTACCCGATCTTGCTAATCAATACGTTTCATACTATCCTCATGCACAATACAATGTAATGAGAGGGTGTTGTGAAACGTATTTTATTTTTTATAGCATTTCCTTTGCACGTTGTGTGTAATGCTGATTATGCAACTGTCGCATTATCCCAGCAGTCAGGGGACGAAATTGTAGTAAATACTAGCGCTAAGTTTGACAATCACGGCACCAATTCTACGCACACGGTTTATGTACCCAATCCCGTAACTTTTTCTACTCGACACAGGCATTTCCGCCACCATACTTTCACACCACACTATAATTTGGATTACATGAGTACCGAGCAGCTTGCTTGGTACTTTTTCGTCAACAATTACACTGAAGAAGATATTTTAAGCCATCCCATGCTCTACATGAATCAGGCATATCTCGCGATTGCAAAACAGCTACCACGGTATCCGGAATTTGTTGAAAAGTATTATAACAAATACAGCACATACAAAGGTCTCTATGCTGTTTGGAAAATAATCAATTTCCGCTATCGCGATGGTATGAGGGAAAAGTTTGCAGAGTTATATCAAGAATGCCAAGATCAACGTTTCAAGGAGAGAGCTCGTAAGCGCAGAGAGCGTGAAGAGCGAGCAAAAAAAGAGGCCGCTCTTGTATACTACACAAAACTCGAATCTATTACTCATGATGAGCTTATGATTGATGCGATACCACACCAACATCAGCAAGATCGAAATAAAACTCAAATGTACATCAAAACTACGTCGGATCGTGGCACGCGACAATATGCTGTTACGCAGGATGCTATTACTTTTGCCCATACATATGGCATTATAGAGCACGATCTCACATCGCTGCAAGGTAATGCATACGAACAGCAGCTGCATACTGAATTTTTAGAGCAACTCACTGAAGCATGCACTATTTCAACCTCTTATGCCCTGCAACCTAAAAATATTCTAATTGACGCCGTAGGCCATGGTGCCGCTCTTGGCATGGAGGCGAATCGACTCCAACAACCAGAGACCGCAACCGCATGGGCAAATTTGGGTTGGAAGGTGCTCGACATTATAGAAGGAGTTGGTGAAGGCTTGGTGCTATTTGCCGAAAACACTGCTGACATGCTATTGCACCCCAAACACACACTTAAACAAGCAGTACATAGTCTTGGTATGCTTACTGGCCTTGTTGCCCGTACCTGTGCACGCGCAATAGGCACTGCATCATATTGGCATGAGTTGATGGAACATGGTGATGGTTTATTGATGGCGCAAGAGATGGATCAAGTTGCGCAGAAGGCGATGGCATTTGGGGAATACTGCATAGAAAAAGCCACTTCTCTGGAAGCGCGTAATATCGCAAAATATGGGACTGCAATCACCGCTGATATAGTACTTACTCACAAAATGTTTGTGCTTAGTGGCACGCTCTGTACTCGTGCTTCACCGATCATAAAGGATGGTATGGCACACTTGGGTAATCGTTTATCTCACATTCGCGATATCATGTCCAACTCAATCGAAATTGCGCGTGCTGAATCATCGCTACTGCAAACAGCAGAAGGTATCTGCATGAAAGCCTCTGAAGATTTGAGTAGAGTTGGTGGTACAGCAATGGAGGTTTTGAAAAACACACGCATAGTCTTGGAAACTATGCATGCTAAGTACATGGCCCACCTTGAGATAGAATTAGGTGCTCTCCGATTATTGTTTGACAACAAAGTTAAAGGATTTGCTGAGTTCGCAAACAAATTCATAAAAATTGAGTACAAGCACATTTTAGGCATGGATCTTGTGTTTGATGCACAGGGACGTGCAAAATTCAGTGGATTTCACCATGATCTCATGAACACAATAGAAAAAAGTGGGGCAATCGAGTTTGCTAACAAAGTTATACATAAAAATGGGTTTTATGGTGCTGATCTCATTATCGATGGCATGAAGACACCCAAGACCTTTTTTCCATCAGAATGGCCCCGTGAGAAAGTCATCGAAAAAATATATGAGGCATACCACAACTTCATCAAATGTGGCGTAATCCCCAAGCCACGGCCCAATGAAAAATATTTGATATCAGGAACAATCGAAGAGGGCATCAGCATAGAAATGTGGGTAACGAAAAAAGGAAAAGTTGTTACCGCATATCCACTTTTAAAGTAAAGATACCACTATGAAGTACGCTAAATTAGAATTGAACGCTGCATGGAACACTTATACTTGCACTGAAGCGTCAGATGCAGAGATGCTTATTTTAGGTAATATGCTTGCAGATGATGTGAGGGATAATGCGCTCTCATACAAACAAACACTCGCTGACGATACGTTACGTGGCCAAAACGGCAATTTTGTTTCCATGGTCAAGGAAAATGACCATGTCATATTGAGTGACCTTTATTCGGAGAAAGCAGTGCCAACTGAATTCAGGATTCCACAGCATGCATTTGAGCAGCTGCTTGATGATTGGCAGGAAAAAATATGTAATGTACGACCCAAAGAGCTTATTATTGAACAAAACGATAGTGCCTTTATTGTTGAAACAAAAGATTGAAATTTTACTGGGTAGGATGGCAGCAACAACACAGCCAATCAAAATCGATAGCCAAATCCTGCGCCGAAAATGGCACCACTCAGGTGTGCTTTGTTAAGCACCACGGGGAGTGTTTGGCACCCATTATTAAAACAGACATTCAAAAATGAATAATCGATGAAAATATCGATAAAGAGGTTGCAGGGCAGATCAAAAAAGGTTCCCACTTTGGCAATGCCACCAAAGCCCCACTGTGATTGCTCGGGAATAACAAAGGGCGAACAGTTGGTTATCTGAACAACGGTAGGCTGAAAACCAAGCCCCACATAAAAGTCACCGAGGCAAAATGGCACTAAATATTTAAGCCCCATCCCGATTGGTACGAGCGTAATCTGTGTTGGTGAACAATCACCGAGCGAACGGCCATTTTTCTGGAAAAAATCGATGCTTATAAAACCATAGATCTGATTGCACAGTTCAAAGGTCACTTCAGGGCCGTAAAGCGCACCGCCATTATCGTAAATATTTCTGAACTCGCAATTGGTTGGAAGAAAATAAGCACCTTTAAACTCAAGCAACACATCACGCTCATCACCATAGATAAAGCCACAGATCACCACTAATGCTGCCAATAAACCATATCGCATTGTATACACAATCACCCTTTCTCAGTTTCAAGATAATCTGTTTTGCATTATAACCGCCTTCTCTATGAAGTTGCTACAGTAGATATGGGGTGGCTTTATTGACATCAGTCTCTGACACTTTTTACTCTTGCAGAGAACTCTCAATTTTAATCGAATGGATACAAAATGATGACCACTAATTTTAGAATCTATTTTCAGAGCATCATGCTCAGTGTACTCATACCGTTGTGCGCTCAAGCGGTGGAGGCAAATACTGTCATTGCCACGATCACCACGGGCGTCACACCAGCAGGCATCGCAATCACGCCCAACAACCAATTTGCCTATGTTGCAAACAACAACAATTATGGCATTGCCAACGAAGATTCGGTCAGCGTGTTAAATCTCACTACCAATACCGCCGATACTATCATCCATGATGTGAGTTTCGATCAACCTTACACCGTCACCATCAATGCTGCGGGCACCAAGGCATATGTCACCAACAGCGTTGCCACAACGATCACCATTATAGATATCGCAACCAACACCGTAGCAGGAATCATTAATGGTTTTAACGGCCCCTCGGGCATGGTCATCACGCCAGATCAAACCACCGCCTACGTCAATAACTATGGCGCAGGAGGAGGTAGTGGTACGGGAAATACCGTCAGCGTAGTGAATTTGAATACCAATATTATCACACACTCAATCGTTGTGGGCTTAGCGCCTGCCTCTTTGGCCATCGCTCCTGATGGCAATTTTGTCTACGTCATAAACTATGTGAATGGCAATCCCGACATGGGCACCATCAGCGTTATCGATACAAACACCAACACGGTTGTTGGTGCTCCAATCACCGGTTTTTCCGGCCCCTTTGGCATCGCAATCACCCCCGATGGCAACTTTGCCTACGTCACCAATTTTGGCAGCAATAACTTTGCACCCTATGGCACCACGGTGAGCGTGGTTGATCTTAACACTAACATGATTGTAGATACCGTAACACTCGGCATACAACCCTCCGGCATTGCAATTACACCTGATGGACGCTTTGTTTACGCATCTAATTATAATAGCCTCTACGCCGGCGTCTCTTTTACTGATCTGGTGGCGGGCGAAGGCACCGTCAATATCATCGATATCGCAACCAATATGGTCATTCCGCCAATTATCGCAGTTGATCAAGCACCTGATTATATCGCCATCACTTCAGATGGCAGCTTTGCGTATGTTTCTAATTTCAGCTCAAATACCGTCAATGCTATCGCACTGCCAACCTTCCAAATCACTGGCCAGGGCTGCAAAAGACAGAACGTATTTTTAACGCAAACAGATATAATCAACAAACTAACGTGGAGCGCCACCGGCAGCTCATTGCCAGTCAGCTATAGCATCTACCGCGATGCTGGGTTGACCGAGTTAGTTGCTACTGTTCCCGCAACAGAGCCGCTACAATTTTCTGATCACAACAGAGCACCAAACACTACCTACACCTATTATCTAGTTGGCACTAATGCAGCAGGAACCACATCGTTGCCGATCGCAATCACCGTGACGCAAAACTGCTCCTGATAATTGTTTATTGCATCAGGAGCTCTATCTGTTATACTTGGGTTTAATATAACGTGCATTCGTGCACATTCATCTTATTATCCCTCCCGAGGAGGCTTTATGTTTTACTACCCCGTCTCCGCTGACGTTACGTCGGGCACGCTGGGTTTTTATGCCGTCCACTCTTTTTCAGCCCTATCTTCTCTTTCCTGTTCTTGTACCGCTCTCTCTACGCGGCTTTCATCTATTGTAGCTGGGCTGGCCACGCCCATTATTATTGCCGGTCTATAAAACTACCCCATATACTCACTCTCTATTATCAGTTATAGTAACTTTCATACCACGTTTATTGATAAAAGGTTTTAGATGTATCACAATCCTGTACGGCTCCTGACGGTAGCCTTTGCCGTATTTTCTATGTTTTTCGGTGCGGGAAATTTAATCTATCCGCTCCAAGTTGGGTTAACCTCTGGTATCCATGGCATCGTGGGGCTTATCGGTTTCCTTTTGACCGCCGTCCTGCTGCCTTATTTAGGGCTTTTTGCCATGATCCTCTTTGATGGCAACTACAATGAATTTTTCAACCGCTTGGGCATTATACCAGGTCAGGCGTTACTCTGTGCCTGCCTCATGGTTATAGGGCCACTCATTGCAATCCCACGCATAGTTACGCTCTCCCACGTCATGACGGCACCATTTATACCGATACCATTTTTGCAAGAGATCACCCCACTTTCATCATTGATCTTTAGTTTCTTCTTTCTTGGTATCACCTTCATCGCCACTTACCGGCCTGGTAGAGTAGTTGATGTTATCGGTAATGTTATCACGCCACTCTTACTTGCATCGCTCGGACTCATCATTGTAGTGGGGCTTTGGCATACTGAAGCACCAATACCAACACGTACCGATTGGTGGACAATTTTTAGCACCAACCTTGTTCGCGGCTATGAAACGCTCGATCTTCTTGCCGGTATCTTCTTTGCATCAACGGTCATCAACATGCTCAAGAATAATATAACCGGTGATAACAAAATGCGTGCCCTCACGGCGCTCTGCATGCGCGCTGGCGGTATCGGTGTTAGTATGCTTGCGCTGGTCTATACAGCCATGCATTTCCTTGGTGTATTCCATGCCTACGGCACCGAGTATATGAATGCTGGAGAACTTTTCAGCTACATATCATTCAAAATTTTGGGCACCTACGGTGCAGCGGTCATTGCCACTGCCGTTTTGATGGCATGCCTTTCAACCGCCATTGCACTCTGTGCCACCGTTGCACGGTATGTACAATATACGCTCTTTCGTAATCGCATAGCCTATGTTTATGCATTGCTCTTGACTATCGTCTCATCAATTCCACTCACCATCTGCGGCCTTTCGATAGTACTCAAGTGGACAGCGGGACCATTAGTATACATTGGATATCCAATGCTCATCACGCTCACCATTTGTAACATTTTGTACAAAACGATGAGTATCAAAACGATCAAAATTCCTATGATCATGACCTTTTTAATCACCACAATAAGTTATTTTCTCAAGTAATCCGCCGTCGCCCACCTACGCACTAAAGCGCGTAGGCGTGGCTGTGGCGTGATAAATCTTATTCGTTTACAACTAAAGAACACGGTGTTTTACAATGATGCACCGTGTTTTGTTTAAAAGTGCTCGCATTTGTAAAAATTTTGAGTATCCTGGTTTTATGGTTTTTTAACTCATTACCAAAAAAGGAACGGTATGAAAAAAGTCATCTTATCACTCTCTCTTCTTGGCGTAATCGCGCCACACACCGCACAAGGTGCTTGGGGTTGCCCTCTCCCTGACGGCATAAAAAATATGATCGCTGGTCCTGCAACAAAACAAGCAGCACTCATCGCCGCAATCGGATGGTACTATTTCTTCTGGGCGAACCGTCAACCAGTTGATATTGATGAAAATTGGGAATGGTCACATGTGATTACAAAGTTGGGAGAAGATGGCTATTGCAAGAAAGTGTTAACCGGTAACCGCGAAGTGCAAAGAGATGTTGAATTTACCACCGTCGATCAAGATTCAGGGCTTGTAGTAACCGTAACAGAATCAGAAACTATTGTTCCTGCCTATGGCATACTTGGTGTGCTTGATTCAGTATTTATCAGCAAATTGAAGGGCTTCTCAAAACTTATCAAATACGTCACACGCGCCCGTGATTTTGTGAAAGATCCATTTGCTCCATTTAAACTCTAATTGGTGCATACGCAAGTTAAAAGGGCGACTTAAAGTCGCCCTTTTTTTTTACTCTGTTGCACTACTCTCTTTTGCCTCACTCGCTTGTGCAATCGTTTCACCGAGTGCATCAAGCGGCGCAGACCAATCATCCTGCGTTTTTTGCCAGAACAACCGCGCATTCGCAAAGAATGGCGTTGTTGTCGGCTGCCCTTCACCCCAGCGCCAATCAGATTCTTTTGACAAAAGCACACCAAAATGCTTCACGCCAAGCGCTCCTGCAAGCATCGCGGTTGAAGTATCTACACTGACCACATAGTCAGAGGCACATATCACAGCTGCAGTATCTTCAAAGGCACCTGCCGATTGATCAAAATCGCCACCCAGTAACACAAGTTTATCCCAATCTGCATCTTCAATAATATCAAGCTTGTCATCAAAATTTTTGAGTGTACCAAGCTTCCCTTCAGCTTTTAGTCTTTCATACTCAGAACGTTTTACTGGTTTATAATCACCGCCACCAGGATAATACAATACCACGTTCGGTCTTGCTAATTTTTTGATGAGATCTGCGATGGCACAATCACGGCGTAAATAACGGCATTCACCCGCCACATTTGCACTCGCACGATAGGCACCAATCAAAACATGTAACTTTTGTTTGTCGCTAAATTGCGTTTTCCACTTTGCAACCAAATCAGCGCGCGGTTCGATATAACCGGTGGTATACGGAATATCCGCAGCTGCTTGTTGCATCTGCAAACCTCTGTTGGAGACATAACGCGGTAAACTCATCGCATAAACATCAGAGGTATATGTTAGCTTTGCTTCATCATCATCTGATTTAATGACCTGCTTAATATACGGCTGCCGCTTCAAAAGAGGAATCAAGAAACCACGTTCTCGCACTACCACTGGGATGCCTGCATCATGAAGTTGTTTCATATAGCGCATAAAGAAAAAAGTATCACCAATGCCATGTTCCCCGCGAACAAGCAATGGTGAACAACTATCTTGTGCACAGGAGCCATTCCACACTTTTTGTAATGGTTTACGTTTACCATCGGGATTATTCAATCGCGCATCAAAAAATGAGTACCCTTCTTTGAATTTCCCACGTGCAAACAATGTTTCGCCAAGATTTATCTGAGCCCGATTTTTTACTTTCGCATCTCCCTGTTCTATTTCAGGCAGCTGCAGCACCGTTGTATATAATTTCTCCGCTTTTTTGTAATCGGAACTTTTGAATGCATCTTCAGCATCACGCAGAAGATCAGAACTATAGGTGTTGTGAAAAGCACTGAGCATTGTAACGCTTATTACAAACGTCATCCTTACTGACATCATCATACTAAATATCCTAGTTTTTTCGGTTTTCTAAATATGCTTTGCGTAGAAAAGTAAGTAAAAGACTCCATTTTTCAGAGATGCATCATTGGTTTTCCTCCTTCTTTTGGGGTTTTCTTGATTTTGAGTATGGCGCAAACCCGAAAAAAACGCTACTCTTTTACTACTTTAATAACACTTTCCAAAAGGAGTTTCTCATGCAGTTCTCTCGTTCATTTGTTCTCACTATCGCATTGGTAACAGCAGTGCCAGCAACATTTCAGGCAAAGGATTGTGATAGCGCAAGCAAAGTTGCCAGTGGTTTTTTTACAAGCAAAATGACCGCAGGTAAAGCAGCTGCAGTTGTATTATTCGCTGTTTTGTACATTCGGCTTGTGACTAAATCAACCGCAAAACAGCGCGTCGATCGTACCTGGACTGACTATTTCTTAAAATTAGCAAGTCTTTTGAATGTAACGCAGATAGGAACTGGCGATTATTGGAATACCTTTGATCAAATAATTATTGGCGATCAATTTAAACTTATTGATAAAGCAACGCGAGAAAAAGATGAAAATGGTTTGACCGTTACCTACAAAGATAAAGCAGTGAAAGCATATCCAAGTGGTCTGATGGGCTACTTTGATGCCTATATCATGCAAAATCTCAAAAAGCTCTTTGAACATTTTGATAGTCTGAAAAAATGTGATGGTTTTCTTGGAAGCGTCAGTTGGGAATAGCAACCGATAACTAATGAGAAGGCGGCTTTAGAGCCGCCTTTTTTAATGCTGTTTTTGTATCACAGCAAGCTGCCCCTGGCCTTCGAAGCTCTCTACTTTGCTCCTATGAAGCTGTGAAGAATAGGTTTTGCGAAGTAGGCGATGTTATCAAATGAATCTGTTCTTGTTTTTTTATGGCCGCCATAACAAGGCCATAAAATAGTGCATTTGGACGCATAAACTTACTCGTAAACTCCGGATGTGCTTGCGTTGCCACAAAGAATGGATGATGCGGAAGTTCAAGATATTCCATGAGATATATGGCATCAGCGCACTTAGTAAATCCCGAAAAACAAAGCCCCGCTGCTTCAAGTTGCGCAACGTACAATGGATTAACCTCATACCGATGACGATGCCGTTCATAAACACACGCTGCATCAATACCCATCGCGCGATATAATGATGCCACCAGTGTATCTTCTTTTATGGTTGCACCATACGAACCCAACCGCATCGAACCGCCAAGTTTATTATTTGAAAGCAACTTTTGTTGCAGTGGCAAGAGTGTTACCACGGGATGAGGAGTCTGCGGTGCTACCTCTGTGGTATGCGCACCAGTAAGATTGCAAATCGCACGTGCATATTCAACCACCGCAAGCTGAAAGCCATAACAAAGCCCCAAGAATGGGATGCCCTGTGTGCGTGCATAGGAGATCGCTGCAATTTTACCCTCCACACCCTGATCACCAAAGCCACCGGGCACCACGATCCCATCACAAAGTGCAAGTGTTGCTACTTTGGTGGGATCTTTTTCAAAATCACGTGCATCGATCCAGGCAATATCAACACCATACCCCTGCGCTGCACCAGCGTGCACAATCGCGTGACACACACTCAAATAACTATCAGTTAAACTTTGTGCTCCCGCATTCAGGTATTTGCCAACAATCCCGATTTTAACTTTTTTTTGCGGCTTTATAATCGTGTTAACGCGTGTACGCCATGCATCCCACGAAGGTGTCTTTAATGCCGTCAAACCAAATTGTGCAAGCATCTTGGCACCAAGCTTTTGTTCTTCAAAGTTAAGGGGAATCTCATAGACTGATTGCACATTTGGCGCTGCAATCACATGTTCAGGATCAATGTGAGAAAACTCTACAATCTTTTTGCGCCGCGCTTCATCAAGCGGACATTCGGTACGGCACAGCACAAAATCGGGAGAAATACCATGTTCATTGAGCAAACGAATCGCTTGTTGCGTTGGTTTTGTTTTCATCTCACCAATATGGCCAGGAACTGGCAAATAGGTTACTAAGGTATACAAAATACGCTGATAGCCAAGATCACGCTCTAACGATTTGAGTGCGTATAAAAAGGGAGCATTTTCATAATCACCAACAGTACCGCCAATTTCCACCACCACGATATCATACCCCTGGGCTGCTGATTTGACACGCGCTATCACTTCATCAATGATGTGAGGAATAAATTGCACCGTTTGGCCCAAATATTCACCACGCCGCTCGCGATCGATGACCGCTTTATATATCTGCCCCGTGGTAATATTATTTGCCTTGGCGATATCCTCGTCCAGAAAACGCTCGTAGGTGCCAAGATCCTGATCGATCTCGCCCCCATCAGCAGTCACCCAGACTTCGCCATGCTCAGTCGGCCGCAAGGTACCGGCATCAAAGTTGATGTAGGGATCAATTTTGATGATCGTGGTTTTGAAACCATACTCTTTAAAAATTTTGCCAATCGAGGCGGTAGCAACCCCTTTTCCAACACCTGATATAACACCACCGGCAACTACCACAAATCGCGTGCCAGTCAGCTCCTGTTTTATATGCATCGTGCAATACACCCTTGTAAGATAGATCGTTTATCACAATGCACATAAAGGTACCACAATGTGCAAGAGAGGACTACCATGGAGCTCATTATCGTAGATTTTACCGTTATTGTTTTTGTGCTAACTTCTTGAGCTCGCTGATCAATATCTGACCACTGATATACCACCGCAAATTTCGAGGCTACTACGCCACAGCTGCCTGGTCTTGTTTCTGTTCCTTTTTCATCGCCTGCAGATAGTGATTACGCAAGGGTGCATATATCTCATCAGCCTTTTCAAGAAGCTCTGTTTTAGTTTTATCGTAATAAGCGCGATAAGAGGCCATTGCCGTTGCTGAAAGTTTCTGCAGATTCCGCACCATTGGTTTACCCTCAGCTGCACGGAAGGTGGCATAAAATGCATCACCATTAGGCGCAGTGAACATAAGCTTAAGCTCTTCATCTTTAATGATATTCATCAGCACATCTTTGAAGGTAACCGTTTTTTCAGTTACACCAAGCATTTGAATAAGTGGGTCTTTTGGGTTCGCTTGACAGACAATTTCATCACATAACAATTGTTTAGTACATGATCGGCGTGCATTTGGCCAGAAACAGCGCAAAAATTCATCCGTAAAATAGGCAGATGCCTGCAATGTTTTACAATAATGCACGGTATCACCAGGGGACATAATCACAATAAGTTCAACGCTTTTACCCATAATCTGCAGCCCTGACATCAAAATTGGCGTATCAATCAAAAGATATCTCGTTCTGATCGGTTGTATCACATCGCATACCTCTGCCAACAGCGCCGATTGAGCATTTACATAAGTCATTTCATCCGAATAACAAAATAACCACTTGCTACTATTCGGTAGTAATAGCTGTGGCATGGCAAGAATCGCATCACCCCGCCAACAAACAACTTGAAACGCTCTAAAAATAGCCTCTTGCGCCGCTACATAATTTTTGTCAGATGGCATGCTTGGTACTTCATGTAGTTTTTCAAAAAATTTTTTATATTTCTGCGATGTTTCGCAAAAAAACTCCCATTTATCAGTCTCGGCATTCTTTTTAAAATGATAACCTTTACACTGAAATCTACCATCGGGTAGAGATTCAGAAGCATCTCGATGCGTCCACGTAATATTATCACCCACACATGCAATAACAATAGGGTAAGTATAAGTAGTACCATTATCAGTAAGTTGTAGGCGATTGACGCCGCCAGCATGACATGATTCAACATAAAGTATACGCACAGAAATATACGTATCCAAGAAGATACACAATTCCTTAAATCGTTCAGGAGTTATCCCCACCATTTCTTGGAAAAGTACACACGGATGTCTCCAACGCGATCCATGACCCATGATTTTTATAGTCCACGTATAATTGTCTGAATTGGGCTTTTTTTGTAAAAGAAGCTCTTGTAGCGCGGCCATAATTGTTGTATCAACGGTTGGCGAAATAAGGTCCAAGGATGGCTCCACTGCCAAAGGATCAACACTATGCAAAGCCACCGATGTATTAAATCCCACCGCTCTCATAATTTCAACAAGATCAGTAGAACTTGTATACTTCTCACAATAAACCTTAGGGATAGCTACATAATATCCTGTACTCAGATAAAACCAATACCATCTATCAAAGTGGTAGGATAATGTAGTACTCCTTAAATTTCTAACATACTTTGACGAAATACCCTGCGGAATTATACCCGATGCTTGTAATCTCTCGTAACTTTCCTTGGTATAAAACTCTTCATTAACCTTATCTCCCATAAGTGTACGGATGTGTAAATCATCATCACTATGCTCAGATAATATGTTGTACCAATAATTAGCACGTTCGTTAATCTGATTTCTTAATACTGTACATTTATATTCATCGGTATCGGGAATCTGCGCTTGTAAAAGCCATTCCTGACGCGCCTCTATAAAAGTACACCATAAAGATTCGTTGAACAAAATAGGTGCAGCTTCAGCATCAAGGGCATTTTGTAAATCATACAGAATTCCCCATTCTTTGTTAGGATTCGTTGCTTCAAAATCATCCAAGAGAATGATAAGATCCCGCATCAAAGATTTGTCTTGAGAGCTGTCGCAAAAGGTCGATCCACAGAATAAGCTCAGAAATACTATTATAAAGCTACGCATCGTGCTTTCTCCACTTAAAAAATCAGTATAAAAATAGCTTAAACCACATTTGACTATTTGGCAAATTGGTGTAGAATAAGGCTTATATAAGAAAAAAATTGTTACCGTCCCTACTGCGCAATCCCTACTATATTGAAACTCCGTAGGACACAAGCTTCGTAGGGTAAAGTGGTGCGTACAAAGGGTATGTGCCGCATGGTACATAACACCTTAACCTAAACGATAGGATCGTATGCACTTTAACGAACTGGGTATCAACCCATCTATAACTAATGCCTTGACTGCGCTTGGCTTTTCTGAGCCAACCGAGATTCAGCAAAAGGCTATCCCCCTTCTTCTTGCAGGAACCAAAGACCTGATCGGTCTTGCACAAACCGGAACCGGTAAAACGGCCGCTTTTGGCGTTCCATTGCTTCATATGCTTGATTTGAACAACCGTACTGTGCAGGCGATTGTGCTCTGCCCAACCCGGGAACTTTGTATCCAGATCGAGCGTGAACTCAAAAAATATGGCGCACAGCTTTCAGGCCTCTCCGTATTGGCCGTCTATGGCGGTGCCGATATGGGCAAGCAGATCAACGCGCTCAAACGCGGCGTGCACGTTGTTGTGGGCACACCAGGCCGTGTGATTGATCATCTCAACCGTGGCACTTTAAAAATTAATACCGTCCGTATTGCCGTACTTGATGAAGCTGATGAAATGCTCTCAATGGGCTTTCAAGAAGATATTGATACTATTTTGCAAGAAACTCCTGCCGATAAAAAAAATTGGCTCTTCTCTGCAACGATGCCACATGAAGTGGAACGGATTATCAACCGCTACATGCAGAATCCAGAACGCGTAACCGTTGGCAGCAAAAACAGCTCAGCACGTAACATTGCGCATAAATATTGCGTGGTGAACCGTCAAAACAGATATCCGGCACTCCGCCGCATTATCGATATGCATCCTGATTTCTTTGGTATCGTCTTCTGCCGTACCAAGCATGATACGCAAGAAGTGGCAGCAGCAATGATTCGCGATGGCTACCTTGCCGATGCGCTTCATGGCGATCTTTCACAAAATCAGCGCGACACGGTGATGCGTAAATTGCGTAACCGTATGATCCGCATTATTGTAGCAACTGACGTTGCAGCGCGTGGTATCGACGTAAGCGATTTGACCCACGTTATTCACTACAGCATTCCTGAAAAGATTGAAAATTATACTCACCGCTCAGGCCGCACAGCCCGCGCTGGTAAATCGGGTATGTCTATTTCCTTAATTGGTGGCCGCGATTTACGTTCGATCAAAGCGATCGAGCGCATCATTGGCACCCAAATTGAGTATATGCAAATTCCCGATAGCACTACCGTGCGTGCATTATTTATCGAGCAGGCGATCAAAGGCTTTATTGCAAAAGAAGTAGCAGCAACAGCACAGAGCAATGATCCTGCGCGTACCTTGCTTGATAC
>Ga0207061_1179_pt1 | contig 14543 bp, 13 predicted proteins | sample Alteio_BWMinCont_31_FD_153275 | JGI IMG/M metagenome (GOLD analysis project Ga0207061, IMG submission 153275) | Enriched cells from forest soil in Barre Woods Harvard Forest LTER site, Petersham, Massachusetts, United States -... | ecosystem: Environmental > Terrestrial > Soil > Temperate forest >... | reverse complement strand
GTATCAGCAATCAAAATGTTAGCACCGGCACCGAGTATGGTGACCGGTTTTTTTGTTTCTCCAGCCCAGGCAAGAGCGGTTTCAAACTCATCGACCGTGGTTGGTTCGCAGTAGTATTCTGCAGGGCCACCCGTTTTGAACCAATTTTTTTTTTCCAGTGCTATGCACTGATAAATGAGGGAGTGATTTACCATCTCAGAGTTTACCTATTATGCACTGTTGCGTTAGATCGTAGATCGTGAGGGCGGACTATGCACGTGCCCGCTGCAACGAGCTCTTTGCACTGTGTGCTACAGGTAGTATCATACGCTTTAATACAGTTATCGCAGCAGATAAAATGTTTATTACACTGGGCATTGCGGCAGTTGGCATAGTCATCGCAAGGCTTTTGGCAGAGTTCACACTGAGCGAGAATATCATCATTCACACGAACGGACACTCGACCATCAAAGACATAATTTTTGCCGCGAAAATAGCCATCAGGAAATTGTTCTGCGTACCGCTGGATGCCACCCTCCACTTGGTAGACTTCGTGCGCCTTGGTGTATTTTTTGACCACTGCCGAGGCACGCTCACAGCGGATGCCGCCGGTACAGTACATCAATACAAGTTTTTGATCAAATGCTGCCGCATTTGACTTTATGAAGTCGGGGAGTTCGCGGAAGTGGTCAATATCAGGCTTTATCGCCCCCTCAAAGGCTCCGATCTTCCATTCTGGTTTGTTGCGGGCATCAAGGATAACGAAATTTTCTGGTCTTTTACTGATCAGTTCATGGGTTTGTGCAGGGCTGAGATGCTTGCCCCCCTCTGCTGCGGTCAGCTCCTGAGGATCTATACCGAGAGTTACGATTTCTTTGCGGATTTTGATTTGCATACGAGGGAAATCATCGGCTGAACCGGGAGATTCTTTAAAATCGATACCACAAAATAAGGGATGCGTACTCATGATAGCCTTGAACCGCTCGATGTGCTCTGATTGCCCACCTAAGGTTGCATTGATTCCCTCAATGCCCAAAAGAATACGGCCCTTAAAACTAAAGTTGACACAAAGCTGTTGGAGCCACTTTTGGATCTGTTTTGGGTATTCGATTGGGACGTATTTATAGAAAATGATTATTTTTGTACTCATGGGACCTACATCTATCCAACTTCGCTTAACCTAACTCATACTAAGCCCTATCAGGCAAAAGCTACGTCGGACAAGTAACGTGTAAAGTTATTGAGTTCAATATAGCATGGTCAACGCTATCCGTGAATTAGGATGTTGCAGAAGCTAATGGCTCTTACTATGCTAAGGTCATTGAAGCTATTTACCAAGGCGTTCCCATGAAAACCGTTCTTTTTACACTGTCTCTTCTTGCAAGCAGTCTGAGCATCCACACGAGTGATGAAAATAGTAAAAACGCATTACACCTGAATCTAAACAACAAATCCCTCACTGATCCTGCTTTTTCCTCAATACTGGCAGCAGCACCTTACGCCGTCACCTTTTCAGCCCAGCATCATCAACTCCTGGCTCCACAACTAGTTAAGGATGCATTTAAGTGTGAATTTTTAACTGAACTTGATCTAAGCAATGGTGATTTGATGACTTTTCCTATCGGTGCTTTTGCAGGGGCAATGCCGGCACTTAAGAAATTAAACCTCGCACACAATCAGATTATTTCTATTGCAAGTAAAAACGATGAAGATTATGAGCCACCGTTTATTGCCCCAATATGGCGCTGGAACTCAAAATCTTTGCAGGAACTTGATGTAAGCCATAACCAGCTCACTATCTTTGACCTCACTATTATCAATAATGCACCGAATCTCACCAGTGCTAATTTTTCTCACAACACAATTACTGAAATCAAAATACCAAAATGGGATGTAGGTGAGGGAGGATGTCTAAATCATAGACAAACATGTACTGTACAATTACAGAATACATTATTGAAGAGCGCCCATAGAGAACTTTTAGAGAAACATAGTGCGCGTACCACAGAGCAGTATGAAGCGGCAATCACGCGCGGAACAGGAACTACACTCATATTCTCAACAGCTGCCGCATTAATAGGAACTTTGGGGCTGGAGGGATTTATGATGCTTTGTGCAAATAATGTTGAACTATGTATGGGATATCTTTTTATAAATATGCTTGTAGCCGGTCCTTACATTGATTATATAATTGCTCGCCGTAACATTCCCGAAAACCAGCGCACCTACAAGCAGCTTATATTTAAATTTGAACCAGCAAAAAGCCTTTAACTTTGCAGATTTTCAGGCTTCTTTTTGAGCCCCTCTTTGACCGCACGGTCAAGAAGGCCATTCACAAAGCGGTAGGCATCATCTTCTGCAAAACATTTGGCGAGCTCGATTGCTTCGTTAAGCACAATGCGTGAATCAGTATCAGTATGCAAAAGCTCCCAGAGACCGAGGCGCAGAATAAGCTTGGTACAAACACTGACACGGTCAGGCCGCCAATTGGCAAGAAGGCCCGCATATTGCGCATCGAGCAGATCACGCTCTTCAATGACTTTCCGGGCAACCTCAACTGCCTCGCATTCAAAGGGAATATCAAGATCAAAACCGCGATTTAAGCTATCAACAATAGAAAGTAAGGGCGTGTTATACTCATGAGATTCTGCAGCGTAGAGCAGGTGAAAGATCAGTGACCGAATATCGCGCCGTGAGAGCTCAGCATACCGAATCGGCCTGAGTTCTGCCTGGCTATCGCGATTTTCTGGTGCTTTTGGTGTGGAGGTCATTGTGCATAACCTACTGTTTTTTAACACGTTCTATATACGATGCATCGCGCGTATCGACCTTCACCAGATCGCCTTCGTTGACAAAAAGCGGAATGCTCACCACGAGGCCCGTCTCCAGCGTTGCTGGTTTTGTCGCACCGCCTTGAGCCGTATCACCACGAACACCGGGCGTTGTTTCTTTTACCACAAGTTCCATGAAAAGCGGTGGATTGACGCTGATTGGTCTGCCTGCAAATTCAAGTACGGTATAAATCGCTTGCTCCTTGAGATAATCAAGGGCATCACCAAGCTGTTTTTTATCAAACGCCACCTGATCATACGTCTCCTGATCCATAAACTGATACATATCCCCTTCTTTGTAGAGATATTGCATCTCACGATAGGTCAGATCAGGCTTTTCAAACTTTTCCCCCGAGCGGAAAGTATCTTCATGCATCAGTCCGGTAATCATGTTTTTCATCTTGGTACGCACGAATGCGCCACCTTTGCCCGGTTTTACATGTTGAAAATCGACAATTTGATAGGGAGCGTTTTGATATAAAATCTTAGCGCCTTTTTTGAATTCTGATGTTGAGATCACCGTTATCCTTTATAATACGAGGAGATTAGAACTTAGTATAAGAAACAGATGCGAGAAACGCAAATAGCGATAAGCGGCGTATATATAAAAAAAGTATTGCTTTCTTAAATTAATATCCAATATCATCAAAAATAACTGATAGGAAGCTATTTTTTATAACTGAATGTTAACCGAATATGTACAAAGGAACTGCCATGCAAAAAGCTTGTTGTTTCAACATTGTCATGCTCATAGCCCTCTGCAGTGTTCAACAAAGCTGCCTCAAGGGCGCACACCCTGATTTTTCTGTCTCTCAAGGATTTGGCTGGGATCAGATGAACTCAGCGTATTTTAATACTAAATTCAATAAGTTGGTCCAATTAACAAAAGAGGGTACAAATAATCCCCAAGGACCAAGAGCCTATGGAACAGCTTTTGGATCATATAGAGAAAAATTGAAGCAATTGTTTACTAACGCACAAGACACAGGCCTTGTTGCACAATATAAGCAACTACTATTGGGACAAAATCAAGGCTTTCAAAAGGGCGAATTCCTTGAACTGCTTGTTTTTAATCCAGAAACACTCATTGAAATAGCTGTTCGACAAAACCTCTATGGCAACGAAAAACCATTTGATTATGATGCGTCAAGAGGATCCAAAGCTGGACCAAACCCTGTGATAGGCTATTACTACTCGTCAAAAGGTGAACTTACCATCACTTCGTATGGTTTTCTTCACGGGCTTATTGATGCTATCGATCAACTCGACAAGTCTGCGGACTTACGAAATCTATTAAGCAAATTTGATAGTGCGCTTGATAAGGCTATCGCTATGCAAAGAAAAGCTTCTACGAACCTTAATTTCGATGAGACAATGGAGAAGTTGCGCAAGTTGTACAACAAAGGAAACACTAAGATAGCACAAGATCTTGCAGAGGTTTTAAGTAAATACCAATAGCACGGCATAGATAGTTTGAACAACATGAGCAGGCATGGGAGTAATCTCATGCCTGTTTCTATTTTACCCATTTTCAGGCAGACTACGAATATAGCCTTTTCATAGTCCGGCGTAGCCATAGGCGAAGTCGGATGCTGGAGTATGCCGTGTCAACCCTTCATTCTATCGATCCTTATATTGCTGATCTCATTGCACAAGAAGATGCGCGTATCGCATCAACCATTAATCTCATCGCCTCTGAAAATTACCCCTCCCAAGCAGTTCGTGAGGCACAGGCCTCAATCCTAACCTCTAAATATGCCGAAGGTTATCCCGGCAAGCGGTATTACGCCGGCTGCGGCGTAGTTGATGCGGTGGAGCAGTGTGCCATCGATCGCTGCAAAGAGCTCTTTGGTGCTGAGCATGTCAATGTGCAGCCGCATGCAGGATGCCAGGCGAATATGGCAGTCTGTTACGCGGTCTTAAAACCAGGTGACACGATCCTTGGCATGAGCCTTGCAGCAGGCGGACATCTGACTCATGGTCATCCAGTAAACTTTTCAGGATCGTATTATAAAAGCGTGCAGTATGGCGTTAATAAAGAGATCGAGCTTTTGGATTACGATGAAATAGAAACGCTCGCGCAGCTTCACCGGCCAAAACTTATCATCGTCGGCGCCTCTGCCTACTCGCGCACCATCGATTATGCCCGCATGCGCTCTATCGCCGATGGCGCTGGCGCCTATCTTCTTGCCGATATCGCCCACATCGCGGGGCTCATTGCGGCTAAACTTCACCCTTCTCCAATCCCTTATGCCGATTTTGTCACAAGTACCACACACAAAACGCTCCGCGGTCCGCGCGGTGGCCTGATCATGTGTAAAAAAGAGCATGCGGCGCTTATTGACCGTGCCATCATTCCCGGCACCCAGGGCGGCCCCTTCATGCACACGATTGCAGCAAAGGCGGTTGCCTTCCATGAGGCGCTTCAGCCTGAATTTGTAACCTACCAAAAACAAGTTATTGCCAATGCACGAGCCATGGCTGTACGGTTTCAAGAACTTGGCTACCGTATTGTAGCCGGCGGTACTGATAATCATCTTTTTGTGGTCGATCTGCGCAGCAGTGGCATGACTGGCCATGATGCGCAAGAGCTGCTTGAAAAGAATAGCATCATTGTGAGCAAGAGCTGCATTCCCTTCGATCCAGCAAAACCATGGATCACGAGTGGCATCAGGATCGGCACACCAGCAATCACCACGCAGGGCGCTGATGAAACACGAGTACGTGAGATTGTTGATCAAATACACGCGCTTTTTTATGCTACAAGAACAGAAAATGCGATGGGAATTACCCAACAGTTGTAAAATCTACTCAAGTGCAAACACAATAAGCGCGCTACAAATCGCAGCAAAGAAACACCAAACCGATCCGAATGCAAGATAATACCAAACCCATGCTGCAGCAAATGCTAAAAGTACGAGTGCACCCATCATTGGCGCGTAGGGTACGGTTGAGATGAAGAGTGAGCCTGCGGTGGCGATAAGATACAAGATAAGGCCGAGATAATAGAGTGCGGTGCTGAAGGGAAATGCCATAGTCTGCTGGTACGCAATATGATGATCAACCACCAAAACCGTCACCGGGCTTGCGCAGAAGTTGATCAAAGAAACAACGGCAACAGCAACGCCAGCGGCGATAAAAAAGTTAAGCCATTGTTTGCGCGCGGGATTTTGCTCAAGATACCAGAGCGAGATCGGCAGATAGAGCGGCCAAAAGACTGAGGCAAAAAAGAGAAAGAGATAGACGGGGGTGCTGTATGCAAGTGAGCTATAATCACCACGTCCAATGGCAAGCCAGACAAAACCTTCAAGCGCTTGTTGCGTTGCAAAAATGCAAGGCACCGCGGCGATGAGCGATTGTTTTGAGCCGTGCGCTTTTTTAAGGCCAACAGCACCGAGCACGGAAAGGATTGCTGCAGCGCCAAAACTTGCTTGCGGAGAAAAACACATAATCAGTCCACCTCATTGAAACGGTTTCCAATTCATGTATCGTGGTGAGTGCATACAGTTGATAGCCATGTGATGCAAGAAGCTGTCCGCCACCCTGTTCACGATCAACGATTACCACAATAGCGTGCACCACAAGCCCCTCCTCTTGCAACGCTTTTGCTGCTTCAAGCACCGATTGCCCTGTGGTCATTACATCTTCAATTAAAATTATCCGATCACCCGGATGCCAAACGCCCTCAATTCGCTGTTGTGTGCCATATTTTTTTACCTCTTTGCGCATCATGATGAGCGGTTTGTTGCCCAACAAGGCGATACTTGTGGCAAGTGGCACGGCACCATAGGGTACGCCACAGATTGCATCGTAAGAATCGGGAGATAATTGTTTGAGCGTACAGGTTGCGATTTGTTTTAACAAATCTATATTGCCAAAAATTCTACGCATATCGACATAGAGTGAGCTTTGCGCACCACTGCGAAGCGTGAAGTTGCCCTGTTTGACGATAGCATGATCAATGAGCAGTTGTGCGATTTTTTGATCTGCGTGCATACACGCAACGGAAAAGATGGTTGCAAGCACAAATAAAAATTTCTTCATAAGTTCCAAAAAAAGGGCCGAATGAGTCGGCCCTTACTTGATAGATCAGTTATTGCTGTTCGTTATCTTTTTGGTCATTTTGATAGAAATACGTAGAGAGCAACGCGATACCGCGAATTGCAGCAGGTTTTAAACTATCATTACTTTCATTTAATTTAAGAGATTCTAACGCGCTTGCTGTTGTTGTATCATAGTAAAAACCTACGAGCTTACCTTCTGGCATTTTAGGCGTTTCATGTCGCTTATACATGATGTTATAAAACTCGTGTTGCCTTGTAATGCGAACACGATCAACGTTAGATTCTACAGCGCCAGGGAAATAGTAGTTGCCATCTTTGCCTGGCTTTAAACGGTATTTGAGAATCAATTCTATTTCTGCAGAAGGGGATGTTTGATAATCGGTGAAATACTCATTTGCTTTTTTAAGCGCAGTTCCATCATTGATTACTTTCTCGATACCATCTTTTTGCATATCAGCAAATACCTTCGCAAGGCCTTGGTTTTGTGGGATATTGCCCTCTTCAGCTGCAGCAATCCATACACTTATGTAACTTGCTAGTACTTTTTTACCAAAATCATTGAATTTTGATGGATTAATTGGGCCACCAAATTTATCTTCTAGTGTCCATTCTGTCAGATATTCTTCTAAGGGACTAAATGGTTCTTTTTTGGTGTTTTGATCATCAGCTGCGTATGCACAGAGTGACATGAGAGAAATAAGCAATAACTTCTTCATACAGAGGCTCCTTTTTTGCCCAACATTTTAGATAAAATCGGGAAGTTAAAAATATCTGCGAAGATGCTACCATGCGTGACAATAAATGTAAAGATGCAGCGATTGTATAACCTACTGTTTGGTTTTTATCACATGCACGATGGTGTGCACCTTTTCTGTCTTGCCACCTATACGTTTAGCAGACAATTGTTTCCTTGTTTTTGAATTCAAACAGTAGATTTCAAGAGTTTTGTGCTTTGGATATATGAGGCCCACATAGGGCGCTGCACGAGGAGTGGATGATTTTTGTGAAGAGCCCAGTGGTGAATCGGTTGCACAAAGTTGCATGCAGCTCAGGAGTTGTACCGCGATAAGCAACGCAATCATACTGCAGACTCCGGAAAAATATGTTTTTTATAATAACTCAGTTCAGCAATCGATTCAGAAATATCGGCAAGTGCGGTATGCTGTTTTTGTTTTTTGAATTGCGGTAGCTTTGGATACCAGCGGAGTGCTAGTTCTTTGATGGTTGAAACATCAATCATGCGATAAAAAAATAACGATTCAAAGCGCGGCATGTACCGTTTTAAAAAAGCGCGATCGACCCAAATGCTATTGCCACAGAGCAATGTCTTGTGAGGTTCACAGTGAGTGTTGAAAAAACCGATGAGTGCCTGCTCCACCACAGCAAGCGCGTGTGGTGATTGAGAGATGCGCTCCAAGAGACCTGATTTGGTATGCATCGCCCGCACCTCTTGATGCATCGAGGTAAGCATTTCGGGTGTATGGTGAATAACATACTCAACCCCCTCCGCAACTGGTTTTAACTGATCGTCAGTCACCAGCACGGCACACTGCAAAATAGTATCCCGTTCGGGAGAGAGGCCTGTCATTTCAAGATCAAGCCATAGTAATGTGTGCTTCATTTAGATTATCTTCCTTTTTATTTGACTCCATTGTCTCTTCTATCTTTAGTAAACATATTTGCAGAGAGACGGCATTGTAGACCTCGCAAGCAATTGTCCTGATCCGCCTTAACACATTTAAGAATTTGCTTTAATGCTGGCGTATAGCTTTGTGACATCTTAATAACGTGCACTTTGCGCACATTGTCTTGAGCCTTTATGAGCATCTCTTGTAAATACGCATCACTACTAATTATTTCGCTAGGGAGCAACTTCAAGTGATTCTCAATAGAAACATTTCCCCAACGAATTTCATCCAACATATTTTCAAACTCCTGTGCCGCAGTATCAGCGGCATGCATAGAAATATGAATCAGAAATGCTGCACCTATAGTTATTAGACCTTTCATAAGAACCTCAATTTGTATAAAAAGTTAAATAATTTTTTATTATATGTGATCTTTTGAGAAAATCAACCCCATAAAAAATGGGGCTTTTTTCTTGTCGCCCCTTCTACATTTTTGTACACTAAAGCCATTCCAAAAAACAACGATTCGAGGGGGTGCGCATGCAAAAAATACGTGTCGGAGTATTGATGGGCGGCATGTCGGCCGAGCAGGAGGTTTCTTTTAACTCTGGGCGCACTATTTGCGATCACCTCGATACAAACCGTTATACCGTCATCCCGATTTTTCAGCGTTATGATGGTGCTCTTTTTATACTCCCCTACAAATTTTTGCACCGCGGTAAAATTAGTGATTTTATTGACAGGTTAGAATCCGAAGCTGAACTTATAAACTGGGATGCGCTGCGATCGCTCGTTGATTTTCTCTATCTTGCGGTCCATGGCACCTATGCAGAGGATGGTACGCTCCAGGGCATGCTTGAACTGCTCGGTATTCCCTATCTTGGTTCTCGCGTTTATGCAAGTGCCGTTTGCATGGATAAAAGCTACACAAAGAAAATTCTGTGCATGCATGGTATTGTGGTGCCACGCGATCTTACCGTGCCGGTGCCATCAGCAATGGATGGTTTTTTAGACACCCTCAAGATACAACTGCAAGAGGCTGCCCTTGATTATCCACTCATAGTAAAACCATACGGTGAAGGATCGAGCATCGGGGTATCATTGGTACATGACGCCACCGCATTGATTCCTGCCCTCAAAAAAGCTTGGTATGTCAACACATGCAAACCACAACCCGCACTTGTTGAAGCATGTATCACTGGGATGGAATTTTCTTGCATTCTGCTCCGTGATTATCGCAACAACTGCTGGCTGCCGCTGCCACCAACAGAAGTGGTGCCAGAGCCACAGATCGGTTTTTTTGATTATGAACAAAAATATATGCCGGGCCGCAGCCACAAGTTTACCCCAGCCCGCTGCCCCGAAGAAGAGATAAAAAAGATACAAGAAACGTGCATGCACGTCTCTGACATACTTGAAATACGCACTATTTCACGCATTGATGGCTTTTTGCAGCGTGATGGCACGGTGGTGATTATCGATCCCAACACGCTCTCAGGAATGGGGCCTGCAAGTTTTTTATTTCGGGAAGCTGCTGAATGTAATATGAGCCATACCGATGTGATCAACTATTTGATAGAAGCGGAACTGTATCAGTATGGTATGAGCGTTGGATTTGAACGTATGCAAGCCACAGAAAAGGGAAGTATGTCTACTCATAAAAAACGAGTCGCGGTGCTTTTTGGCGGTGATTCGAATGAACGAGAAATATCGCTTGAATCGGGACGTAATATCGTCTATAAACTTTCACCTCACCATTACACCGTTATGCCACTTTTTGTGACGGATACCATGGAGCTTTACCACATTAATCAATCCCTCATCGTGCGCAACTCCACTCATGAAATTAACAGCTTGCGTGATCGTGCTGAAAAAATTGAATGGTCAGCGTTGCCCACATTGGTAGATTTTGTTTTTATAGGTCTGCATGGCGGCAAGGGGGAAAATGGTGCCGTGCAAGGCGCGCTCGAAATGCTCAAACTTCCCTACAATGGATCGGGAATCATCGCAAGTGCCCTCTGTATGGATAAATATAAAACAAACGAACTATTGCACTCACACAACATACCAACACCACGCAATATACTTATTAGCAAAAGCCAGTGGGAACAGGAAGCACAACAGGTAATCACACATATCACCAACTCATTTGGTTTTCCGTGCATCATAAAACCACCTGATGATGGCTGCAGTGTACTGGTATCTCGCGTTTCTACCACTGAAGAAGTTGTAGCTGCTCTTGATGCGCTTTTGAGTACAGGAAAACTATACGCACTCGTTGAAGAGTTTATACAGGGCATGGAGCTGACAATTGGTGTCATCGGTAATGAAAGGCCCTATGCTTTGCCGCCAAGCCAAGCAGTTGCAGCACAAGGAATCCTTTCATTAGTTGAAAAGTTTTTACCGGGCGCTGGCCAAAATATCACGCCCGCTCCGCTGCCTGCCGAAGCTCTTTTGCTCGCTCAGGAAACAGTAGTTGCTGCCTACAAAGCAACTGGATGCAGTGGTTATGCACGGATTGATTGTTTTTATCAGGATGCAAAACAAAGCCCAACCGGCAAACCACGCACGGTGATTTTAGAAATTAATACACTACCGGCATTAACGCCTGCAACCTGCCTCTTCCATCAAGCCGCTGAGGTTGGCATAAAACCGATGGAGCTCATTGATACCATTGTTGAGTTGGGGTTTGAAAAGCATGCTACATCTGCTCAACATAGCGAGCAACAGAACGCTCCGCATGTTGGAGATCTCTCTTTGTAAAGATACTATTGCACTCACTGAGACACGATCAGTAGAGTAGATGCATAGACTTTTGGATGACAATCACGCCTTAGCTCCTCAAGGAGCGACGGCGGAAGGAAGAACGCTATGCCTACTCATATCTATTCTCTCAGAACAAAAATGACACTCTCTTTTGTTCTCGTGCTCACGCTTGCGGTGGCACTGATCGGTATTACCAGCTATATTGCCGGCAAAAAGCTCCTGAAAGAGTGTATGTTCAGCAAACTGAGCAGCATTTGTACCATAAAGGATGGCCAAATCGAGCAGTATTTGGGCATGCTTCAGGATCAATGCCTTTCTATGTCAGAAAGCACTATGACTGTCCAAGCGATGGAAGCTTTGCGGACGGGATTTAATGCACTGCATGTTTCGCAACCAGAACTTGCCACCTACAAACAAACACTACAAAAATTTTATACCGAAGAGTTTTTGCCTAGGCTTAATAAAACCGCTCAAACACCTCGTACCCTGAATGATTACTTTCCTATCGATGAACAAACGGTGATTGCACAAACGTGGTATATCGCCGAAAATCCACAACCAGTGCAGAAAAAAGTAGAGTACCTGCACGCACCAAATGAAAGCCCTTATAATACTGCCCATGAACTCTATCATCCTATATTTAGACGCTATGCGCAGCGAGTTGGTATTGCTGATCTTTATTTGGTTGATATTGCCACAGGTCATGTTATTTATAGCCTTGCCAAAGAGATCGATTTTGGTACCAATCTTCTCTCAGGGCCACTCAAAGAGACAGGACTTGGACGATCTTTTTTAGAACTGCAAAAAACAAATGATGTAGATTTTATAAAAATTATCGATTTCCAGTTTTATGATCCCTCGTACGGCACCCCGGTTGGCTTTATAAGCACTCCTATTTTTAGTCAGGGTACAAAAATTGGCGGCTTAATATTCAAATTTCCAATTGATTCAATCAATGATATCATGACCTACAACAAACGATGGCATGATGTGGGATTGGGTAAAACTGGTGAATCATTTTTAATCGGCCCTGATAAAACAATGCGCACCATAGCGCGCCAATACATAGAAGATCCAACCACCTATATAAAGCTGTTACGTGAACATGAGTATGATGGTGCAACGCTCGATAAGATACAGGTCTACGATACTACAGTTCTTCTGAAAAAAACCGATCTTGAAATTATTGGTGATGTATTAAGCGGGAAAAAAGCCACCGTTATTACCACCGATACCATGGGAGTCGAAGTAATCTACAGTTACGCACCGGTACAAATGGGTGATATACACTGGTATATTTTGGTAAAAATGAGTACACGAGAGGCGTTCGAACCGATACAAACACTGTTATGGTATCTCATTATCTGTAGTCTCTTGGTGATCCTGCTTAGCGCGTCAATATTGTTTGGCTTTATCGTTGTGGTAACAAAACCGCTCGCAGAAATGATTCACCTATTCAATGGCAACACAAGCACCATCACACAAAAATTATCAATCGATAACACCGCTGAATTCGGTGCGATCGGTGAAGCATACAATCGCATGATTGAACACATCAAAACGGTCGTCACGCGTATTACCACTCTTCAAGAACAGCTTGAGCGTATGCAACAGAGTACGCTTAAACAAACGGGGGATTTAATCCACGGTACAAACACCGTAGGAGAACACATAAAACAAACACAAAATCAACTTGATGGTATAACTGCTTTGTATAAAGAAGAAGAATCGCTCGATCAACAAGAAACAGCGTACAATGCACAAGTAATCACCCTTGCAAACTTAATTGATACCACGCAAGAAACACTCATACAGTACATAGATGAAATCTGTAAAGCGATAGATGCACAAGAAACGGCGCAGGCGGTACGCATTTGTACCAGCATCGCCCCGCTCATTATTAATGCACGTAATTCCTGCAAACAGATCATCAGCCTCTTTGGAGAGATCGGTACAAAGCAAGAACAAAAAAATGAAATACGCCTCTCTACAACACGGGTGATACGTGATCTATCAGCACTTATGAATCAGCTTGAACGTAACAGGATCGATGCGCAGAGCACACTCAAACGAATACAAAAAACACAACAAGAACAAGCAACTATTACAAAGCAGCTTGAAACGGTGACCCAAGAAATAAAACAGCATTGAGGAGCAGCATGAATTACACCTCTTTCTTTCTGATTATGTCATTGATTCTCGGCGCGGCTGGTTGTTGGTATTTTGGTTCAACTATTCACCGTGAAGCGCAAGGCACACAAAAAGCTAAAAAACTAGCCCTACAGAAATCACTCAATACCGGTGTTGAAACGGTGCATAAAAAAGCAGAGGTAGTGTACAAAGCGGTTGAAACAATACATCGGGCAACGGTGAAACCTAAAACAATCGCTGAATTAGATACGTTACTCCATGATACCTTAACTAAAAATCCAGCACTTATCAGTTGCAGCATCGCCCACGCTCCGTATACCTATGATGCACAACAGAAATTAGTTTCTCTGCGCGTGGTACGTACCGCAACAGAGATGATAACCTACAACTTTGAACCCAAAGAAGATTATACCACTACGCAGTGGTATCGCGACGCGCAAAACGGCTTGCCTCAATGGAGCTCTCCATTCCTTGATGAGATAAGCAAGCAACTAATAATACGGTACACCTATCCATTTTATATCACCGATCCGGCGACACAAAAGCAGATCTTTGGCGGGGTTATTAATGCCGGATTGCCGCTTGGGGTGCTAGATGCATTAATCATAGAAATAAGTTTGGATAAATCTACCACCGCAATGCTCGTACATGAAAATGGTGCTTTACTCGCTCACCCCACCGAAATCGTAACTCACGAAGAAAAATCAATCCTCAAACTTGCACGAAAACCGGGCAACAAAGAACTTTTACGCATTTACAATCAACTGAACAGGGCAGATGAAGGCATGTTGGACATTACGGCAGGAACTCACCATAATCTATTTCATACCGTCTATAAAAAAGTGCCAGGAACCGCGTGGTATCTGATCTTAATACATCTTGAAAATGACAATATGATCACTTCGCACCATACATTTAGATTATTTATAGCATTGCTTCTTACGGCAATAGTCTTCATGGCATCATTGTGTGGTTTAGTCTTTTTTTATTGGTTCCCCTTCTTTCGTGCTGCATGGCTTACCGCATCTCTCTTTTCATTCCTGCTCACCCTCTCTATCGCCATCAGGGCTTGGTTCAAACGATGTGATATAGAGTCCGGTTGGTATAAAGATTGGTTCTTTTTT
>Ga0207061_1178_pt1 | contig 14888 bp, 11 predicted proteins | sample Alteio_BWMinCont_31_FD_153275 | JGI IMG/M metagenome (GOLD analysis project Ga0207061, IMG submission 153275) | Enriched cells from forest soil in Barre Woods Harvard Forest LTER site, Petersham, Massachusetts, United States -... | ecosystem: Environmental > Terrestrial > Soil > Temperate forest >... | reverse complement strand
ACCTGCTGCTCTCTGCCCAATCGGATACCGAAGCATTTTTCGGTCGGCTGGGGCGGGCTCGAGAGCTTAGCCAGCAGGCAGTCGAATCTGCTCTGCGAAATGATCAGCAGGAAACCGCGGGGGAGTGGCAGATGAATGCTGCGCTGCGGGAAGCGGAATTTGGCAATGAACCACGAGCTATCCAGCAAGTTGATATGGTGCTGGCAAAATCTCCCAACCGCGAGGTGCAGATTTTGGGTGCTTTAGCTTTGGCGAGAGCCGGGGATTCCAAACGCGCCGAGCAAATGGCGGACGATCTGGCAAAGCGTTTTCCTTCTGATACTGCGATCAATCGATACTGGCTGCCTAGTATTCGTGCCGCCATTGAGATAAACCGCAAGAGACCGGCAAAAGCTCTCGAAATCCTCGCCACATCCGTTCCCTATGAGCTGGGTAATCCTTTGCCGCAGGGCGAGATCGGAGCTTATCTGTACCCGGTGTATGTTCGCGGACAATCGTACCTGCTGCTGCAAAAAAGCGAAGAAGCGGCGGCCGAGTTCCAAAAAGTTTTAGGCCATCCCGGCATTACCGTCAATTGCCCGCTCGGTGCGCTGGCGCATCTGCAACTGGGACGCGCTTACACCCTTGCCGGAAACTCTGCGAAAGCGCGATCCGCCTATAAAGACTTTCTCGCCTTATGGAAAGATGCTGATCCCGGCGTCCCGAGGTTGATGCAAGCCAGGAGCGAATACGCCCGACTGCAATAAAAGGGAGGCAGCTAACCGTTTTTCCCGCTGATGCATCAAACATCCCGCAAAATCATGTGCCGGCCGCCCGCTTTAATAGCAGCGATTTGCCGTTGCAACACAATTTTTCGGTCGCAGCAATTGCAGTTTAAGCGAAAACATTTGCACCATTCCCAAGGCAAGAAAGTTTTCATATAATCTGGCTCTCACCGTCGATGCTCCCCCGCATCGCGAAGGAATTTAAAAATATGCACTGGCTCCAGGTCTTCCTATTGGGATGGGTTTCATTCGGATTAACCACTGTGCTTTTCATGTTCTGGTTATGTAAGCGGACTGCCGCCGCCCTCAACAACCCCGTTAAAACAATACCGATCTCTCCCCCGCGAACTGAGTTTAGCGCGAAGAAACTGAGCAGCGAATTGCGATCCGCCTGAGCCCGTTGAATTTTTCTTCGTTGCGATTATCACGGCTACCATGATCAAAAGCTGAGGAGCGTGGGCTGGGGTTCGCAATGGAGGCCCCGGGCGGAGTCGAACCGCCGACCAACGGTTTAGGAAACCGCTGCTCTATCCAACTGAGCTACGGGGCCAACCCAATCTGATCTTCATTATGCCACGGCGCTTTGCTTGAGATCGCGCGTTGTTCCGCAACTCCACAGTCCGCTGAAAAACTGTCGATTCGTATCAGCGCTCGCCTTAGGCGCGCCATAAACCGTCTCTTAGAGGACACCTTCACAGAGTGCTGAAGATCTGGTTTTGGGTGGAGCTGCGCTTCCAGCGCTGCACTAACCTTCTCGTATCAATGAAGGCTTTTTAGCCGCTGAGGTAAGGCGGTGACTGTCGTCGAGCGGATAGCCAGTTTGGAGCGTGGTTAATATAAAAGTTTAAAAAAGTTTACGACGGCTCCAGTGTTCGGCAGAACTTCTGGATGACTTCGATCTGCTCTGGCAGTGCGCCAATAAATTCGAACCCATGCAGAAAACCCATGCGGTGACGCACCACGCATCGGATCACGAAGACTTGCGGAGCATCAGGAATGGAGAATTCCAGACTAACCAGTTCTCCCGCCTTCAATTCACTGCTAATGACGGCGCCCAGTCCAGCTTCCGCAAGCTCGAAGCAGCGGCCATGTATTCGAACGTAGCCGTCCTTCGCAAGCATCTTGACGATCACGGGAATTTCTGTTCGATAGCGGGCGTAACGTCGCGTCGACGACTTGTGCATACCTCGAATGCCCTGAAAAAGCCACAGCTAAAACTGTCCACGGAACTGTCTTCAGTCCGTAAGTAGAATAATGGATTGCTCTCGCATGGCACAGTGACTTTGCAGACGACTGCTGCTGGTTCTCTTTAACAGTTCTCGCCGCGCAAAAGACTTGTCACAATTGGCGAAGCAACCGAAGTTTTTCTTCCACTGCGAAAACTCGATTTGACACTTGTATTTTTGCATCGCCGGGAGCACACTGTGCACACTGTTTTCTCAGAAGGGAGTGGGGATGAATATCCAGACGTTGCTCAAGCTTTGGTCGGACGATGAAGGACAGGATATTGCCGAATACGCTGTAATGTTGGCGGTGATTCTGGTGTTGGTGGTGGGCACCATCCGCTTGATTGGAGGTAGTTCAAACAACGTATTTTCTTCGGTTGCCAGCTCGATCGGCCAATAGTCCTCTGCAGCCCAAACTCGATTCGCAGCGGAGCCAGACTGCCAAGGTCTGGCCGTGTTTTTCGGGGACTGATTGCAGCCGTGGTTAACAGTTCCTACTCCTACGCGCTACGTCGCCTGATTGCGTACCGGACGTCGGAAAAACGCCCGCCTCCCGCCGAAGTATCTCCCGGGGTAGCCGTCCTCTGGTATGATCTTTTAACGGGGTTCTTCCGGGTGGGCGACTGGCTACCATGTTCATACCTCATGCCAATCTAAGTGACGAAGTGAATGCCAACATCGTCCGATCCGAAATCGAAGGCGGTGTCTCGCTTGGAGACCTGCCACCCTCCACAGTCTTAGAGATCCAGACCCAACACCATCGCTATACCGCCGTCTTCCTCGGCGAAAGTCAGGCGTTGATTTCCGGACATCCCGAATACTGTCCCGAGCCGGTGCTGGTAGCCATTGCTGGCTCAACTTGGGGGGGATCGATGCTGAAGCTGCGCTACATCGGCCGAGGCATGCACCTGGAATTCTGTCATCCCGAATATCGGACTCCCATTGTTACTTCCCGCATTCAGGAAGTCCGCGAAAGTGCGCAACGGCCCACGCACGCGGAGTCGACGCCCGCGCCGAGTATGCTAGCCTGCGGAACTTTTACAAAACCCTCCTGAAAAGTCTTCGCCGCGCAAGCTGATGGAGGACGGGCGTCTTGCCCGTTCCGTCGTAAGACTGACGCTGCAATCTCTCGAGGTAGAAGCCACGACTTCCTTCGCAAGAACAAAATGGCGCGGCATGCGGTGCCCGGAATGTGCCGCGCCATTTCTTGCTGCGTCTACGTACCCGTTCTTCTAGCTTGGGCCTGCTGCTGAACGCCCAACACGGCCCCGACTCCAGTCCCAATCGGCGAGCCAAGCCCGGTACATGCATCCCAACCGGGACCGGCCTGATAAGCTCCGTTGCTGCCGGAAGTTATGTCATGGAAATCGCCTGCAGTGCTGGCATTTTGATATAGCAAGGGATTGATGAAGCCGACAGGCTTCCCGATGCTGTGGTTAATGAGCGCGACCAACCCAGCCCAGAGCGGAGCGACCGCGCTCGTCCCTCCGATCACACCGGACTGCCCGTCAACTAGCGTAACGTAGCCGGTAGTGGGATCGGCGTCTCCACACACGTCGGGCACGCCGCGTCCGACATTTCGTTTTGGGTTGGCCGAAGGAGGCACATTAGCTCCATTCTGCCAACTCGGCAAGGGGAAGACGTCGCTGATCCCGCCTCCGGTTGCGCCTTCATTACTTGCCAGTTCGTTCCATGCAGTTTCGCTGGTGATCTTACCGCCTGAGGCCTGCAATGTCGTTCCTCCACAAGCCAGCACATTTGGACTCGATGCGGGAAAGTCGACGTGGTTCGATCCGTCGCTTACGCCGTCGGTCGAGCCATTGTCTCCGGAAGCAACGCAGACCGTTACTCCCATCGCGGTGGCGGCCTGGAATGCTTCATCCATGGAGGTCATCGCCTGCTGCGTCCACGACGATTCCGGACCACCCCAACTGATGGAAACGACCGATGGGTTGTTGGTGCTGTCGTGCACTGCGGTTGTGATTGCGTTCAAAAAGCCGGCGTCGGTGTTGTCCGCAAAATAAGCAACAATCTTGGCGCCGGGTGCAATCGCCCCGCAGACCTCGATATCCAGCATCACTTCACCATCGGGACCGTTCGGATCTCCGGTGGGATTGTTGCTGCCGTTGCCCACCGAAACCGCGGATACGGTTGGCGTCTTGGCAAGTTGGAGCTGCTTCCAGTAGTTACTTAGATCCGTCGGATTGTATCCGCCGCCGAGTTCGATCAGCGCGATACATTCTCCGGATCCATCGACGCCCGTAGGATAGTTGTAAAGCTCGGCAACTTGTGTGGGCGTGTACGAGACACCAGCGGCTTGGGCGCGAGTGCCGGCGCGTCCCTGCCGCCTACGAAAATGTGGTGTAGCTTGCGGCCGGTTGTCCAGGCCAAAGACGCCTTCAATCACATCCTGCAGTTCAGCGGGAATCTGGACAGGCCCGGTTCGCCCGCGATACGTTCCGTTCGGATGCTGGTATTCCTTTAGTTGGACGCCAAAAGCTTCGTTCATGGCGGCGACAGTTCCGGAAAGAATGACCGTCCGGCGTCCCGCGCTCTTTTCTTTTACGTTGAGTTTGTGCTCGTGGGCAAATGCCTCGACCTTAGCAATGCTTTGTGGGTCGGCCCCGTGGCTTTGTTCAAATTCTTGGCGGCTCATGATCTTGCGTTCTTCAATCGGCTTGGTGAATGCATCGGCGCTGACGATTGGCTTCTTTCCCGCGCGCGAACGCAGCCGAATGGTTACGTCCACCATTTCATTAGGATTGGCTGGACCTATTTCTCGCGCCCCTTCCATCGGAGCGCGCTCACTACCTGCAAGTGGTGTTTTCGGAGTAGACATAGATCTCCTTTCTGTTGGGCCTGGCTGATGGTGAAGAAAAGCAGGGCAGCGTTACAGCTAGAGTTTATTCTCGCGAAACTCCACTCAGGAGAGGAGCCGAGCTCTCTGCAAATCCTACGAATCAGCTGCTCCCCGTTAGATGCCTGCGAAGTTAGCAGCAGGGTGATGAGAAGGCAAGAGATTTTTGCGCGTGTTACAAAAAACGGACGGCGTTCAATCTATATCGGGAATCTCACGAGACGGATTAAAGTTCAGCCCAATACCGCAGAGCCAGACGACGCAAACAGCGTCCCATTCAAGACCGTGAAGGCGCATCGATTGGACGCGAACCAGTACGGAATCTCGCGATAATCGTCAGCCTCGAAAACGGCGAAATCGGCGTCCTTGCCGGCTTCGATTGAACCCTTGCGCTCGTCCAGGCGCAATGCCCAGGCGCCATTGATGGTCGCAGCAGAAATTGCTTCGGCGGGCGACATCTTCATGTGGGTGCAGGCCAGCGATAGTACGAATGGCATGCTGGGGGTGGGCGAAGAACCTGGATTGTAGTCAGTGGCCAAAGCCACCGGCACGCCTGCGTCGATCAATCTTCGCGCCGGAGGAAACTTCTCCAAACCCAAAAAATAATTCGCTCCCGGTAGCAGCGTCGCAATCGTGTCCCGTCGTGCCAGTTCTCGGATGTCAGCGTCATTGGCGCAATCCATGTGATCGAACGACGCCAAGTTAAAGCGGAATAGGGGCTCTAAAGACGTCTCGCTCAATTGGCACACATGGGCTCGCACGCCTAAGCCATGCTTTTCGGCAGCAGCAAAAATTGTTGCGGTATCTTCGACGCTGAAGGCTCCGCGCTCAGTGAACACATCCACAAACTGGGCGAGCTTTCGTTTTGCAGCCAGCGGAATCATTTTTTCGCATACTTCAGTCACGTACTTGTCGTTTTTGCCGTCGAATTCTTTGGGAACCACGTGGGCGCCGAGAAGCGTAGCCACTACCGTGCCCGGCCAGGCGGCGGCGGCATCACGAATTGCCGCGAGCGACTTTAATTCCGATTCCAGAGTCAACCCGTAACCCGACTTGGCCTCAATCGTGGTGGTCCCTTGCTCAGCCATTTCACGAAGCGCTCGCAGTACGCTTTCAGTTAGCCGGCTTTTTCCCGCCTTACGTACGCCTTCGACACTAGAGCGGATGCCGCCACCGGCGTCTGCAATTTCTTCGTAGGTGGCGCCCGCAACGCGCTTTTCAAAATCTACCAGTCGTGGCGCGACGAACACGGGGTGAGTGTGCGAGTCGACGAATCCCGGAAGTACGACCTGGCGTTCGCAATCGACCTCGATAACTTTTCTGCGATTCTTCTTGAGCCACGAATCGCGTAGCGCATCTTTACTCTTGCCGAACGAAACAATCTTTCCTTCCAGGCACAGCACAGCAGCGTCTTTGATAATCTCCAGTTCGTTGAGTTGGGTACCGCGGCGTGGACCTGATTTATCCGAACCCGATCGCAGCGTCAGTAGCTGGCCGATGTTGATCAGCAGCAACGCACGATCGATGTGCGATTCTTTCCTGGCTGGGCTCAAGCAATAGATAGTTTAGCAGGGGAAAACCTGGACGAACTTGAACTTAATTCAGAATATCTGAAAACAACAGCCTATAATACCGCGCGAGGTCCCCGATTGAACCGGCCCAGCAATCTAATCGGCACAACCGGCACTGGACGGCGAGTTCGCGGCTTTCCTCGGCGGACACGAAGCGACTTCGATGAGACCTCCTTGCTCCCACAGGGAATGGGCGATTCTGTTCCCCATGCTCTACTGATCCGTCCCTATATGCCGGAACTGGATTCGGTGCGAGGCCTTGCCATCCTGCTGGTGTTGTTTTTTCATGGGATGGCTTCGCCGATGAACACCGAGTTGCCGGCTGGCGGCAAATTCATACTGGCCATTTCTCATTATGGATGGATCGGCGTCAACTTGTTTTTCGTGCTGTCCGGATTTCTGATTACTGGCATCCTCCTCGACAGCCGCCACCGGCACAGCTACTTCCGTCGCTTTTACACCCGCCGGGCCCTGCGCATCCTACCCGCATTCTACGCAACCCTTTTGGTCCTATTGGTCGGCGGGTGGATTTCCTGGCGCTTTCTTACCCTCAGCGTTTTGTTTCTCGCCAATGCCACCACTCTGTTGGGCGTGCCTTTGCAATACGGACCGCTGTGGTCGCTGGCAGTGGAGGAACACTTCTACATGCTGTGGCCCGCACTCATTCGCAGATTCACGTCCGTTCGCCTGATGGTTTTGTTGGCGATCATCGTCTCGGTAACTCCGCTGTTGCGCGCAATCGATTTCATAGTCACTGGCGCCCCGACAAATTTCGTGGCCCTTTATACCTGGTTCAACCTCGATGGGCTTGCGCTCGGTGCGCTGCTGGCAATCTGGATGCGGCAGCCGTCGTTTCAACGAAGACAGCTGTCACGCATTGCGCTGCCGCTGCTGGTTGCCGGAACAGGATTGTTTTTGCTCGAGTTGAAACATCCTCTCGCCGAAGCGGCCTTTTCGTACACCGTGTGCAATCTCGCTTCCGCGGGTCTGCTGTCCTGCGCGTTGTTGACAGGAACCAGTGCGTGGAGTTTCTTGGTTGATCGACCGGTGCTCAAGTTTCTTGGCTTTGTGAGTTACGGTTTGTACTTGATCCATGTGTTGGCATTCAGGCTGGCGGAAATACTGTTCGCACACCCATTGTTAGCTCTTTACTCTGCTGGGAATCCGACGGCTGCCATGCTGCTCCGCTTTGCTGCAGGTAGCGGTCTGGCAATCGCTATCGCATATTTATCGCGCCGTTCCCTGGAAGAGAAGTTCTTGCGCATGGGGTTCGCCTCCAGATCAGCCGATCGTACATGAGCTAAACCATCGGCAATTTTATGCCGTTCGACTTCGCAAACTCTCTTGCCTCGTCATATCCCGCGTCTACGTGCCGGACCACGCCCATCCCGGGATCGGTGGTCAGAACGCGCTCTATTCGCTTGGCCATCGCCTCGGTTCCGTCGGCCACCGTGACCTGTCCGGCATGCAGCGAGTAGCCGATGCCCACGCCGCCGCCGTTGTGTATCGAAACCCACGAAGCTCCGGCAGCAGTATTCAATAAAGCATTGAGCAGCGGCCAGTCGGCCACAGCGTCGCTGCCATCTTTCATGCTTTCGGTTTCGCGAAACGGGGATGCGACTGAGCCGCAGTCCAGGTGATCGCGGCCGATCACAATCGGCGCTTTGATCTTACCGTTTCTTACCAGATCATTGATTGCCAGGCCGAATTGCGCACGCTCGCCATATCCCAGCCAGCAGATTCTTGCCGGCAATCCCTGGAACTTGATGCGCTGGCGTGCCAACCCAATCCAGCGCCGAAGGATCCGGTTCTCGGGGAAAAGTTCCAGCACTAACTCATCGGTGACATGAATATCGGAAGGCTCGCCCGACAAGGCGGCCCAGCGGAACGGTCCGCGGCCCTCGCAAAACAGCGGACGAATGTATGCGGGCACAAATCCCGGAAAATCGTAGGCATTCTTTACTCCCCGCTGAAACGCGAACGTCCGGATATTATTTCCATAGTCAAAAGTTACCGCGCCCATTTTCTGCAGGCGCAACATGCCTTCAACGTGGCGCGCCACCGCGTCCAGCGAGCGTTCCTGATAGCGCTGCGGATCTTGCTGGCGCAATTCCAGCGCCGCCTGCAACGTCATCCCGTTGGGGACGTATCCGTTCAGCGGATCATGAGCCGAAGTTTGATCGGTAAGAATGTCTGGGACCACGCCACGCTCGGCGAGTTCCGGAATTATGTCGGCGCAGTTGCCCACCAATCCGACGGAGACGTTTTCTTTCTTGCGCACGGCATTTTTCAGGATGCGCAGCGCCTCATCCAGTGTGCTCACCATGAAATCGCAGTAACCGGTCTTGAGGCGTTTCTTGATGCGCTCGGGATCGACATCAATGCCCAGGAAAGCCGCGCCGGTCATGGTCGCAGCCAGCGGTTGAGCTCCACCCATGCCGCCCATGCCGCCGCTCACGATCAGCTTGCCGGCAAGATCTCCGCCAAAATGCTTCTCTCCGGCAGCGGAAAAAGTTTCGAAGGTGCCCTGCACAATCCCTTGCGAGCCGATGTAGATCCACGAGCCGGCAGTCATCTGCCCGTACATCATCAATCCCGCGCGTTCCAGTTCGTTGAACTTTTCCCAGTTGGACCAATGCCCGACCAGGTTAGAATTCGCGATCAGCACTCGCGGCGCGTATTCGTGCGTCTTGAATACGCCGACTGGTTTGCCAGATTGCACCAACAGAGTTTCGTCGTTCTCCAAGCTCTTTAATGACGCGACGATTGCGTGGTATGCCTCCCAACTGCGCGCGGCCCGGCCCGTGCCGCCGTAGACAACCAGATCGCGTGGCCGCTCGGCGACTTCTTCGTCGAGATTATTCATGAGCATCCGCATGGCCGCTTCCTGCTGCCAGCCTTTGCAGGAAATGTTGGTGCCTCGAGGCGCGCGGATCGGCGTGTAGCTGGCTTGGGTTATTTCAGTTTCAACCGGCATGATCAGATGTTAGTGGGTTGAAGGCAAGTCTTCAAATCTGTCTGGTTGCGTTCGCGGGTTAGGATGGCGCGTCTTTGAGCTGGGGGCCAATCCCTACGAATTCGAATACGGTGCGCAGATCGCGCCAGTTTCCGCGTTCGGCGCCTTCGATTGCTGCTTGCAGTCGCTGGAGGTCTTTTTCCTAGAGCTCACGCTCGGGATTCTTTCGCTCCTTGGGAGCTGGATCATTCTCTGCTTTCGACCCACAGCTTGCGCTGTGGGCTGCATTCTTTCGCCTCAGCTTCCGCCAACACAAACTTGAGATTGCGACTTATTTTGAGGGGGATGACGGTTTCTCCGGCTTGTTTACGCAATGCGTAGAGGAAGGAGTTACCGAGAGACTAGCCTCGGGGGCGGAGTCTTTTGTCTTGACCGCCAGTTTCGTCGGGAGGAGAATGGGATGTTCGCTCGCGTCATCCCCCGATGCTGTTCGCAGAGCCGAGCAGGCTTCCTATCTGTCGAGAATCTCATTTGTGCGTGTCTGAGCTTCGCCCTGAGGAGGGATACCAATGACGAGAAATCGAATCTGCGCTCTGTTTGCAGGCGCGATGCTCCTGCTGGGCGTCGGGGCAATTGCTACGGCACATGCCCAAACCTATACGGACCTCTACAACCTTGGAAGCAAGAGCGACGACCCGACGGACCCGGGTTGGCTGGGCCTTTTCGCCCAGGGCCGCGATGGCAACCTGTATAGCACTTCGCAGACCGGTGGGAAGGGTTTCGGTACGGTCTTCCAACTTTCTCCGGCGGGGAAGATGACAGTGTTGTACTCCTTCCAGAACAAAAAAGACGGTGCCTTTCCTAAGAGCGGCCTGACCCTAGGCACCGACGGCAGCTTGTACGGTACCACCTCTGCCGGTGGCTCTGTGGGGTATGGCACAGTGTTCAAGATCACCACCGGCGGATCCTTCAAGGTGCTGCACAACTTCAACGGCAACACTGAAGGCGCACCAGCCGATACTCCCCCGATCCAGGGCATCGACGGGAACTTCTATGGCACCGTCAGTGACGGTGGAAATGCGGTCTTTGGTACGGTGTACAAGATGACGCCATCGGGCAAAATGACCGTCCTCTACACCTTTGGCGGTATGGTCCGGTATCCCGCGGCGCTGATCCTGGGTACCGACAGCAACTTTTACGGCACATTCCTGGGCGGCAGCGGTGCAAACGTTGACGGTGGGGTGTTCAAGATCACGCCGCACGGCAAATTCACTGTGCTCCACAGCTTTGACGGCACGGATGGGCAAAACCCTATGGGCGCGATCATTCAAGCCACCGACGGAAATTTCTATGGGACCACCAGAGAGGGAGGATCGAGCAGCGATGGCGTGGTTTACAAGATGACCCCGGCCGGAGCTGTCACCGATCTTCGCAGTTTCGCTAACGACGGGAATGGGTTTGCACCTTTCGCCGGCCTGGCGCAGGCAACCGACGGGAAACTCTACGGCGTCACCACCACGAACCCCGGCACTAGCTACGGCGTCGTGTTTCAGATCACATCGACCGGTACCTACTCCGACCTTGTTTTGTTCACCAACACCACCGGCAAATTTCCAGGAGCGAATCCACAGGTTGCCCTTTTCCAGCACACCAATGGAACCCTCTTCGGAGACACTTACGGAGGCGGCGGTGGGAAGCTGTGTTTTTGCGGCGTTCTTTATAGCCTAAACATGGGGTTAGGCCCGTTCGTCAGTTTCGTGGGTCCCGATTTCTCGGGCAAGGTCGGGAAGACCATCGAAATTCTGGGCCAGGGATTCACCGGGACCACCAAAGTCTTGTTCCATGGAGTCCCCGCAACCTTCGCAGTCGTTTCCGAAACTTACCTGACCGCGGTGGTTCCTGCCGGTGCGACCACGGGATCTGTAACCGTAAAAACACCTGACGGAACGCTGACCAGCAACAAGATTTTCCGGGTCACGCCCTTTATTCAATCTTTTAGTCCCCCGAGCGGCCCGGTGGGAACGCCCGTCATGATTACCGGAACCAGCTTCACCGGCGCGAAGAAAGTGACTTTCGGTGGGGTGAAGGCCACTAGTTTCACCGTGGACTCCGACACGCAGGTGACGGCAACTGTTCCGACGGGGGCAGTAACCGGGAAGATTGCGATCACCACCCCGGGAGGGACCGCTGTGAGTGCCACAGATTTCACCGTGACACAGTGAAACTTCAACTCGTGGAACTTAAGAGCACGAAACCGCCTTCAGGGCGGCTTTTCTTCGCACTCCGCTAGGGACGCACGGTAGCTTCTGAGAACAGGCGATTACACGTTTTGACCGCTGGTTAATGAGTGTAATGGCGATTTTTCATCAACTACCGATCTGAGATCTCCTCAACTTACCAGCTCTCATTGATTGCCGGGGTTCTGTATTCGGCTTGTGGTACAGGGCAGATGGACTGGGATACCTGTGACGTGCATGCGGTAATTTTTGCGTCACGACTGTGCAGTTGCGACTGTTCTATTTGACTCCCTTGTTGATCGCGCTGGCGTATTTTTTGGCCAGGCCGTTGCCCACAAAGTCGTCGTAGATCCACATGAACCCGCCGATTATCCCGCATTGATTGTGCCAGCCCCTCATCACCGTCTGCACTTGGGTTGGCGTGTAGTTCTGGTCCCACACGCCCGGGAAAACAGGCACCTTTCCAAAATTCCAACCCGAGCAAGGATTGTTTCCTCCACCGCCGGCATAGGCCTGAAGATGTATTCCGTCTACCGTGCCCGGGAGTTTCTGGTTGATTGCTGAAACCACACTCTGCCAATAGCTGGCGTTGACATAAGGATCCGGCAAGACGTGATAGCCGAGTTTGCCGACCATGACCCCGAACTTAACCGTAGTGCCGAGATCGTAGCTATTTTCGTCGTCAAAATCGAGGGCATCCAGAGCTGGGATCGCTTTTTTCAAGGCCTTAAAATCCTTGTACAGAATGCTCTTCGGGCCCACGCCTTGCGCCTTCACCAAAGCAGTGATGTTTTCCCAGTCTCCGTAGTTTGAGGAACCGATGCTGAAGGTGACTCTTTTGACAGTTCCTGCTTGCTTTAACGTGGCCATATCCGCGGCGAATTTCGGATAAGTCTTACCGCCCACATAGACGCCGTTCGAAGTCAAGGGAAACTCGCCGTTGAAGTTCAAGTCGCCTTGGGCATTGACTTCAACGCTCCAGACGATGGCTTCGGAGAAACCCGAGTGTTCAATTTCAGCAATGTCCTTCGCGACATTGAAATTCGCAGTCTTATAAAACGGGCCTCCACCAAATATTCCGGTAAACCCCTTCGGAGCGGGCGTGGAGATTTGTTCCAGCGAAGTCTGCGCCGGGGCTGACAACGCGAGAAGCAGGAGGCAGGTTACAAGCTGAAACAACGGAAAAACGAGACTGCGACTTCCTGGGGAAAACCGGGGCAGCAATCGAGACATTTGAGATTCCTTTGATGTGAATGTGTTGTTGACGAGCCGTTGATGAAGTCACCTATAGGCCTTGGCAGGTTTCCCAAGCGTGTGTGGCATGATTCCCCAACTGGCAGCATCCAAGTATCCCTCTGCGATGGGCAGGAGTCAACCGCCGGGCTCCATTTTCTTCTGCGCAAATTATTTCATCTTGACAAGCGGGCGCGGCTGGCGCAAAGTCTCGAATCGGTGTGGAATTGGCTGCCAGCTTGTGCTTTACCGGCTTTGGTTTTTAATAGCGACTCCCTACGCTTTTCCCCACAGCTGTGGCTGCGCGAATTTCCGGTTACACGTTAAAGGCGGACAATCCTGCTCATTGGAAGTAATAAGGAGAATGATGTGAAGAATTCCGACGAAGAATCCAGCAAGGCCGAGCATAGTCTGGAAAAGGCTGACGGCGAACACACTACGGACCAGCCTGGACGTCTGAACCGGCGTTCGTTTCTGGGTGGGGTGACTGCGGCTACGGTGGCGGCTGGATTTCTGGGGTTGCCGACGATTGCCGAGGCGAAAGAGATTGGACCGGAAAACCCGGTGCAGCGGCGGGAAGATGAGTGGGTGCGGCGCAATGGCGATGCGGTCGCCGAGAAGCTGCTTCCGCCGAAACATCCAACCAATGGCGACGAGGACCGATATTTCAATAAGATCGGAAACTTCTCCAAAGGATTGCCGCACGATGTTCTGGGCGAAGTCGAACTGTCGGCTTATACCGGGCTGATTACGGCTTTGACATCAGGCGCGGCTTCGGATTTCGAAGCCATTCAACTCGGAGGCGTGGTAAAGCTTTCCAATCCCCAGTCGTCCTATGCGTACTGTCTTGAAGGTTCTGATTCGCACGTAGGCGTTACCGCGCTTCCGCCTGCCTACGCCGGGAACGAGCAGGGCAGTGAAATGGCGGAGAATTACTGGATGGCCCTGGCGCGGGACGTTGCCTTCGCGAATTACGATTCGGACCCCACCATTGCGGCGGCGGTAGCCGACCTGAGCACTTTTCCGAATTATCAGGGGCCACAGCCGGTCACGCCGGACACTATTTTTCGGGGTTTTACGCCCGGAGATTTGATTGGTCCGTATGTCTCGCAGTTCCTGGCGCTGCCCATACCTTACGGGGCCATGACCGTGCCGCAGCAGATCACCACCAACGTGGCGGGCGACGACCACATGACGTCGTATCTGGGGTGGTTGAATATTCAGAATGGCGGCGCTCCCACCGACCACAATGTTTTCGACTCCACCCCGCGCTACATGCGGGACCTGCGCGATATCGCCGCATTCGTGCACAAAGATTTCTCCTATGAGGCAGGTCTCAATGCGGCCTTGATTCTGGGCGGCATGGCGGCAACCCTGGACCCGAACAATCCTTACCTGAGTTATACGAAGACGGCTGCGTTTGGGACATTTGGCGCTCCCGATGTGCTGGACATGGTCGGGCGTGTATCGGCTGCAGCCTTGCGCTGCGTATATTTTCAGAAATGGCTGGTTCACCGGCGGGTGCGTCCGGAGGAATACGCGGGAAATGTGCAGAATCAGATGACTGGGCAGGGAAGTTATCCGCTTCCAGCTCGACTGCTTTCGTCGCCGGTACTGACCGCGATTTTTGACAAGTATGGAACCTACCTCTTGCCTATGGCGTACGCCGAGGGCTGTCCAGCGCACCCGTCCTTTCCCCAAGGGCATGGCACTTTGATTGGCGCCACGGTAACGGTGCTGAAAGCTTTTTATAACGAGACTTTCGAGATTCCTAATCCAGTGGTGGCGAGCTCCGATGGCCTGTCACTCGAGCCTTACAACGGGTCGCTGACGATTGGCAATGAACTGAACAAGCTGGCAGCGAACATAGCGCGGGCGCGCGACGCGTCGGGCGTGCACTGGCGCAGCGATGGCATGAACGGCTTGCTATTGGGCGAGGCTGCTGCGATCAAGATTTTGAAAGATTTGAAGGCTAATTACTGGGAGCAGTTTGCCGGCTTCCAGTTGACCAAGTTCAATGGCCGCACGATAGTCATTTGAGATT
>Ga0207061_1176_pt1 | contig 14991 bp, 11 predicted proteins | sample Alteio_BWMinCont_31_FD_153275 | JGI IMG/M metagenome (GOLD analysis project Ga0207061, IMG submission 153275) | Enriched cells from forest soil in Barre Woods Harvard Forest LTER site, Petersham, Massachusetts, United States -... | ecosystem: Environmental > Terrestrial > Soil > Temperate forest >... | reverse complement strand
AACTTCACAAAAAAGGATAAAATATGATGATGCATATTTTTTTTTGTCTCATGGGTAGCCTCTCTATAATCTGTAGTGCTATGGATTTAAATACGGATATTCGGAAAGACGATGAAATAGAAGAAATCGAAATACCTGTTGTGCGCATACCAACAGCCGCAGAATCAAGGACCAATAAACAACGCTTCATTCGCAATACATTCACCAAAGGAACTGCGTGGCGCATCTTCCTTGAAGAAGACACGTCATTGCTTGCCTACCGCGAGCTCACAGAGCCCCGCACCATGCCAACCTTCAAACCCCCAACACTCACCTTGTCCACGGAACTACTCGTATATGCAATGGAACATAATGTAGATCCTTCACAACCAACATTGATATATGAACATCACGATTACACCTGCATTGGCTGTGATAATACGAGTATCCATATACTTTTTACACCACAAGACAGTCAACCAGTCCATCTCTATATTCCCCCATGCCACAATAGACAAATAACTGGTATCGCACCTCTTGCATCGAATGTAATCGCAGTGGCTGGCAGCAAATCTATTACACTATGCAACGCGTACGGCACCCTACCATATCATAAAAGAATCACCTTTAATTTTTCCTCACAATCGATTAACAACCTGAGAGGACAAGATGGCGCTTTGATCATTCAAACTACTGATAATCTCGCGATAGGCAAAAAAAGGCAATATATTCTGTATCCCTATGATGTCGAGACATACCCTTTACTGCGCGGTAGAAATCTGAACGATAGCCAGTTGGAAGTTGTGTTTCAAGCTGCATATGCACTGCACAAAAAAAGACAATTACAGTTAACCGAAGAAGAGAATATTATCTATGAAGAACTCCCAAAACCTTTATACACACTCATAAATCACTTTCTCGAACGTGCTGAAAAAAAACGGGAGGCTGAACGCGCGCAAGCGGAAGCTGAAAAAGAGCAAGTTAACGCTACTCTTGACGCTCTAGCTCAAGAATTGAATGATCAGAAGATGTAGATTCGTATTACACCAATTACCTGCCCAGACTACCGAGTGCGCCGCCAACGCTACTCATCACATATTTCAGATCATCATCACCAAATCTGAAGCCAACACCATAGAAGAGGCTCTTATTATGTTTGCTGATAAAGTCATCAGCACCGAAGGTGAAGTAGAGATTGCGCATGAAATACATTCTGTTAAGCCACTTGAGGTGTGGACGGCGATCATCGATACGGTTTCGACCGTTCATGTCAAATGCTTCAAAGGTGCTCACCCAACGGAACTTATCGGTACGGAATGGAATATCAATATCAACACCAAGCCCTACAAAGCCTTCAATGATACCGGCACGGAGTGCAAAATCACCAAAGATTTTACCAAACTGCACACCAAGACGGCCCATATCACGGAAGAATGAGATGCGTTCCTCACGGACACCGGCAAGATCGAGCAGTTTAAAACCATCACCAACATCGCTTTGCGGGGTAAACAACGTGTTTGGATAGACCGGCACTGGATATTGCGCCGAATATTCAGATAAATCTTCAGCAGATTCCACAAAATTCTCTTTGCGATAGGTATAATTCACCTGCTGTTCTGTACGATTTAAGAAGCCTTTTTCACTCTGCATATATTGCACCACAAAAAAGTAATCTTCTTGCGGGAAGATACGTGCTTCAAAGTAGCCCTTGTTATCTTCCCAGAAATAATTTTCCGCCGGTGTAATCATAGATTCAGAATGTGCATCGATTACAATTTGGAGCTGATCAAGTTTATTGATATATTTGCGAATGCCTGCGGCTGCAACTTTGATATCACGATAGATTTCATCTTCATTGATTAATTTACCAACAAGCCCTTGGCCTTCATCGATCTTAGTAGCTACAGAACCGAGAGTATGAAAACCATCTCGTGCTTCACCTGCAGCCTCATCGATAGTATTACTGACCACTTCAACATTGGTTGCGATGCGGCCAAAATCACGATCAAAGACGGAGGCAATGTTATTGACGCTCGCGTTAAAGCCCGGCAAAATATCACTCTCTAATTTATCAACAACACGGTTAATCGTGGTGCCAAGCTGGAGCAATGTAGCAAGATGTTCTTCATTATTCACAAAGGAACGTTCAAGCACTTGGGACATATTTGCAATATGAGATGCGGCAACGGTCAGGTGATCAACAAGACCGCGTAACCGTTCAGATCCAATGTCACCACCAACGGCACTGTTGAATGCAGCGCTCACTTCTTTTACATTATGCGCAATAGTTCGAAACTCACGCATGATACCATCGATAGAGACCGGCTCCTGGCTCGGTTCTTTGAGCATCACGCCCGGTTCCAGTTTGGAAAGGCCCGGATCGCCCGGCACAAGCTCAATATATTTTGGCCCCAAAAGACCATCTTGCTTGACCATGCCATAAGAATTTTCATAGAGACGATACTGTTTATGTATCATGACGCGCGCCTGCGCTTTTTCATAAGAATCAGGTTGTAAAATAATATCTTCAACCCAACCAACCTTGACCCCTGCAATCTTGACTTCCGCTTTGCGCACCAAACCAGAAATATCATTAAAGCCAATGGTGTAACCGTAGTAGTTACTACGATCAAAACGGAAGACGCCTATACTGAAGCCCATGTATATAAATATCCCGAGGGCTCCTAACACGAAAATACCAACTCGTGTTTCTATATTACTGTGCAACGGTTATCCCCTTTTGGCTACTAAACCCAGTAAAAAGAGCGAATATAAATATCGTACTGTGTCTTAGTATCCTGTGATTTTTTAATTCGTTCAAGTATAGCATATAAACGCTGAGTGCTGTCGCCTACAGTCGCATCTACCATAACGGAAAATATACGTGGCTCAAAGCTTTTTGTAAAAAGAACTCCACTGTTCTTTGGCAACTGCTTGAATGAAATACCGTAGAATGGCTGTAACCGTTCATCCCAATCTCTGTTCCAATCAGCTGCTATTTTGAATTTTTTCAAAAGCTCCGTAATTTTTTCCTGCCTGTCCGCCGTAGCTTTCTTGTCCGCCGAAGCCGCGGCGTAGGAGGAAGCGGAGGAGGACGCGTCTTTCTTTGTCCCACTCACCTTGTCAGTCTCGGGAATCATGTAGAGTCTTTTAAGTCCCTCAGAGAGTAACCATGGTTCTACCGCCATGTGAGTGGTATGCGTTGTAAATAGATCGGTAAGAATAAATGATGATGTTGATTCTGAAGATTTTTTATTATGCGGTTCTCGTGATGAAAACTGTGCATGTTTGAAACCCGCAAAGCCGGTGTTGGAAAGCAGTTCAGTCACATCATTCAGTGGATAACCGCGTTTTGCAAGGATACTTTCGAGCGCTGCAACCATCTCCGGCGTTTTCATCCGCTTTTCAACAGGTGCGAGCAATGTAGTTAAAATTGTTTTGATGCTCAGATCACCTTTTTTATCGTCTTTAAATTTCTTTGTTTTGAAATCAAAGAGCTCATTTATATTTAATTTGCCATCTTCACAGGTAATACGATATTGAATCGTGCCATCGATGCCCTCTTTTTCTAATGTTAGAGGCACCGTCTGCCAGACATTTAAGACGGGAAGCAGATTTTTAAGAAGCGCCGTTGCCTCTTGCTCTGGTGTTGGCGCCTGTGGCTTTTTAGTATCTTGTTGTTGTATTTGCGCGCCCTCTTTTGCTTTCTGCTCCACTTCCACACTCATACCAAGTTGGCTTTGTGCACAGGCAATTCCGCCGAGTGCAAGAATCCGCGCTTTGTTACGCTGCGTCATCGCATGCATGTAGGGAACATACGAATCACCAAGGTTAGTCATAATGCCGGTAATAAGCACCACGAGAGAAATAATCATGAGTGCCATAACAAGGATGTAACCCGATCGAGTTGCTTGCATCTTCATGAAGCTCTCCTTGCAAACCGCTGCCCGCGAGAACTATTCATAGTGAGTGGCGTGGTTGATTGATTGAAAAATTGTTGTGACGTACCAAACCCAGTGACTGGATTTTTGTTTACCGTGTCACCGCCTTGCGGACCACCTGGATTAGGTTGTGCGCCTGGTGCTCCCGGTTGTTTACCATCTTGTGGCTTGTCCGCCGTCGCCTCGGCGGAGGAGGATTTTTTTTCGCGATTCAACACTGGCAGTGATGGGATGTAGATACCATACTCAAAAGTCACTTCCCGTTCAGTTGCTTCATCCCACAAGACAAGCTCAATACGTACGCCTTGTGGCAGTGGCGGTAATTCTTCAGTTTTTTTCTCGTCAGTTTTCTTCGAATCATCTTTTGGTAACGGCCATTCCCAGGTATCAGCAGTTTTTACTTCAGTTTGCGGTGGTTGTTGCTCCTTTTTTTGCTTGTCCGCCGTAGCGGAAGCGGAGGAGGATTCTTTTTTTTGAATGACCGCAACACAGGTTATCTTTAAACTTTTTATGCCCTCCACCAGTGCATAACCTTTATATTTTTGTTCACTATGCTTTTCATAGGGAGCATAAGTTAAATCGAACCCCTCACTGCGTAGCAGTTTAAATAGCGTTTTATCCGCTGGATCTTGTTCGAGCCGATACATCACACGCGCAATGCGTGGCCGCGCTACGCCAACACCACTGCCCCAGTAGAGCTGTAATGGGTTGTGGGTAATCCAACTGAAAAAGAGTTGATTATTGGCACGCTTGTAATAAAAAACCCGATCGAATGGCTTGTAGACCGGTTCTTCTTTTTTATCAGCACTCGACGGTGCTGGTTCAGTTTTTTTTTCACCTTTTTTTTCTGCCCTGTCCGCCGTAGCTTTCTTGTCCGCCGTAGCCTCGGCGTAGGAGGAAGCGGAGGAGGATGTCTCGAGCGCCAAAATATTTTCGATCGGTATGGTAGCGCCCATGAGATCACGTTCAAGTTGGGTAAAAAGTAACGCGGCACGTTCGTATAGCGCAGTAAGTGTCTCTAATTTTTTTTGCGATGCATAAGATTGGTTTAAAAGCATCGTTAATGAAAGGCTCAAGATCGCAGCAATGGCGATGGAGATAACGAGTTCCAAGAGAGTAAAAGCACTTGTGAATTTCACTTTTTCTTCTCCTGGAGAGGATATTGATATCGAAAAGTGACGATCTTTTCCTGCAGCGGCGAGCCATCCTCATCCCAAGAGACGGTGACGGTATCTTGCACTAAATTGGTAAAGCTACCAAAATCTGATTTTGCACTCACTTGTGTGCGCTTGAATTGGAGCGTCATCGGATAGATTCCCTCAACTTTTTTTTCTTTATGATCTTCCATAACACCTGGCTGAATCTGTGCTTGTGTTTCATACAAAAAAAGTTGCGCCTGCTCCACTGCTGTGGCGCGGCGCGAGATACGATCAGCATTGCGCACGAGTGCACCTTGCTGAATCATGATGGGTGTGACGATAAGCGCTACCATGGCGAGGGTCAATAACACTTCGATAAGTGAAAAACCTGATAAGGCTTTATCGCGAAGCCCGACGAAGTTCATCGGCGCAACTTGCAGGCGCTGATGAACAAAGACGTGGCTACTTTTATGTTGATTGAGGAATTTCATACCACACCGTGAAAGGGTTGAGAATGAGCGTCAACTTTTTTTCTGCATCAGTAACATCTTCATGCGTGTCGATAAAAACAACAGTCACTTGCTGTGCAATACCATCGGGAACAATGTAAAACCACACTTGCTTTGTCTTCTTTGCACCGGCAAGCTCATTGATGCCCTCAATCGAAAACTGTTTGACGATAAACCGTTCCGGAATCATCACCGATTGCATGCCATACGGAATCTGCACCGGCTTACATTCAGGATCTCCCGCACGATCATAGCCACCAGTATGCTTGCGAATTTCTATTTTATGGTGCTCTAGATCCCAAAAGATCTGATGCAAATGTTGCGTCGTGATCGCTTGCGTTAAGGCAACACGATTGAGACTATTGAGTTGCTCAATGAACGCCTCTCGCTCAGTACGGGCAGTGCGTGGCGCCAAACGTGGCGCCAGCACAGAACCCATAATACCGATAATGAGAATGACGATCAAAAGCTCTATTAAAGTAAAGCCTTTGGCGACTTGTCCGACGTAGCCTCGTGCGAAGTCGGAAGACAGGTCTATTCTTTCCACACACTAATCCATGATTCTTTCGGCGCGCTCGCACCATCTGGGCCGTAGGAATAAAGTTCATACGGGTTCTTACCATCTGGTGTACGTTTGTAGACAAAATCTTCGGTCCAAGCATCTTTTGGCAATTCAGAACCTTCTAGATAACCACCTTTTTGCCAGCTGCGTGCCACTGCTTCTTCTTTTGGTTTTTCTATGAGGTCACGTAGTCTGGTTGGATATCTGCCCGTTTGAATTCTAAAACCATCAATTGCGGTCTTTATGTTTTTTAAGCTTGCCTGTGTGCTTGTAATCCGTGCGCTATCGAGGTAGCCCATAAATTTCGGTGCAACAATCAGGGCAAGTATAGCTACAATGGTGATAGCTATGATGAGCTCGATCAGGGTAAATCCGGCACGCGCCGATTGCGATAAAGTCATAAAGGGTCCTTTCAGTAAAAACTGTTTTTATCCTGGCACAATTACTGGTGCTATTGCAAACACTATAAATCCTACCATAACTGCCATAACAACCAACATTATAGGGCTCAAGGCGCCAGTGAGGCGATCGATTAATTCTTGTGAGTCAGATTCATAATTACGCGCTACGGTTAAAAGCATTTTATCTAACTCACCGGTCTGTTCACCGGTTTGAATGAGGTAAATAGCAATCGCAGGAAACATACCGGTCTGTTTTAAATATTGCGCAATCTTACCTTGTTTGACGATATTATCACGCGCAACTTTGAGCGCCTCTGCAAGCACTTTATTATCAACTGTTCGAATCACGATATCAAGCGCTTCAGCAAGATTAACCCCACCTTCAAGAAGCATGCCAAGTGTGTATGAGAATTGCACAACCGCATTAGTTTTGGTGAGATATTTCACCAGTGGAATTCGGAGTTTCATTTTATCGATCAATAGCTTGCCTTGATCGCTCCGTGCTGCTGCCTTTAATCCGACAATCAATAGAATGATGAATATGATAAGAATAACCCAATAGTGCACAAAAACATTTGATATCGCAATGAGGGCTTTTGTAATGCCTGGCAATTCTTTGCCGCGTGCGGCAAATTGTGAAGTCATCTGGGGCACAACCCACACCATCAACACCACGAGTACAATAGCAACTATTGCCAATTGCATTATTGGATATTGCAATGCGGCCTTGATTCGTTTTGCAATTGTCTCTTGTCGCTCCAAAAATTCAGTCAACCGTTCAAGGATTACCTCCAAATTGCCGCTCGCCTCACCGGCACGCACAAGCTGAACGTAAATATTATCAAAAACCGACGGATACCGTTGGAGCGCCGTTGCAAGGGCAATACCCTCTTTTAATTCATCACGTATAGTAACGAGCATCGTGTGAAGGCGCCCTTCGAATTGTTCAATAAGCAGGTCAACGGCTTGAAGCAAGGGAACACCGGAGCGCAAGAGAATAGCAAGCTGCTTGGTAAAAAGGATTTTTTGTTTGACGGTAACTTTTCCCGCAAAGAGCCGCTTAAAGATGCTGACGCCCGCTGACTCTTCCCGCGTAGGCTCAAGCTTGACCAAATAGAGCCCCTGCGCAGTCAACTGCTGCCGCGCTCCCTGCAATGAGGTTGCATCAATAACTCCCTTTGAACGTTTGCCATCTTTTGATAACGCTTCATATGCATACAACGGCATACGGATCCTTTGCCTAAAATGCAGAAACTATATCTACCCTATCACAGATGGAGCAATGCATAAAATAGTGTGCATACAATCTTCATACTTTACACCCCAAAATCAGATAGTATATGATACAAATAGTTTATTAAAAGACAGGGGGGAAATTGTATGATCAAACAAATTGGCATAGTTTTAGGTGCGGTAATATGCTGTAACGCATCACTTTACACTATGTATGAAGATAAATTTTTTGCAAAAACCGCTGGTGATGTCGTAGTCCCTTTCGATAAAAATCTTCTCCCCCATATGAAAACACTTGAAACCATCCACAAAGATTTTCCTGCAACTGAGGCGCTTGGATCATTAGATAATCCTTTTCCCCTAGAAAATGTAACGGCAGATGACTTGCAGAAAGTACTTAGTTTCTTGCTGGAAAAGGAAAGGCATACATATTTGCAACAACGTATTCAGAAAAAAGAATCGGCAACGCAAGAGTCAGTAGAACGAGATATACTAAAGTTTATTAATACATTCTTAAGTAATGGTGATACTCCTAAATTGGAGGCCTTTACACAGTTGATACGTGCAACAGATTATCTAGATATTGATCTTTTATCAGTACTTAAAAAATATCCCAGCGCTATGACGGAATCGGTGGAGGATGCACTCAAAGCGGGATTACAAAAAATTAACAAGCTTGAAGGTGATCTTCTTAATGCCATTAAAAATGAGTTTATTAAAACGCTATGTCATCAGGTAGAAAAAAAATGGGAAAGAGAGCGCAACGTTCGCATAATACCTCTCGAAGGACAGCAATTTCCTGCAAATTATAACTACACAGATACGTATATGAAGCGGCCACATAAAAGCCTTGATTTGATATATTCAAGCACCGGGTCTGTTATTACTAAGCATAGTAAGGTAATTGGAGGCATCTTTACGGAAAATAGGCAATTGATACTTCCTCCCTATCAACATATCCTTCAGCTACCCCATCAAGAACTTATTGCTAGAGAATTTGCACAACAACGTATATTATCACAACGGGTACCGTTTCCGGGCAGAGACGCACATACCAACATATATTTTTCACCAGATGACACGTATTGCGTTTTTTCATTTTATGTAGGCCCTCGTGTTTATGGGGCAACGAGAGTATGGGGCCCCAAGGGAGTAATAACTGATTTACCTATGTCTACTACTTTTTTCTCAGCCTTTATTGATGAGGAAGGGAAAGAAAAGCTGGTAGCAATAGTTTGGGATTCGGGGCTCGAGCAAAAAGAAAAAATAGTTATCATTGATCCAAGTAATGGCGCATGCAGTATAGCGGCAGAAAATGATATTCGTACGCGGGTAGCTTGCATGGTATCGAATACCCCTCTCCTTATACGAAATGGTGTGGGCTATAGGACAGGGCCTGGTGAGAAAAGTATATTTTCCCTTGAACTATTTGACTGTAAAGCAAAAAAAATTAAAACATCCATACCCGGTGCGGACGACTACATGAAATTAATCAGCTGGGTTGATGATGATAAAACAATTAAGCTTGCCGTTCTTAGAGATATTGTGGTTAATTCGGTTCGAAAGTGCCAGATTGATGTTTATGTCATAGATAGCACTGCATCGAACATATCCTTGGTTTCGGAAAGGATTGTGCCATCCAACAGTACCATTATTTACTGTGAGGAAGTATCATCCAAATATATTGTTATTAACTTTGATAATTTTAAAAATTTACAGCACGCTGACATTGTGAGTGGTCAAGAACATATTTATGTAACGGGTTATTATACTACCGGCAATACGCTGCCTGTGTTTTCAATTTTCAATAAAAAGTTTGCTAAGAAGAGAATGGATGGCTTCAAAAATCTCACTATTTTATCCATCGAGCAACTTTATATGCTAAAAGGTATCATGGATAGAATCAATAAAAATGCATTTTTAAATATAACGCCCACGGAAAAAAAGCTATTTGATGAAATGCCAATTCCTGTGCAAAATTTCTTTCACGAATTTTTCGGAGTAGCATTTACAGAAATTTATAGCACCAGATCGATCATTAACATTAAAAAAGCTGTTGAGTTAGAAGCACCACTGCCTGGCTATGTAAAACAAACGCACGGTGGCGTAAAGCGGCCTGCACAAGGACCGACCGAAGAATTACGCCCCGCAAAAAAGCGTAAAACTGAACCAGTTGAAAGTGAAGAAGAATCGGAAGCTGAAGATGAAACCACAATGGATGAATCGGAAGAAAATTCAGAAGAAGATAAAGAATAAAAAAGGCGGAAGACAAGGGAGATTGTATGATCAAACAAATTGGCATAGTTTTAGGTGCGGTAATATGCTGTAACACATCACTTTACACCATGTATGAAGATAAATTTTTTGCAAAAACCGCTGGTGATGTCGTAGTCCCTTTCGATAAAAATCTTCTCCCCCATATGAAAACACTTGAAACCATGCACAAAGATTTTCCTGCAACTGAGGCGCTTGGATCATTAGATAATCCTTTTCCCCTAGAAAATGTAACGGCAGATGACTTTAACAATCTGCTCAATTTTTTGAGGGCAATAGATCAATACGTTGAAAGTGCGATAGATCAATACGTTAAAGCTAAAAAACGTGAAGGCTCTGCAGTTCCTGAGTCTGGCATATTAGTTTCTATGACCGATATATTGGGCAATAACAAATATGGAAAACTGGCAAAACTGATACGCACCGCGGACTACTTAGACCTTGTTCTTTTAGAAAAACTAAAACAGTATCCCAGTTTTATGCGAGAATCAGTGGAGAGTGCACTAAAAGCCGGATTAAAAGAGCTCAATAAACTCGAAGGCAGCCTTCTGCTTTCTATCAAAAATGAATTTATTGACACAATTTGCTTTCAGATAGAACAATTGTGGGAACTGGACCGTAATGACCCAAAAAGGAAAGAGCCCCAATTAATCCAGAAGTTTCCCGCGAATTACAACATTAGAGATACCTATATGAAACGTCCACATAACCACATCAATTACATGCTTTCTAGTACCGGACCTTTTGTGCATTGGCATAGCAATCCACAAACAAATATCTTTACAATAAATCGCCAAATTTATAGTCCCACGCACTTTCAAAATATGTCTCAGATACCTAATCAACATCTTATTTCAGAACAATTCGCGCAACTTAATATTAGGCCACAACAACTACCCTTTCCTGATATCATGGCATATACGCAGATAATGTTTTCACCCAATGATAAATATTTCTGCCTCACATTCTTTATGCCACCAGCCAATCAACTCCCTCCGTATGGTGCAACGAGTATTCGCACGTTTGACCAAAAAGAAATAGCTTTGCCAAATTATACTACCTTTTTTTCTAATTTCACTGATGCAGAGGGCAAAGAAAAACTGGTAGCAATCCTCTGGACTACGGGGCAAAAAGAAAAGATCGTCATCATTGATCCTGAAACGCAAATATGTACGCTTGCCTTGGAAAACGATAACCCAAATGATCACCTCGTTTCAGCACACATACCATTTGGTACACTGCTCATACAAAGCGGAGACAGAAGCTCTAAATCTAGTATTATAGTTTTTGATCTTGACAAAAAAAACTCATTCTTCATAGACAGTCAAAGAAAACAAACATACAGCAAACTCATCAGTTGGGTTGATGAAAACAAAAAAATTAAAGTTGTTGCTCTTGATAATTCAAATCAAACCCAAAATCATATAGATACCTATATCATAGATACTACAACAAGAGACATATTTTTTGCGTCAGAAAGGACCGTCCCTTATAGATGCACCATCATCTATTGTGATGAGGTGCCTTCCAAATATATTGTTATTAATCTGGCTCAGGAGCGTTTTAAAAATTTGCAACACCTCGATATTGTAAATAGTAAACAAAGTATGTACATAGCAGGCTACGATAGTGACACCAACACACTCCCTATATTTGGAATAATAAGTAAACAATTCGCTAAAAAAGTGATGGATACTTTCAAAAATTCCACCACACTATCGATCGAACAGCTTTACATGCTAGAAAGAATCACTGACAGAATCAGCAGAGGGGAATTTAAAACAATGACACCTTCTGAAAAAAAGCTATTTGATAAACTGCCACTCTCTATACAAACTCTGCTTTACGAACTAGTTGGAAAAAAACTCATAGAAGCTGAAAGCTCCAAAATAGAAGCTGAAAGCTCTCAATCGGTCATTAATATAAAAAAAGCTGCTGAGTTAGAAGCACCACTGCCTGGCTACGTAAAACAACAACCATCCTCCTTCGCTCTCCGAGCTACGGCGGACAAGCACGGGCAGAAGCGACCTGCACAAGGACCGATCGAAGAATTACGCCCCACAAAAAAGCGTAAAACTGAACCAGTTGAAAGTGAAGAAGAATCGGAAGCTGAAGATGAAACCACGTTGGACGAATCAGAAGAAGATAAAGAATAAAAAAGGCGGAAGACAGGAGAGGTTCTATGATAATGATCTACAAATCAGTGTTACTTAGCGCGCTCTTTTTTATGGCATCTATAGATGCCATGGATGTTGATACCGACGTCTATTACGTGCGCTTTGGTGAAAATCTTACCGATCAAGAGGGATTGCTCACCACGTTCCCAAAATCGATTCTCAATGATATGCCTACGCTCAAAAATATGCGTGACGATCTTGGTGATGATGTTGGCATGAAAGAAACCCCGTTTGTTTTAGAAAAAAGCACAGTACCCCCAGTTATATTTAAAACAATAATTTTTATACAAAAAACCATTGCACAAAATCCTGAAAACTATGCCAATGCTTCTATGCTGCAAAAATTTATATGGGAATTGATAAAAACCAAAGAAAACCATTATGCTTATCTCGCACAACTTATCAAGTCAGGAAGCTTCTTGGATATTAATCCTCAGATTATGTCTGCTTTAATGCTATGTGCTACAAAACCACTTCATGAAAAATCAGAAACAGCAGACCGCGCATTGCAGGCGGGTTTGCATCAGATTAACACATTACCCAATGAGTATTTGTATCCTATAAAAAAAACCCTTATAGAAGCTTTTTTTGGTATAGCTCAAAAAAGTGCACATAGACGTATACATACGTTTCCCATTTCTGAAAAGGTCAATTCAACAGGGACATATTCTATGGTCACCAACCAATTTTATAGATATTATGATTTTGGTTTTGATGGAACATTTGTTTGTACACTTGCCAACAAGCCGTCTCAATTTTCTGTATATAAAATAGAAAGCACTACACTACAGCGCAAAGATCATGCTATTGCTTATATAGAACAGTTAATACCTCATATTGTATATAAAATAAAGGACATAACTTCTGTATGGCATGTAACGATGGTCGAAGACAGATGGGATCCAAATCGTTGGGGTAAAAATAGTGTTGATGAGATGGGCGATGTATGGAAGTTGCTTGTAGAACATCTTCCATTTAGAATCAGAATATCACCAAATGGACGGTATGCATGTTGCTTTTTATCGATCGCCGATACTGATGAGGTCAACAAGCATAGCGTAAGTCTCATTGTAGATTTGCAAACTAATAAGTCGCTTTTAATACCTAACGCTTTAACTTTTTTTTCTAACTTTACCGATCCTGCTGATAAGAAAGAGAAATTGTTCTGTACATACGGAAGTGACACAGAGGGAGGTGGTAAACTCATTGTTATTGACCCAGATTTCACAGTAACCGTTGTAAATGATAGGGATTATGATTATGTACGTAATGCATATTTATTAAATAATACAATGCTCATTTATACCGCTGATTGTTTGAATCGTGATCTAGACGGTTGGGAAATCAGGATTCATGATTTTCAAAGCAATGCTAATACAAGCGTAGATAATATAGGGGATTATGAGTATGGTAGATACCTCTTTGCATGGGCTGAGCAGGGTCTACTTAAAATTCTAGGTGAAGAAGATATCAATTTTTACCTTCATACTGTAGCAATAAATTTTGATCAGAAAAATCAAAGAGTTTTCAAACAAATAGGCGAAAGCAAGCATCTATCCTTTGGAGGAGAACTCGCTTTGCCAAATTGTACCACAACACTACTTCCATATCCCTATAATAATTTTCATGCGGATTGGGGCGAAAAGCTCATAAATCGTAACAATGGTGCCATTGAATTAATAAGATTCAATGAGAAGAAAAATGCTATAGAGATCATGGAATGGATGTCAAAGGCATATGTCGATACCATAAATAATAATTATGCAGACTTTTTCGAGCTCCCTATTGAACAGTTGTATGTGCTTGAACATATCGCACATCAGATAGCGTCGAAAAAGTTTACTAAATTATCGCCAGTAGAAAAACAGCAGCTCGAGGCGATGCCAGCTCATGTACGCGAAATGTGTTATGACTTTTTCCCTCAAATAAAACCTGTTAAAGCTTCATCATTTAAAGGATTTTACTCTATTGTAAAGCCAGAAAAAACTGGTGAGTATACCGCACCGCTTAAAGGGTACATAGAAAAACAACAACGAGGCAGCAAACGGTCTGCACGGGGAACGCCTGAAGGTCAAAGATCGGCGAAAAAACAGAAGCGCGAACCAGTTGAAAGTGACGAAGAATCAGAGGCTGAAGACGAACAGACGTTGGATGAATCAGAAGAAGATAAGGAATAAAACAAAACGTAGAGGTGGACGCTATGATAATCATCATATACTTACTACTCGCATCTGCACCTCTCATTTCTGCGCCTCTCCAGTATGGTTTAGAAACCATTAATCCTTCTTTTATTCAAAAATATAAACTGCAGTGCAAAAAAGTTGGTCTTGTCACCAATCAGACCGGGGTAGACCATGCAGGCACACCATCCGTGCAAGTGCTGCGTAAAAAAGGAGTGTGCATCACGCGCATCTTTGCACCAGAACATGGCTACACCGGACGCGTACCTGCAGGAAAATCGGTTGAAGATAGCATCGAACCAGTTACCAAAATTCCCATCGTCAGTTTATATTCTCATGAAAAGGGGCTTGTGGGCAAAACGATTAATGCGGATAAGTTTACCGATCTTGATGCGATCATCTTTGATATGCAAGATTCCGGCATGCGCCACTACACCTATATTTCAACGCTCATGCGGGTGCTTGAGGCGTGTGCTGCACATCACAAACTCTGTATTGTGCTCGATCGGCCAAACTTTTTAGGTGCACGGATGGAGGGCCCACTCGTGGAGCCTGAATTACTTTCATTTATCTCTATTGCCCCCATTCCGCTCCGC
>Ga0207061_1175_pt1 | contig 15029 bp, 15 predicted proteins | sample Alteio_BWMinCont_31_FD_153275 | JGI IMG/M metagenome (GOLD analysis project Ga0207061, IMG submission 153275) | Enriched cells from forest soil in Barre Woods Harvard Forest LTER site, Petersham, Massachusetts, United States -... | ecosystem: Environmental > Terrestrial > Soil > Temperate forest >... | reverse complement strand
CGAGCTTTTCTAAAAACTCTTTTTGCGTAGGAATCTCAAGTAATGCTTGAGCATCATGAACATCAAGCGTAAGGTGTGACAAAATAAAATCGGCGATTTTATCAGGCTCCTGCATTTTGCCGAGAATGATATGGAAATCGGGACTGAATGAAGTGCCATTGGCGGCCATAGAATCGGCGATAGTTTTTATGGAACTTATTATTTCATGCAGTTCGATGGGATTAGCAGCTTGTTGTTCGAGTGCCTCTACTTCTGCCATGAGTGTTTCATTATGCGTGCTGATCTGAGCTGCGCGTGCTTTACACACGCCTTGGACTAAAATCTTAAGTCCTCCTTCAGGTATTTTGATAATACGCATGATGGATGCCACGGTGCCGACGTTATAAAGATCATCAGTGCCGATAGCGCCGTTGGTATCAAGCGTATTTTTAGCGGCAAGCAGGATTGCCAGCTTGCTCTGATCAAGTGATTGGGTGATACCATTGATGATTTTTTCATCGAGTACCAGCAGCGGCACTATAATGTTTGGAAATACCACAACGTCAATTGTTGGAATAACCGGTAGCAATTTCGGTAAAGATCCGTTTGCAATAATATCACGTGCTGTCTTCATTGGTTCACCCCCCTATGAAATACCAATTGTGCACAAAGTAACCGTAGATGCGCATATTCTCGTTTTATTGTATGAAAAGTTGTGGATCAGAAACAATCTTTCGTGCAATATGAGTTAAAATATCTCAATCTACCGCTTATTATGCTGTATGGTTGTAATTAAAAAGAGGGGCGAATTGGATACTCATATGAACAGAAACACACTTTCCGTGGCTCAGGTGCAAAAAATATTTAGCAGCAAAACGGCACAGGTTACGCTTTTGCACGATATTACGATCACCTTTATGCCGGGTGAAAGCTATGCTATTACCGGTATTTCAGGATCGGGTAAATCGACATTATTAAACATTATCGCCGGCTTTGAACCGCCCACCAAGGGTTCTGTTTTTTATAATGACCGGCCGATCGATATCTTTACGTCACAAGAAAGAACTCACTTTTTACAAAAAACGGTCGGATTTTTATTTCAAAAGCCATACTTTATCAAAGAGCTTTCAGTGTTAGAAAATGTCATGCTGCCCGGCATTATTGCAGGTATGGATGCAACTATGGCGCAACAGCGTGCAGAAGAGTTGCTCGCAGTGGTTGGCCTTTCTGCGTACGCAGCGGTAAAGCCAGGCGTTCTCTCTGGCGGCCAGCAACAACGGCTCTGTCTTGCGCGAGCCCTTTTTAATAAACCCCACTTTTTGCTTGCCGACGAACCAACGGCAGGGCTTGATGCGGGCCACCGCTCCACCATCATTGAGCTGATGCGGTACGGCATGAAAGCCTGGGGCATGGCCATTATTGTATCAACGCATGACATGATAGTCGCCGAGGCGATGGAACAGGTGCTCTTGCTGCAGGATGGGGTGTTGAGAGTGCGATAGGATTCAGTTATTGTACATAAAATAAATTCTTGTAAACTAATCTAAAAATAATTTATATTTGATATTGATAGTCATGAAGGGTTATTTTTCAAATCTTTTTAGAGGGAGGTTCGTGTGAAAAAGATATTTATCTATGGTCTTTTGCTGGCAAGCACTGCAACTTACAGTGCTGATGTACCAGGTCAAGATTTTTTACGTATAAGGATTATATTTGACTTCAGGGATTTTCCCGATGATGTAAATCAACCGCGACCACCAAAAATAGGTGGTCAAAACAACTATGGTGAACCTGTAGTGATGCCAGTAGATAACCGAAGAACGATTACCTGTCAGGATGTAATAGGATGGTTCAATGCACAATACAAAGGCACAAGTTATTACGTTAAACGGCTTCGTAGCCTTGCAACCGATGTTACTAATTCTCAAAGAACAATACAAAGCTATGGTACAGATTTCAATACGCCAATAGGTGAAACTTCTGGGTTGAACGCTGTTATTGGTTCAAGATTTGGCTCTTAAATACTGTGAACAGCGTTAGTATTTGATGTTTCCGAAACAGGCGTGGGACAAAAATCCTGCGTCTTTTTTATTACCCACACACCACTAAAATTCCCAACTCACCACTCCTGACTCCCTCATCCATTGTCGGCTGTCCGTTGTACCTGTTATACATAAAATCAAATTCCAGCAAAAGCTGGCGAAGGAAAGCAAAAAACATGAAGAAAGCGATAGTTTTTATTTTATGCGTGAGTGTACCATCACAGATGACCAACTGCGTGACATATCTTCAGGCACTGAAACAGAGCCAGAAACATGTAATATATGAATCAGCAGAAGCCAAATACTACTTAGAAAAAGCAACGATGGTTCCATCCAAGCAAATCATCTATAATTTTAAAGATTTTAAAAAAGCATATGAGGAATCGTTGAATAATGCAGAGCTGGTTCCATACTATCAGAATCAATACTTTCGATCAGAGCTTTATAACCTAGCTCACGCTACAAGAACAAGTCCTGAAGTTGTAAAGCCAATGATAAAGCCATTGCTAAACCAAATTGATGAACGCATAGACTCATTGGTTGAAAAATACGCAGAAAAAATTGATGAGTTTGAAAAAGCACATTTCTATTTTGGCAGCGATGAAGCTCACATGAAAAAATTATCGAGAAGTGCCGAATTAAATGAGTGGTCAAAAAACATAAGAAAATCTGAGTTTCTAGAAGATCTTGATCGCGACAAAGGCAGCTCGACAGAACCTGTAGGTCGTGATCCACGAACTTGGGGACCACGGGAAGTACCATCAGGCACAGAGAGGCCTGTACCCGGACGTGACATAGAGACCAGACAGCCCAGATAATTAATTGCTTCCGCTCAATGCAAGGCCGATGAGCGCTGCGGCTGCGGGCGTTTTAAAGTAAGCACAAGTTGGTTCTTCGGTTGATGAAGGTTTAAAGAGTATAATTTTGCCATTATCATCGGGTGTTATAATAGTTTCATCTTCTGAGAGTGCCATGCAACCTGGTGTTCGTGGAAGGGGTATGGTGTGTAAGGATTCAAAGTGTTTCCCTTCTATGTGGCCAAAATCTATATTGTTCGTACATAATACAATCGTTTTATCGCCTAAGATACCCAGGTCATAGACCATATCAAAGTTATTTTTTATACTTTGCCCAAAATTTGGTTTACGAAGATCAATGCTGACGAGTGGAGACGGTGTGCTGCAACCCAAGAGCAGTGTTTGACCGTCAAAGCGTGCGATACGGTAGGGAACTGAAACGATATGAGTTTCAAAAACTCTATGCGGTGTTCGTATATCAAAGCTTCGTGCGTAGCCATCATAACTGCCGGTGGCGAAACAATGTTCTGATAATTGAAGTCCGTTCATAATGGTATTTGCATGAGCACCTAAAAAACTAATCAGGGGGGTTGCCTTTTCTATATCGTACACGGTAATAGTGCCATGTGAATTACATGCGGCAAGATGAGTGTTATGGGGAAAAAGAAGTTCGATGCGCTTTTTATTATCAACTGATATCGTTGTTTCGTTGCATTGATTTTCACCTAACGTAATGACGTTGAACTTTCTGAGCCTATTATGGCGCGTGCTGATTATGCATGATGCTGGTTCTATATAGCACATTTCACGCTTTGAAATTGAGGCACTTTTAAAAATCTCACTTTTTCTTTCAAGCGACCAGATTTTTACCGGTTCAAGGTCAGCTGCGACTGCAAAGGTGGTGTTGTTGAGCATAGATAAAGTTGGTGTTGGGCTTGTATTAAAGGTGATTGATTCAGGGTTTTTTTTAAAGAGCTGCGCATGCATTTGTTGTAATCCAAAAAGATTTTCAAAATAGAGATAGCTTACTATCTTGGTAAACACATCCCTAGGCATGTATTTGTACAGGGCATAGAGCAGTGAAAATTGACGTTGACCGATCGAGAGCGTTTTGAGTGTGCACGCCTTGCGATAGCCAACAATGGGGGTAAGTAGTGAGAGGGGAATATATTTATCCCTTATAATGTAACCGATGCATTCTTCGCGCGGCGATCGTGGTGTGATAGGAGTTCGCGGTGAAAGATCGTCACTGGTATGAATGATAGTAGTAGAAAATGATATGAGCAACATGAAAATATAGATTCGATAATGCATTAAGATACCCTCCTATGTTTATTTCACTGTGCATCAAGGCAAAAAGATAAAGCTAGTTTTTTGCGACTTTGTTATACTGAAAGCTCTTTTTACACACAAACTAGAGTAGAAGGTATGGTAAAAAAACAACTTCTGAAAAAAACCGCCGTTATTAGCGCAGGTACCATGCTGAGTCGTGTTTTTGGCATTCTGCGGGAAGTGCTCACGATTCGGTATTTGGGGGCCACATCGCTTGCTGATGCATTTTTAACGGCGTATAAAATACCAAACACCTTACGCAAGGCATTTGCAGAGGGTGCGCTCTCTGCAGCGGTGGTGCCAGTGCTGACCAGTCGAGTGCATGAGCATGGTAAAGCATCAATCAATGGTTTGATGATGCTTTTTTTTTGTTGTCTTTGAACTCTGCGTAATACTGTTGTGCATTGTGGGTGTTATATGGGCTCCACAGATTATACGGCTCATTGCACCGGGTTTTACGCCAGAGACAGCAGAAATTTCTGCTCAAATGTTGCGCATCGTGATGCCCTTTATTTTGTCCGTCTCCATGGGAGCCTTATTTGCCTGTGCGTTGCAATCGGATAATCACTTCTTGATACCAGCCCTTGCGCCGGTGCTTTTGAATATCGTAATTATCGGGACTTTGATTGCCTGCCTTGGTTTTAAACTGCCCGTTACGGTTTTGTGTTGGGGCATTGTGATCGGTGGTGTGCTTCAGTGTGTGTTGCACCTTATTGCCTATCTTCATGCGGGCTTTGGCTTTTCATTATTTACGTGGACCGATTTGAAAACGGTGCGCACGGTGTTGGTGCGGTTTATATTGTGTTTGCCAAGCATTTCGCTTATGGAGCTCAGCTCTTTTATTGATACGAGTTTTGCATCGGTACTCAAGCCAGGTTCTATTGCTCTAATTTATCTTTCAAATCGGATTGTGGGGATTCCACTTGGAGTCTTTGCTGTTGCCTTTGCAACGGCGCTTCTGCCCCATCTTTCACGGGTTGCGCGTTTTTCTCCTCGGCGGCTCTCATTTTATCTGCTCGAAGGTGCAAAATTAATTTTTTGGATATCAGTACCCGCTACCATACTGCTCTGTTTTTTTGCACAGCCATTATTTAAAACACTTTTTTTATCGGGTGGCAAATTTACCGCAGATCAAGTGACTGATGCAACCGCCATTTTACGGGCATTTTTGTGTGGACTCTTTTTCTTTTCTTTCAATAAAGTAATTTTAAATATCTATTATGCGCTTCATGTCACCTGGGTTCCCGCGGTGATCACTTCATGTACCGCGCTTGCCAATGTTGCACTGAATTGGATCTTTATCAAATATCTACAAGCAACGGGCCTGGCGTTAGCAACAGTGCTCAGCACGGTGATGCAAACAATCTTTTTATTGATTATTTTGCACTATGGTTATAAAAAAAAAAGGTTTACGGCAGGGCGTTTGGCCTCTTTGCAGGATTATATTTACTGCAAGTGGCGTTCTTTTTTATACCATTCTGGATCTTATATTGCTTGATTGAGTATGGTATTATGCATTACCTCCAAGGCTCTCTTCAATGGTTCTTGGTGCAGAGCATTGGCTATTGGATGTGGGCGGGGCCCTTAAGCTGTTTATATCTTGGATCGCTCTGGTATTATCGGTGCTGGATGAATCAACGGCTCTATTTTTTGCTGTGAGAGAAGATGGTAACAAAACAGATATTTTCAGCGGGGGTTATCGTATATCGGTATGCGCCGGATGGGCTTAGATATTTACTCATTCGCCATCCTGGCGGCCACTGGGATCTACCGAAGGGCAAACTTGAACCAGATGAAACGGAACTTCAAGCGGCATTGCGTGAACTCAGCGAAGAAACTGGTATAACTACGGTCAAGCTTGATGAAGATTTTTATGAAAAGGTTATTTACAAGTATGGCGATTACCGTGGCGGCATGATTCACAAGCAAGTTGTATTTTTTCTTGCATCTACTGAGCAAGAAAAGGTTACACTCTCTCACGAGCATGATGATTACGCCTGGCTGCCGTTTCATGAAGCGATCTCACGCGTGACTTTTGATTCGGCACAACACCTTCTAGCCCGTGCTCATGCGCATTTGACAAAATAAGAATTTTTAAAGGAGAGTCGGATGAATAAGTTGTTTGCTTTTTTCATGCTATCGAGTGTTGTAGTAGCTGCATATGGGGCGGATGTCGAGAAAAAATATTCACGCTGGGTTCAAAATGCTGCGTTGATCTATGTCTATAATCAAAAAGGTGCTTTGGTGATGTCTGTACCAATAACCCATGGTGCTACTACGAGTGACATAAGAAGATATTTGATCGATGAATGTGTGCTGAATGAATCTTCTCGTTATACGCTGAATCCATTGTATAACGAATGGTGGCGTTTTGGTCGCTGGTATTACTCCCAGGAAGAACTCAAACGGGGCGAGATTAAAGATCAGATGGAGCAACATGGTACAGCCTCATTTTGGTTAAAAAAGAATACCACGCAAGATGCGTGATGCATCTGATAGTGAATAAGTCTATTTCTCACATTACATATAAAAAAGGTTGAAGATGAGTAGTATGAACACGAAGACAATAATTATTTTGCTATGCAGTAGCATGTGCGTATATGTAGCAGCCTCTGATAGTAAAAACTCATATTCGTATTGGGTTCAAAAAGCAGCTACGATCTCTATTTATGGTGATGGAGGTTGTTTTTTAGTGGATGTACCGATAAACGAAAAAGTGACACTTAATGATGTAAAGAGCTACTTGCAAAAAATACGGATTGCCCATGCATCGGTTCCGTACTCACTTCATCCGCTGTATAATCAAATTTGGCGTTTAGGCCGTTGGAATTACAGTAGTGAACCGCTTGCAGATGGTAAGATCAAAGATCACATGAATCATTATGATACTGACAAATTTTGGATCAAAGTTAAATCACCCAAGTCTCATCAGAGCTGATAAACTAATAGTCTTCGCGATTTCTGCGCTGTTCACTTTTGAGCAGCGCTTTTTTGCATTCAAGCATTCGCACTTCTGTTTTTATATGTTTTTGCGGCACAGGGGGCATTTTTCTAGCTTTGAAGCGCATGTTACACATATTGCATGGTCGCAGGGGAAAGTACAAGTGGTTCCTGCCTTGCCAGTTTTGTGCTGATCAGAGAAGTGATCTAAACAGACAGGGCATTTGGTTGGGGATTCCTCTTCAAATTCCATAGTTACATAATCAGTTGAAGTAAGTTTTTTTTAGAAGCCTGACATTGTTCTCGTTTTGCGCTTTTGTAATGGTGCTTAATAAGCGTGTACGAGTTTCTGCCAGTTTTTGTGCGATTAATTTTTGTCGTTTTTCATCCAAATCTGGACGGATGGAGTTTGCTATATTGGTATGGCATCTATCAATCACTGCGATAGCTGGTTTGACATTAAGTGGTCGTAACCAGTAGTAGAGGCCGCATAGGGGCGTTGAGATTTTTGTGTATGCAGCATGGTACCAGTTTGAACATGTTGATGTGCAAAGTTTGGCAATATTTTGAGCGTATAATAGTGGTGTTATGAGTGAAAATTGGGTTGTATTATTCAGAGGATATAGTGCTAGTGCTTGATGAAGTTCTGGGCTGATTCTCATTTGAGTTCTTGGTGCAAAAAAGTCCTGCGCAGTAATTTCAGTATAAAGGTTGGGGAGATGTTGGGATATATCGCTAATGTCGTGAGTGGTGAGATTATTATGAGTCAAAAGGAGCGCTGCCCTAATCTCTGTGGGGATGCTTGCCAGCAGTTCTCCAAGTCGTTCGGTTCTCAAGTTCAAGGGGTGAATAGATGTGAATGCTTCATGTACTTCCGTTGTGCCATCCACGTTAAATTCTATGATTCTCGTTGGTTGATCAATTCTTCTTGGGACTTCTTCATCGGGATTAGATTGAGTTCGGTTCCCTAAGTCATAGGTCTGGATAATTGGCTGGTAAACTGCGGGATCTAAAGCGGTATCTGGAGGAAGAGTCATATTAAAATGAACCGGCCCATCAGAGGCTCTAAGAGGCATATTTATAAGAGATGATGCTATCAATAGGGGGAAGTAGAATGGAAGGTTGCTCATCATCATTGTATTTCTCAGTTGTAGAAAGTTGTTAATTCTTGAGTGGTATTTTGACAGAGGCCTGTTTTGATAATGCTGTGCATAAAAATTCCTGCAAATATAGTGTTGATAATCTGATAATGCGTTTGTTTTTGTAAAGATCTATAGAAATATAGTCTATAATAAACGGTTTTTTAGTCAAAATGGTTTTTCTACTTGGATCAAAGTTAAATCTTCCAAGTCTCATCAGAGCTGATAAACGCGTTGTGATACAATGGTATTAATGCAGCTTGTGAAAGATATCTTTTCTGCTACAATTCTTTCTGGATGACAGTACAAAATGTTCAACTTGAAGGGCAGATCATGTTCAGAAAGCTTCTGTGTATGGGATCGGTAGTTATGGGTAGTGCTTACGGTGGAGAAGAGGTTTCTTATTATGTACAAGAGAGAGCAGGCCGTGTAAAACCAGATCATGAAACATTGTTAAACCAAGTGCACGCTTTTTCAGAAATTGAAGTTAAACTATCTGGAGGTCGCTATATGGTGCCAATCCATCCCAAGACCACAGTGGGTGGGGTGAAACGATTCCTGCAAGAAGAATTTTCTGTTGAGAGCTCGGGTTTTTATGCAACGTATGCATTGTGGTGTGAATCGGGAAAGTTTGCATCGGTGACTTGTGATAGCCCTTTGAATGACAGTGATATAATTTATGAGGTAATGGTTCAATACTATCAGCCCCCCTATATCAATAAAATAAAGCTTACTAGCCTGAAATAGAGCTTACCAATTAATAATCTTCGCGATTTCTGCGCTGTTCATTTTTGAGCAGCGCTTTTTTGCGTTCAAGCATCTGCTGTTCTATGGGATACGCTGGTGTATTTTTTCTGCATATGCCACTGATCCAACTGCTTATTTGTCGTTGCATCATGCACGCTCCGCCTCGCCAAGGCTCTCGCCCACACTGGCCATCCAAACGTCTATTGCCTCGTCCTTAAAAACGCTTCCCATGAGGGCTATGCTTTTGAAGATTATCACGATGCACGCGCATACCAAGCAGTAGTCCATGCCTTTTACAAAAAATACGGTATTGCGGGATATCGTGAAGATTTTGCAGCTGAGGGAGCAGAGTTATTAGAAAAGTGCCGTGTGGCATAATTCATCACACACCAGCAAATCGTCACTCTTGTTTTTTAAACTTAAAAGTTGATGGCCACTTTTTTACAAATCGTTGTGCTGATATGGGTGGCTTAATGTGCATTGCTGCCATGTCATTAGGAGATTGACCCATTTTTTTAACTCTTTCATAGAGCATAATATGTTGTGCAAGACTTATTTTTAAGTCAATCGGCCAACTTAGAGAAACGTTGGGATCATATACAGCTACTTTTTTTGGATTCACCCAGATCGCCAGAAAAGGTATAGCTGTTATTGTTAACTTTCTCCAAAAAAGCCCCTTGATTGATGCATCAATTTTTATTGTTGTGGGGTCAAAGTAAAAAAAATAGAAAGCCTTATCGTAGTAACGGGGTGCGGTAGCCTCAGTTAAATCTTGCGTGAGAATATCCGGACTTTTTTCTTTTTCCGTTATTTCGAGAGTATAAAACATCATAACCGGTTCAACAAATCCTCTCGCTCTGCATTTCTCCATAAAGAGTGGAGATTTTATCGCGGCATGCCACGTTTTTGATACGGTTGCTACATATGTGAACTCAATCGGATCGTCATAATCTGCATAGGTTGAAGCGATGATTTCGATAAGCGTATCGCCAGTTAAAACAGAGATAGGGCTATCGTCAGAAGCAGTAACGGCACCTGTGCAGATCAAAAGTATGATGGCAGTGAAAACTCGTTTGAGCATAAAATTCCTCAAGATTGCTGTATTTTCTGATACAGAGTATACATGATCAGTCATTATCGCCATAGATTAAAAATTAAATTTGGGCTATTGTAATTCAAGTTAACCAGCGGAGAGTTTAATTAAGAATACAAGGTAAGCAATGCGTATAAACAGGCATATGCTTCGTGCGGCAGTCTGTGCACTCAGTTTTAGTTTTTTAGTAAAACCACTTTCAGATAATCCTTATTTTCCAATCTTTAGGGATAACTGGTGGTGGATCTTTGAGTCGGATTCCAACTTTGCGGTGGATGGTTTTTTTATCAGTGGTCATCAGGCATGGGATATTACAAGCCGGCAGATTACGATTCCTATGCTTGCCGGTGAACTCGATCTCCAGCAGCTTTCACAAGCAACACGTATCTTGGGTGTTCCTGATCCGATGCCGACGGCGTGGCAGGGGCCTGGTACGATTCCTGTTTATATTGTGGGCAAATTACAAGGCCAAGGTATTAATTTTGAATGGCATCAAAAAATTTACGAAGATATCGTGGCTTTTGGTGCACAGTGGTATTTTGTAGCGCTTGATAATACGCAAAGATTCAGCATCGCCAATGGTTCTGAACGTGAAATGAACGCCATTGTTAACTTACTGCTCGGCCCTGGTGATCGTGATAAGTTAGATGAAGTGCGCCGCGCCTATTTCCAAGAGTTTGGCATTACTGGCACCTCGTTCAGCGGTTCTGGTTTTGGTGATATCGATTTCTATCTGCAGCTTGGCAAAACTTTTGATCATGAGTTTAAAGTGCGTGAGCTCAAAGTTGGTGGGCGGCTTGGTCTTGTGACGCCAACTGGCCATGCGCGAGAAAATAATGTTGCAGGCTCGATCCCCTTTGGTGGCAATGGTTTTTGGGGTGGTTATATTACCGTTTATGCCGTTGCGGAGGTGAAAGAAGATTTTAGATTAGGATGTTATCTGCAGTTGAGTAAGCGGTTTGCTGACACCAAAGTTATACGTGTCTCTGTTGCGGGAGAACCTGCAATTTTTGGTGCCACGGTGGCACCGATTCATATCAGTCCGGGTATGATGGTGCAACTTTCTCCATTTCTTTTTATGGATAATATTCGTGAAGGATTTGGCCTGGGTTTTGTCTATAACATCACGCAACACCGACGTGATCAGCTAGAAGATCGCCGCTCAGAACAGCTACAAAAAGAGTATCCATTAAGATTGCCGGAGATGAGTCAGAAAACAAAATGGAATTCAAGTTACCTTACCTTGAGTGCCTACTATGATTTTGGTGCAACAAAGCCGGTTCATGGATTTGAGCCGATCGTATCGGTGCGATGGGATGTGCCAGTTGAGTGGACGGGAGTAAGGCAAGTAGTAAAAGCAAACAAGCTCTCTATTGGGCTTGATTTTGTGTTTTAAAAGTAAAAAAAGATCACGCTGAAGCGTGTCCGCCGTAGCTCTTAAGAGCGAAGGAGGATTGCAAGGAATACTATATGAAATTTTTACCGGTACGTCGTTTCTTTTCAATATTTTCCAATGATATGGCCATAGATTTAGGTACGGCCAATACGGTTGTTTACGTGCGCAATAAAGGTATCGTGCTCAATGAACCGTCGGTGGTTGCAATCAAAGCACACACTAAACAGGTGCTTGCAGCAGGAACACCAGCGCGTGACATGCTTGGCAAAACGCCAGAAAATATTATCGCGTGCCGCCCCCTGCGCGATGGGGTGATCGCTGATTTTGAGCTCACTGAAGCGATGCTCCGCCATTTTATCAGAGCGGTGCACAACGATCGGCGTACGCTCGTGCGGCCACGCATTATCATCGGAGTGCCTTCAGGCATCACGCAGGTGGAAAAGCGTGCGGTCAAAGATTCAGCACTGCAGGCGGGAGCACGTGAAGTCTATACGATCATGGAACCAATGGCAGCAGCGATTGGCGCGGGGCTACCAGTCACAGAACCGTCGGGAAATTTAATTGTTGATATCGGAGGCGGAACCACTGAAGTTGCGGTGATTTCATTGAAGGCAGTGGTCTACTGCCGCTCGATCCGCGTGGCGGGTGATGAGATGGATCGTGCGATCGTACTCTACGTGAAACGGAAATATAAGTTACTTATCGGTGAACGGACTGCCGAAATTATTAAAATAAAAATCGGTTCTGCGCTCATTGAAGGAGGCGGCGATAGTGAATCGGTGGAAGTCAAAGGGCGGCATCTAGTGAGTGGTGTGCCAAAAACAATTATTTTGACGGCAGCCGAAGTAAACGAAGCATTGCTTGAAACCGTGGCAGCAATCGTTGATGGCGTGCGCTTAGCACTTGAAAACACACCGCCAGAACTTTCCTCAGATCTTGTGACCAAAGGCATCTACCTTGCCGGTGGTGGCGCACTCTTGCGCGGCCTTGATCGGTTGCTTTCAAAAGAGACGGGTTTACCCGTGCACATCGCAGATGATCCACTCTTTTGCGTGGTACGCGGTGTAGGTGAAGTGCTTGAAAAGTTAGATTATTTTAAAGAAACTTTAATGGATTAAGACTGGATTAAGCGTGGCGCAGCAAGATGGCATCTTTTTAAAAAAAAGGTTTGGACAACATTTTTTACGCGACAGTATGGTGACAGATCATATGATTGCGCAAGTGCATGTTAATGATATGCCGGTGCTTGAGATCGGCTGTGGCGATGGATTTTTAACCCGGGCAATTTTGAAACATCCGGTCAAAAAATTGCACGTTTTTGAAATTGATGCTGAGTGGGCAGACTATGTGCGCAAGAGCGTGCAAGATCCGCGCCTACAGGTCGATAATGTTGATGTGCTGCGCGTTGATTTTGAGATGTTGCGTGCTGATGCGCCATGGATTATTTTGGCAAACCTTCCCTATCAAGTAACATTCCCCATCTTGCATCGCATCCAAGAATACCGCGATCTTTTCAAAGAGGGTGTGGTGATGATCCAGGAAGAAGTTGCGCAAAAGATTGTAAAAACAGGAGGGCGTGGATACGGATATCCCGCCCTCTTTTTTCAGCACTATTTTGAATGGGAACTTCTGCAGCTCGTGCCACCAACGGCATTCTTACCACCGCCAAAAGTCCATTCACGTTTGATTTATTTTAAACGGCGTATCGTTATCGATCCAATCCCTGACGAACCACAATTCTGGAAATTTATCCGCCAGTGCTTTAGCCAGCCCCGCCGCATGCTCAAAAATAATCTTGCCGGCAGCATCTACGATGCCGAAAAACTCCCCGTACAATTCGATGGCCTGCGTGCGCAACAGATGTCTATGGTTGACTTACTTTTAGTGTGGGACATAGTGCGAGGGGTAAGGAGCGTTTAGGGGCGCAACATCCGCCTACGCGCTTTGCGCTACGGCGTGATAGCCACGCCACTCGCCACGACGTAGCCAATGTTAGTAACTATCACATCACTTGGCGCCGTTGGCGTAGCTGGGTAGCTCGTGAACGAGCGACGGCGGGCAGATGTCTATGGCCGATTTACGCCTGGTGTGGGATGTGATGCGCAAATAGATTTAACTTTCCTGCGAGGAAAAGTTCCACCATGAGCGTTTTGGTTCTGCGTCTATTTTATATATTTTTTTGATCTCATCAGATATGTAGGGAATAATCTCTTTGCACTGTTCGCGCCATTTTGCGTTGTTTGTATGATATTGGTATAAAAAGTAGGAATCAATGAGTACTCGATACTGGTTATTTGACATTTTTTTATCAATTATTTTGATGGCACTCATTAATCGTGGATCCCATGGATATTGAATACCAACTTCGAATGGTGTTTTATTTTTTATAAAGTATTTACAAAGATGGTTGGCATCAAATAGTAGTCTGCTATCCCATATGTTTTCTGCTAATTGTGTTTCTAAAAGTTGTTTAAAATTTGGTATTAAAAAATTTTGTACTGCAAAATTATTTTGGATAATGCCTGAGTATGTTTTATTGGATGTAAGTGTTGGTATTATGCAAAAATTTAATAAATGGTTTTTTCCGTCTTCTGTATAAAACCATACATTATTTTTTTGGTCAAAATAGCATTCGTGTAGCTTTTGGTTATCGAATATTATGGTCTTGTGATTAGGATATTCTTGTGTATATACACCAATAAGTTTGCCATTAATGTAGCTCCATTCCATTAAATTAGCATCAAAAGTTATTTTGCTTTGATCGGAGATATCTACTGTTTGTGGTTCACTCAGATGCAAATCGGTTTCGCTAGGTGATAGTTGATAACGATAAAAAGTTTTTGTGACCGTTGTATCTTTGATGCTCCAAGAACACGCAATAATAGTGAACATACCCATTTTGTCATCGAATAATACCGTAACAATATCATTAAGTGCGTGAGATATTATTACCTTTTTAATAGGAAGTATATATTTTGCTCCATTTTCTTTTGGGTGAGCCAAGTCATAAAGGGCTGCTTTGCTCCCCCCACTGTTATATACAACAAGCATGTATCTGCCATCCTCAGAAATTGCGCACTGTGATTTTTGAGTGATATCTGTGTGAAATAAAAACAGAGTCTTTTCTTGAAAGCGGTCCTTTTTTGAGAAATCAAAATAGGTATATCGCGTACTCAAGAAATCAGGCTGGTAAAAAGTACCATTACCCTTCTGCCGCCATATAGATGCAAAACCATGCTGGGAGCCGGGATTGCTCAATATAGGTCCTTCTTGAACATCTCCACTAAATTTAAAATCTCTTTTTTCTACTACTGGTTTTGAATTTTTCAATAGATCATGCAGTAGCCAACTGGCAACAAGTGGCTCTAATTCAAAAGGCAGGTTATCGCATGATATCATGTTGGCTCCAATCTTTATGACTTGTGGAGCTTTTAGCTTTAATGAATCGGCATATAAAGAAGCAAGCAGGCTTTTAAAGGAATAATACTGCCCATCTTTAGTGTCATGCACCATGCCGGTGATATCCAAATAATTTGCTTGTATTAACAGATCTGACGCTTCAAT
>Ga0207061_1173_pt1 | contig 15093 bp, 12 predicted proteins | sample Alteio_BWMinCont_31_FD_153275 | JGI IMG/M metagenome (GOLD analysis project Ga0207061, IMG submission 153275) | Enriched cells from forest soil in Barre Woods Harvard Forest LTER site, Petersham, Massachusetts, United States -... | ecosystem: Environmental > Terrestrial > Soil > Temperate forest >... | reverse complement strand
ATGTTCGAGGGTTTGATAAATAATCTTTAATGGATAGCTGAGTGAACAAAGGTCCCAACAGTAACATGCAAAGGATTACTTCGACAGCTAAAGCCGGTATGATTCTGAGCCCTCGATTGATCAGGAAGTTCTTTAGTGTGAGGCGAAGCCCACTAGCTGCGATTAGGAACCCACTCAAGCCGAAGAATGCAGCGAGAATTGCGTATCCGGGAAGCCAGACGAACCAATACATCTCGCTTGTCGCCCCGGTCACCACAGCGTCTGTGTGCCAGGCGACGACGCCGATAGCCAAACAAATTCGCAAAAGGTCAAAGCCAGGCGCAATGCCTCTATGGCGATCAAGCTCGCTTCCGATTGTCCTGGTGTCTGTAATAGCCATTATGAAAGATTATTTATCGTCGTGAGGCCGCTTTGCAGATCGAGGTTAGCTCCCAAACACATTCTCGGCAATGCATATTGACGGTCAGAACGCTTGACCTGCTCCCCTTAAATGCGCTTCGCTTTGGCTCGCTTATGCTCGTAGGCAGCCAACTCATGGCTTTCAATGGCTGTGAGGTGCCATCGACGCTTACCATCAGGAAGATATCACTTTTACTAAACGAGGCTATCGGGAACTGTGCCCTCAACAGATTTTGTCTTGCAAATTGCTCTACCACGGCAGGTCCGCTCCATTGAAAGGTGCACGATAGGCATTTCAATGCGGTAGAGACGCGCCATCGGAGTTCGACGTGACATGGTCTCTTTGCACTGTCTAGTCACGCCTCATTCCTACCCGCTTGTTTCGAAGCACTATCAGTGTTAATTTTTATTTGATGAATATGCGCCGTCGGAGAATCGGGCCTGCGAGTAGAAAATCTCGGCGCCGTTAATGCTGATTCCGTAATTGATACGGACGTTGTCATAATTGGCGGCGGCCCAGCCGGCCTGACGATTGCTCGCGAGTTCTTCGGGACCCCAACCCGTGTGCTGGTCCTAGAAAGCGGCCAGTTGGAAGAGGATGCCCGATTTGACGCCCTCAATGCTGTCGAGAGCGTAGGGGAGCCGAAAAGCCTAGCGCAGAGGGACAAGCGTATCGCCTTCCATGGCGCCAATTCGAACTCTTGGTCGAGCGAATCCCAGGCGTTCGGGGTGCGTTGCCGCGTGCTAGGTGGTTCTTCACACGCATGGGCAGGCAAATCAGCCGCGTTCGAAGATTTGGACTTCGCCGTTCGTTCTTGGGTACCCTATTCGGGCTGGCCATTCGGACGTGAGGTGCTCGATCCCTACCTCGACCGCGCAGGCGAAGCCCTCAACCTAGGTCCCCACTGCTATGACGAGCAATTCTGGAAGCTCATTGGGATTGCTCCACCCGATCCACAAATTGATCCGAAACTTCTGAGATCGTTCTTTTGGCAATTCGCCCGTTCACGCATCGATCAGATGGATATTATTCGCTTTGGTCGGGAGTTCCTTGCCGCAGACGCATCCAATGTGCACATTCTCCTGAATGCCACCGTGATTCGCATTGACACCAACGAGAACGGCACGGCCTTTACGGGACTAGAAGTTTCAAACATTGACGGGGCGCGCTCGCAGGTACGCGCGAAAGCGGCGGTGCTGGCAGCGAGCGCAATTGAAAATCCACGCTTACTGCTCGCATCTAATCGAGCCCACCCGAATGGCCTGGGTAATAAAAACGATATTGTCGGTCGTTTTCTCATGGATCATCTGGGCGCTCGAATTGGTCGCTTCAAGCCCGAGGATTTTGCCGCAATCACTAGGCAGTTCGGTTTTTACGGTCTCAAGTATCATGGCCACTCCCACATGTATATGCACGGCCTTGTTCCCAGCGCAGAACTCCAGGAGCGGGAGCGACTGATGCATTGCGCGGCCTACATGATGGAGGAACGCGCTCCAGACGATCCCTGGGAAGCTTTGAAGCGTCTCTTGCGCACGAAGTCAGAGAGGCCGATCTCCGACTTGGTTGTGGTTGCTAAGAGCCCCGGCTTGATCGTCAAGGGGCTTGGCATGCGCTTATTTGCGACGAATGCCATACCGCAGCGGCTCAAGGACTTCGCCACTAATTTGATGATCCTGAGAAATCCGAATTTCGTGGTACGCGAATTTCAGAGTCGGGGGTTGCCGCATAAACTCACTGGTCTCGTGATCGATGCCATCACTGAACAGCGTCCTGATCCAGAAAGCCGAATTACCCTGTCACAAAAAACTGATGCACTTGGTGTACCGTTAGCGCGCGTGGATTGGCGCATAGACAACGATGCGCGCCGATCTCTCGGGCGGCTTGGGCATCTCTTATTGGAGGAGTTTCCGCGCGTCGGGTTACCTGCGCCACTATTGGAGGATTGGATTACTGAAAACCGGCCACAAGATGCCATTATTATCGATATGGCGCACACCGCCGGTACGACGCGCATGTCGGACAATCCAAAACTCGGTATTGTTAATTCGAATTGCCAAGTGCACGGTGTAGCCGGGCTCTATGTTGCGGGCGCTTCGGTATTCCCGACGAGTGGGCACGCTAATCCAACACTGATGATCGTAGCGCTCGCAATCCGGCTTGCCGATAGAATCAAAATCGACCTCTCCCACTAACCTAATGGCGGTGCCGAAAGCCGACCCGATGAGTCCGACCGTTCTAGTTACAGGAGCGTCAGGTATGGCAGGGCGCTTTGTGGTGCCCGCGCTGCAACGGCTTGGCTTTGAGGTGCGAGGGCAATACCACAGGCAGCCTGGCAAAGCGCAAGGCGTCGATTGGCGGCAGATGAACTTTCTTGAAAGCCTAGATTTTGGTGCACTGGTTTCGGGGTGTGATGCAGTCGTCCATCTCGCGGCGGAATTGGGTAAAGTATCTCGAATGAATCGCGTCAACGTTGACGCGACACGCGCACTTCTGGTTGCGGCCCAGTCAAGCGGCGTGCGGTATTTCGGCCATGCTAGCTCAATTGTTGTCTACGGATCGCCGCGTCGACGATCGGTCGACGAGACTACCCCGCTGCTTGATCCGCACGCATCCATCGTGCGCCAATACAATGCTGAACCCTATATGCTTGAATACGCTCGGACCAAGACGCTCGGTGAACTTGCGATCCGTGATTTCCGACCCTCCATTAATGTTGATCTCTATCGACCGACAGTTGTTGCTGATCTTGACCGACTGCTCGAGGCAGGCAGTTGGACGTTTTTGCGCAAGCTCGGGGCGGCCTACCGGCGTACCCAGTATATTTATGCGCCGGATGCAGCGTCCGCTGTTGCCCACCTGCTGGCGCGCGGCCTCTCAGCGGAGAGGCCTCAACAGAAGGTCGAGGCGTTCAATATTTGTGACGAAGAATGTGGAACGTTCCGGGATCTTCTTGCCACCGCCTATGAGGCGACGGGCGATCCTCAATACAAGATGAGAGCAGATATTCCTTTCATCCTTGATTTGGTCAAGGACAAGGTGAAATACCGCAACATTGTCATGCGCTACCCACTCGGCATGTTGATGTTTTCTAACGCCGAGCTGCTTGCGACTGGCTTTAAATTTCCCACGGGGCTCAAGTCGGCGCTGAGCAATGCCTTGGGCCGAAGATAGCCCATGCCAGCGGCGGTTAAATTGGTTCGCGAGCTGAGCACCACCATTATAAGACTTCCAAGTCTCAGCTTACGGGCGGGATAGCCTGCTCCTCAAGTCGGTCCCGGTCCGCCCCTCAAGGCCAGGACCGTCGCGGAGAATCCGCAACAAGGTCGGGTGAACGGACATTCGGAACAGTACACGCCGCCGTGGCCGCTGCGATAGATGTAGCCATCGCCGTAGGTGTTTGGCCGTTGGGTGTGTGGTACGGATGAAGCGCTTCGCATTGTGCTGTTTATGGAAGGCGTCGAATGCCGCCCGTAGTGACGACGTCGTGCGTTGCACTCACCAGACTTGAAACGGATGGGGGTGCCTACTGGGAGAAGGGTTGACATGCGCCGTGGTCTTTCAAACGGACGTGTTCTAATTGCCGGTGCAGCAGCCGGGATCGGGTGTGCCCTGGGACGAACTCGACTCTAACACCACGCCGCGCGAACTGATGGCCGCCATTGAGAAACTGTTCAACACCAAGTCCCCCTCGCATCCGGTCAGGGAGCCCGACCGCTCGTATTCTTGATGCCGCCATCCGGTGGCGATACTCCGAGCGTCGCGCGCTTCCGCGCAGCCTTTGGAGGTAAGCTGCGGTTCGTGGTGCCCCATTATCTATCGTGGCGCGAGATGTGTGGTGGCGGAGCACGATTCGATCTCGTTATCGCGCAGGTTGTTGCGAAGTTGGGAAAGGCCGAGTGCATTAGGCGAGCAAACGCATCCGCTTGGAGCGCCCGGTGAGCCGTCCCAAACCTCCTCGGTTGCCTCTCACAAAATTCCAAATTAAAATACTCAGAGGTAGACGAAAACAACGGCGCGCAGACGCTAAATCTGCTTCTTCAGAACAATAGATAGAATCTTGCGGAGTGCGATCGCAGTTGCAAGACAACTCCCACTCAAAGGCTCCAATGCGTGACCCTTCCCCCTTTCGCGCCATATTAGACAGAGAAAATGCAATCTTCGCTGAACATGACTACGATACCTATCATTTCAACCGCTATGATTACGTCATCCGCAAATGCCTGACCTACAGGCCTTCGCCGACTACGACTGTTCTCGACGTTGGTCGCAGCACCTTGACGTTAAAACTTTGCCAACACTATCGACGCGTCACCAGCCTTGGTTTCCCGCTGACTTCTGAAGAGAAAGAAGCTTCGGCGCGACTGATGGCCGCTTCGACGGCGATGCTCGATCACTTAGAGTTCGATTTGAACGACTCAAGGATGGTTGACCGACTTGATCGCGACGGAAAATTCGACCTAATCGTGTTCGCAGAGACGATTGAGCATCTCGTCGCTCCACCTGAGTGTGCCCTCAACTTTCTCAAATCCCTGTTGGTAAGCGATGGAATTATTATTTGTCAGACCCCAAACGCAGTAGCTCTGCACAAGCGGATAAAAATTCTGTGTGGATATAACCCGTATGAACGCCTACGGATAAATAGTTTAGAGCCAGGCCACATTAGAGAGTACACGAAGTTGGAATTAATAGAGATCGGGCAAAGTGTTAGGCTTCAAGTCATCGAGCACGAATATCGAGACTATTTTGGAGGGGAGGGAAGCAAGATCAGGAGGATGTCCATTGCGGCATCAAAAGCGATATCGTCAGTTATCCCTTCGCTTTCTCGCGGTCAAACAATTATCTACCGGAAGGCCAATGATGAATAGTATGCTCCGCGCACAATAACTCATATCCGACCGGTGCGGTTAGCCTAATTCAGCCCTTTGTATTGCCGAACTGCTACCGTTCACAGCCACTTCATTGCTGACATCTGTCGTGTGGCAGGCGGCATTTTTCTTAATTATATCACTTTGCATGTGACGAGTCCTGGACCGCGGCGACCCAAAATGGGAGAGCCCGAGACAGCCGCGCATTCTGATATCTCAACACCGTCTTCACCGTGCGTGGCAAAGCCCGCCAGTTTGGCTTGGAAGGCCTCCTCGAGGCGCTGAGCATCGGCTGCCGTCAGCCGGTTCTTGTCCGGCAGGGACCGAAACGCCCATAGGGCGGCATCCTCGCCGCCCTGAAGGGCATTTAATTCGGAGACCTCGCTGCGGACGCCTCGGCCCCCAGCAGGATCGTACAGTAGCTCGATCCGGCTTTGCCGGCACGCTGGATCGTACTTTCGGCGATTGGGTCCTTCTGACCCCCGGTGTGCTGCCCGCCATCAAGCCGCCCAGGATCGAGGACGAGGGGGTCGCAATGCCCGGACCTTTTTGGATCGGCGTAAGGAGGTCAGGAACATCAAGGTCATCTTCCCCGGCGATACCGACCAGCGCCTCATCTCGGCCCAGGGTCGAGACACAGTACCCTGACCGCTTTGCTGGGCAACTCCGATCGTGAACTGCCGTTTCATCTCGCAATGCGATGATCAGCGATGCTTGCAAAGCCAGGACTCGTCGCGTGCGTACAGGGGGGGCTCCCACTGGCCATCGACCCGAGAACGAGCTCGTCTTTCCTGCGGTTTGCGGCGATCCAATGCATCAAGCGTAAACCGGACCTGACCGACTTGGCGCCAAAGGGTTGCTTCATATCGACTGAGGCGATCGAACGCGTAGTTGGGCAAATTTGCGAGACGCAAAAAGCAACGCGCAAGCTCAGTATTAGGATCGATGGCAGGGCCGACATTTGTCGGATCTGAGTTAGGCGCGGCTTCCGAATCGTCTGTGCTGCCGTGCGATGCCGGTACCTGGTGTAAACTGACTCGGTCAGCCCGCCCGAACATCGCATTGGATACCTCTCGAGGATTAACGCAGCGGGTCTGCCTGAACCGACTCAGATGGTCTGCCTGGATCTCGAACAGGCCGGATTCCATCGTCGTGGCGCGCCGCAGCCGCCAAAGCAGGCTCGCCAGCCGCAGCACCAGTTCCCGCTCCACTGCTGATTGAGCATCATAGTCCGCATTAATGGTCGCCTCGAGCGCTTCGTAATCTTCTGCATCCTCCAGCGTACTGATCACTGTCTCGGCCGTGAGTCCGTGGCGAATAGTGTTGCGGCGGGAATGCTGTTTGCCTTCTACCGTAGCCGGACCGGTGCTTTTGCGAGCATTTACACGGTTGGCCACAATCTGCCTGAGGGAGGTCATAGGGCACCCGCTGGAATAATTGGCTTCGTTTTGTAAATCGCGCCTCGGTGAAGCGGCCGATCGCGCTTGGAATTACTCTGATCGCCACCAACGGCACCGACGTGAGCAGCGTGTTCGCTGTCCTTTGTTTTCTCAGAAGTTGCCGGCATTGGATGCGTATTCAGCCAAAGCACACGGGCGCTCACAACGGGGTCGAGACCGGCCTTCTGCCACCAAGCGGCTTCATCGCCGCAGCGATGCACTTCACGATGGTGCCCTCGACACAGCGGCACGGTGAATTCGTCGCTGACTTTGCGTCCAAGTGCCCGGCTCTGTGCGAAGCGCAAGTGATGGGCATCCGAGGGCTGACGACCACAAACCAAACAAGGCTGCTTGGCCACATAGCGGATGTGGTCGCGGTCGCGAACACGACGTGGCTCCGGCAAGGTCAGCGCGGCCTTATCAATTCCCTTGGCTCGCGATCTCTCGTTCCGTGGCGTTGCCGGATGCGATTTATGTGGAGCTAAGAGCTGTTCTGCTTCCTCCGACACTTGAGGTACGGCTGAAGGGCCGGCGACAAGGCTCGCGAGCCTTGCCTGGAAGTCCTCCTCGACACGCCGGGCATCGGCAACCGTTAATCTGTTTTTCGCGGGCAGACATCGCTTCGCCCAGTTCGCGGCCTCATCGCCGCAGGCAAAATCATTGAGTTCGCCAAGAAGGCGATCGCGCAATTCTGCCGATGCCTCAAACCCAAGCATTGCTCGCTCAGAGGTCGAATGGGCCTTTCCGGGTCGGCCAATATCTTGTCGTTGAGAAGCATCGTGCTGGCTGCCATTCAGCCGCCCAACGCCACTTCCGTTGGGCTGCCTATCGGGCTCCTGTTTCGGCTTCTGGGGTTCTGACGTCTGTGACTGCGGCGTCACAAGGTCAGGGGCGTCGGTATCGTCCTCCCCGGCAATGCCGACCAACGTGAACAGCGCATAGCGTCGGGCGTAAGTCAGCGCCGCCCCCATCCGATGCGGGGTGGCGGTATCGGCAATGGCGCAGACCGGCCAGTCCGAGGCGATCCATTCCCCTGACGCATGCGCCAGGACGGTGGTCAGGTTGACCAAGCCGGCACTCTGGTCGATAGCCGTTGTCTGCACGGTCGCGATCTCGTGCTGGCCAAGGGTCTTGCGCACGATATCGAGCCCGCTCGACAGCGGGGCATAGCGGAAGCTCTGTTCAGGGCCGCCACGGTGTCCCGAACTAATCGTCGCGACCAGCGACTTCTCCGGATTGACCAGTTCGGCTTGCGCCTTAGCCAATGCCGCCGCCAGGCTGGCGATGGATGGACTGGATCTATGCACGGCCGCCCTCCACGCTGAGGAGGTCGAAGCTCACGGCGCCCGATTTCGAGCGCTTCCCCCGAATGCCGTGGCCAATGGCCTCCTTGGCATCCTCCGGCATCAGACCCTTCAGTTCCGTCTTGGCCTGTTCGTGCTCCAGATGGGCCGCTTTGGTCCGCGCGAAGACGCCGGCGAACTCAGCCCAGGCATTGGAGGCGCTCATATCGACGACGCGGATTGCCTCAAGCTTCGGCTTTGGCGGCTCGACCCCGAACAGCCGAGGTGGCTCGCCGCTCTCCACACAGCGCCAGAACTTGCGCTCCGCAGTGACGATGAGGTGCTGATACAGCGGGTCGGCATGGGCGGTGATTTCCACCCACTTGCCGCCTCCGGTGATGACCGAGAGTACCGCCTGCCGAGCCGCCACCACCCACATGTTGTGCTGTAGCTGGGGCATATACTTTTCGGCGGCCCCCTCCTCTGAGAATGACCACGGCAGCATGAATTTGGCCTCGAACACCGCGCCGGTGCCCTCGACCCGCCCATCCAGGGTCGCCGCCATCCAGGGCACTGCAGGATGCCGGACCCGTCGCTGGACGTCGGTGATGACCCGTCCGGTGTTTGCCTCGTACCAGCGCCGATTAAGCTCCTCCGTGACCGCTCCAAGCTGGACTATGAGGTTGCCAGAGAGGTCCTCCGGTTCCACCTCGCCCCGCTTCTCTTGCCACAGCCGTACGAGGGCTATCTCGTCACCGCCCATGATGATCCGGGCGTCTGAGCCGCCAACAAATCCCCGTCTGTTGGCAGTTTGTGTATTTCTCTTAAGATGGTTCGACACGATGCACTCCCACGGTTAGAGTAATACCTGAGGTATCATAAGTGTCTTCAACAAGCTGTCAATACCTGAGGACTTAAATAATGCTGCAGGTGTAATATGGGGAAGCCAGCGCTTATTCTCAGTAGCGAGCTTCTACGCGCAGCGCGGGCACTACTCCGCTGGGAGCAACGTGATCTTGCAGCCGCTTCATCTGTTTCGTTGCCGACCATTAAACGGCTCGAATCAGTGCCCGGCATTATGGCTGCGCATTTGTCGACCATAACTGCCCTCCGAAAAGCGCTAGAAGGCGCCGGGATAGAATTCATCGAAGAAAACGGTGGCGGCCCGGGCATCCGGTTGCGAAAGCGGCAACAGAGAAAGGGCTGACAACCCGGATTGGCGGCCACGCCGACAACAAGCCCCCGCGAATGGCCAAACTTGATTTGCATTTTCTCAAGTTAATTTTTCAGGTCGCATTCAATCGCTGCCAATAGTAGTGGCAAGTACCCGCCCACTTGGCAGCATGGCGATGGTCACCGCGATCAGGAATGCCTCGTCGCGCAATAGCCGCTTCATCGACATCTGTTGCTGTGGCTCATCCTCGAAATAGAGGCATCCGAGCGCCAGCCGTTGGCCTCCTTCACGATGAAGGATTCCTGACGTTCCTCGACCGATCAGGGCGGGAACGCCGATCGCTTGCGTCGCGTGCCATTTGCCGCCGACCGGTGTCGGGGGAGGTCGCGTGGAGAAGTGAATTAATGTCAATCGGCGTTGGATCGGGCATAGCGCACTTTTCTCGTATGTCCGGACAGTGTGGCGAGCGCGGCGCCTGTGGCTTCCCGGGTACGATGCCTTCTCGCCCGAAGGCGCAAACGTCAACCTCGTCATCGCCAACAAACACATCGACTCGATCAGCGCTTCGGTGCCGCATCGCTCCGGCATGTGTCGCCTCTCAAAGGCAGTATGAGGCTGACGGCGACTTCGCCTCTGGCCCCTCACGACAGGCCGAGGCGAAAGTAGCGTCCGAGGTATCTCTCGCCGCCGGGCGGCGAGAGCCGTCCGTACCAAAACCGCCGACTCGACCCAGCCGAAACGATCGAAGTCACGCGTCCGGTCCTGGTGTCCGACTGCGAAAGCGACAGCAGAAGAACGATCAGGGCAGATGACGTCACCGGCGCTATGGCCGGCGTCGAGTTCACCAATGGTGATCAGCAACGTGAAGGGGATCCGTTTGTAGACAAGCAAGCTTGAATGAATCGGTCGCCAAGGCACGGTCAGCAGAATCAGCGCCAAAGCCGCCTGAAGTGGGCTAGAGCAAACGCCGCACCGTCACCAGATACGCAGAAACCCAACTCTCTCAGCTTAGAACTGTCGTCACCTCACCTTGGCAATCAGCGCGCGAGATTATCGTTCGACCGCATTGTGTATAAGCCCGTGCGAAAGGCCTCCTCGCCGGCCGCAGATGCGATAGAGTCATGCTGCAGAAGTGCGTGGCAGTCAGCGTCGCTCATGGCGCTGATTCTATGCGCCCGGTGGCACGCTAGGTTCGAACCCCTCGATCGCGCAGCTGCGGATGGTTTGCATGACTTGCCCGGGAAAGTTCAATGCCACTCGGCAAGTTCGACTGTGATATTTTCGGGGCCGTACACGAAGACGAGATTACGATTGTGGAAATCCATCATCTTGTTGCGTAGCCGCACGCCAGCGGCGGTCAGCTTCGCGATCTCGGCTTTGAGGTCATCCACGGCGAAGCAGATGTGATTAAAGCCGAGCTTGTTGGGTTTTAAAATGTCGGCGTCGACGATCATTTCGGGGTTGCGATAGCGCAGCAGTTGCACTTCGGTGTGCGGGTTCTCGATCGCGAGCGTGACATGTTCGGCCTCGATGCCCTCAAGGCCCATATAGGCCTCCATGACCTTGCCCGAGATCACCACGGACTTTACTTCCTTGAACCCGAGGAGGGCGAAGAAGTGCTTGGCCGCTTCGACATCGCGCACGACGATGGTGACGTGATCAAAGTTCCTGACCATTCCGTTCCATTCCGTTACGAAGTCAATCTCACCAGATGCTGCACGAACTAGAACGAAGCTAGACGATGAACGACCACGGAAGAAGAGCGAATTGCAAAGCCTGTCGTCGATTATATCTATAAATGTACCTACGTGTCCTGGACAGGTGGCGATAATGTAGACCGTTAAGCGTGCGCCAGGCCAATCATGAATTCGCGGACTTGCTTTCGCATGTGGAACGCGGAGAGGAAATCCTGATCACCAAGCGCAGCGAGCCGGTCGCGGTGTTAAGTCCCTATCGTCCGCCGCTCATGGCCGCAGAGCGCAAAAAAGCCATTCAACATGCAATCGATGTGATGGTGGATGCCGCCTCGCTTTTGAGCCGAAAGAGACCTCGGGCCCAACGCAAAGACCTAATGGCACCTTGTCAACTCAGAATACGATCCAATTCACATACAGGCGCGGTCATGGGCCGATACGTGTGACGCGCCGCAGAAATTCTCCAATGCGATCGACTTCCGGTCCCATTGCGTCGATCCAACCCATCAAACTCACAGCTCCATGCACCATGCCTTTCCAGAGGTGGAACTCCAGGTCGGTCCCCGCGGACTTGGCCCGCTTGGCCAGACGTTGGGAATCATCGAACAACGGATCAAACTCACATGCCGCGACGTAAAGCGGCGGCAGGCTGGCCAGATTGGCGAGCATCGGAACGGCAAGCGGATTCTTTCGAGCGGCCTGATCCGGCAAATAGTCGCTCGCGTATCGAATTATATCGGCAGTGCCCAGGAAGTAAGCCCCGCTGCCATAGGCCTGCTGCGACGACGTATCGAAGTCCAGCGAATAGGCGCCGTACAGCAGCGCAGCGCCCCGTATCGAAGGCGTACCGCCATCACGCAATGCAATGCAAACCGCCAGCGCGAGGTTGGCTCCGGCCGAATCCCCGATAATAGCGACGCGTTGGGGGTCTATTCCTAGGCTCGACCCTTCGGACAGGGCCCATCGCACCGCCGCGATGCAGTCGTCGAACGGCGCGGGAAACGGATGTTCCGGAGCTAGCGCATATTCCAGGCTCAAGCAGCGAAGCCCGGACCGCTGCGCGATTTGGCGGGCGAAGCCGTCGTAGGTGTCGAGACTGCCAAAGACCCACCCTCCGCCATGCAACAGCACGACGGTGGCGGCGGGCGCAGTTATTCCCGGATCGTAAAGGCGCACTCGCGTGCGACCGCTCGGCACGCTAATGGTTCGTTCCTCGACGTGCGGCAGCGGCGGAGCGCCGGCGTTCAGATAAAACGACAAACTGGTGTTGATCCGACGCAATTCCGTCGGCGAAAGCTGAGCCGGAGGCGGCAATCCCTGCAGTCGTGCGTAGATCAAGCGCAGCACGAACCGCAGCTGCGGATCGAGCGGGCGCCAAGCGGCCTCGAACTGCGCGAGGAACTTTTCAGTCTCGGACTGGTTTGCGGTCCGATCACCGCTCGCTGAAGCATCAGTTGGCATGGGACCTGCGCTTTGCGCCGATAGAGTCGCGTCCGCAATGGGTAGTGCGGCAGCACCGACACCAAGTGCTTGTATCAGCTCGCGACGCGACGTTGTCATGGGGGTCGCTCTCGGTTGTCAAAGCAGCACCTCCGCCTTGATCCAAGCTCCGAACCCCTCGGGCGTGTTCACGACAGAGTATATCCGATCGCAATTAGCCGATCCTGTACATCTGGAAGCGCTACAATGGACCCGTTACTACGAGCTCTTTCGATGTTCCAGCTCGAATCAGAAGACCGGCTATGAACTCGGATTCTTGGTTTGGATCGCCGGAGAGTTGATATACGGAAGGGCCTTAAAATCTCCAGATGATGAGCTCTGCGCGTCTTCCAAAGGCAAGTCTCAAGGACAATAGTAATGCATCGACGTCACCTTATCACAGCAGCCGGTCTGCTGATAGGCTCCGCGCTTGTTCGTGGAAAGGCTAATGCCACAGCACTGCGGAACGGTCGCGACAGGGTGGCGCCGCGGCTGCTCAAGGCGTTTTTGTCGCTGCCCGGCGAAAAGAGTGCCCAGATCGATGTGGATGCTCCACGGCATCCCTGGCGGATCGCCCACGAGCCCGAAGCGCTGCTTTTTTGCGGCAGTTGCTTCAAAACCTTCGTACTGACTACCTTTCTTCAGGAAGTGGAGGCCGGCCGTCTCTCGGAATCCGACCAGATCGACATTAATAATAATATTCGATCAGTCGGTGGCGGCGTCTTCGACTTTCTGACCGGCACTGCGTCTGCACGCACCGTACTGGAGGCCATGATTTCGCACAGCGACAACACCGCAACAGACGCAGCAATGCTGCGCGTCGGCGTTGACAAGGTTCGAGCCTTTCTTTTGAAAGCCGGCCTGACACGAGCGCGCATTCCCGACAGCACGCGTCGTTTCTTTTCGTATGTGGCAGGTTACCCGCCGGGCGAGGACATGGGATGGGCTGGCCTGCAGGCCATGAATGCAGGCCAGAACGGCAGGCCGACGCGTCCGTCAATCAATGATCAGCAAACCATGGTTTGCCCTGCGAGCGATTTCGTCTCCTATTACAAGCGCGCTCTTGCGGGAGAATTCTTCCAGAAAAGGGAAACGCTCACTGAGTTCAAGCGCATTCAGGCGATGGCGGATGCGATTGTCGCTGTTCCTCCCGATACGCCAGCCTATCTCAAGGGAGGCAGCATCAGCTGGGATGGCTTTTATTGCATGGCAACGGCAGGGCAGATGATCGTGGATGGCACGCGGGTCACGTTTTGTCTGAGCCTCAACTGGCACGACCGCGATGGCAGCGAGGCAACGGTCGTGTCTGCCTATAAGCAGGCAGTCACCGACGTCTTAAGCCAGATCCGACAACAGGTGCTCTAGACAATCGGCTGACGATGATGCCGGGGCGTGTTGCAGTAGCGGCATGTGTTCTGATCATACCTCGAAACCTCAGAGCGCATCCTTGCTGAAATTGATGCGGCTGATGCTGCTGTTTCGGCAGATCGGGTTCAGCCGAGGGGCCTCCTACACCTTAATGCTCCTGTGGCATTTGGCGCTCGGCAGATCGCTCCTTTGCTCGCAGAGTTCGCGCAGCGCCATCCGCTGGTAACCATCGAACTTGGCCTCAACGACCGTTTAATCGACATTGCCGAGGAGGGTTGGGATCTGGCGATCCGTATCGGCAGAAACAGAAGGTGAGCCTCGCCGCGTCCTTTGGAGGGGAAAGAAGTTTGGCGAACTTCCGACGACGAGGCTCAATTCCATAGTAGCGATATCGCGCCAGAATGAAAGAGGCCGCTAATCGCGCAGGTGGTGGCCATGGTCAGTAACTGTGTGACCATGAAATTACAAAACAAACTCAAAGCGCTTGGCTCAAACTGCTCCTGACTTCATCTTGGCAATCAGCGCATAGATTGCCGCAGCAATTCTGCTTGCCGTGCGGGGCGCCTGAGCCCGGTGCTCTGTCCCCACTGCCAATTATCGCGTTGCGAAAGGATCACTCGATCACCTCGTCTGCGAGCGATAAGAATGACTCAGGGATTGTGAGACCGAGCGCCTTTGCGGTCTTAAGACGGCAGGGTTTATCGCTGATGGGAAGCGCGATTGACCTCATGCCTGCCCATTGCGGCGCTCCGCCGCACTTGGTTCCGTGATTTCGAGGCGCGTCTAAAGACAATTAGAAAAACAAGAACTTAGAGTAAGAACTAAGCACACATCACAATCTCGTTCATTACCGAGATTTCATATTCGCGAAGTCACGAAGGCGATAAATTCGGCCCCGCTCTCGTCCACTCGTCCCCCGACGATGAAGAGCGCGGCCCCGATCGTTGTCCCCGTCCCCCGACGTTGACTGTCCCCGCGATCGGGGCCGCTATTATCCAACGTAAATTGAGGCCATCAATGGGCGCTAATCGGGCGCTCAGGGATTTCTTTTGGTGTTGCGCTTAGGTTACACTCAACAGGCAAAGTTTGATGGAGCCTCGAAATTGTTGAGTGGCTGCCGCGCTGCGTTTGCCCTCGGGCAGCCGATCCCAGCAGGTTTGCGGTGTTGGCCGAGCTGGTCTGCCAGTTTTCCACAGCCGTTTGATTAGCCGCCTAGATTCCGCCGAACGGAGAACGTTCCTGCTCCGTGGGGGAAACGGCGTGATATTCGAACGTATGCTCATGGCGAAGCGTTGTCGGAAGCGCGCGGCAGAGTGGAACAACCTCGCCGAAACTGCCGTTACGGCCGAAGAGCGAAGTGGCCATCTGACTGTCGCCGAGCATTACAGCGC
>Ga0207061_1171_pt1 | contig 15209 bp, 12 predicted proteins | sample Alteio_BWMinCont_31_FD_153275 | JGI IMG/M metagenome (GOLD analysis project Ga0207061, IMG submission 153275) | Enriched cells from forest soil in Barre Woods Harvard Forest LTER site, Petersham, Massachusetts, United States -... | ecosystem: Environmental > Terrestrial > Soil > Temperate forest >... | reverse complement strand
TGTTTCGCGCGGCGGAGTTGCTCCTGCAGCGCAAGGAAGATTTTTCCAAAGACATGACCCGCGAGATGGGCAAAGTCCTGGCGGAGACCCGCGGCGACGTGCAAGAAGCCATTGATATGACCTATTACATGGCGGGCGAAGGGCGCCGGCTGTTTGGGCAGACCACGCCATCGGAATTGCCAAACAAATTTGCGATGAGCGTGCGCCAGCCCATCGGCGTGTGCGGCATGATTACGCCGTGGAATTTTCCCATTGCCATTCCGTCGTGGAAGATGATGCCCGCGTTGATCAGTGGAAACACCGTGGTGTTGAAACCGGCCGAGGATACGCCACTGTCTTCCTATCATTTGGTGCAAGTGCTGACAGAAGCCGGTGTGCCGCGCGGGGTCGTAAATCTTGTAAGCGGAGATGGACTAAATGCAGGCGCTCCGCTTTCGCTGCACAAAGATGTGCCGGTCGTGAGCTTTACGGGTTCAACCGCGGTGGGGCGACTCATCGCACAAGCTTGCGCGCCGGACTTCAAGCACTGCAGCCTGGAGATGGGCGGGAAGAACATCATCATTGTGATGGAAGATGCCAATCTCGATCTGGCGATTGACGGCGCGGTCTGGGGCGGATTTGGGACAACGGGGCAGCGTTGCACCGCGGCCAGCCGGCTCGCCGTTCACAAAAGCGTCTACCACGAGTTTGTTTCGCGCTTTGTTGATCGCGTGAAGTCCCTCAAAGTGGGGAACGGCCTGGATCCTTCTGCGGAAATGGGGCCCTGCATCAACGAGCAACAGTTGAAAACGGTGATGAGTTACGTGGAAATAGGGAAGAATGAAGGAGCGAAGTTACTCACCGGAGGCAACCGTCTCGACTACGGCGCCTATTCGAAAGGCTGGTTCCACGCGCCAACAGTTTTTGGCGATTGCGCTCCGAACATGCGCATCGCCCAGGAAGAAATCTTCGGCCCCGTCGTTTCCGTGATTCCCATCGAAAGCCTGGAGCAGGCGATTGATGTAGCGAACGGCGTACCCTACGGGCTCTCCGCGTCAATCTACACGCGAGACGTAAACCGCGCCTTCCAAGCCACTCGCGATCTCTATACCGGCATCGTTTATGTGAATGCTCCAACCATCGGCGCGGAAACCCATTTGCCATTCGGCGGAACCAAACAAACTGGCAACGGTCACCGCGAAGCGGCCATCGCCGCAATCGATTTCTTCACCGAGTGGAAGACCATTTACATCGACTACTCCGACAAACTCCAGCGCGCGCAAATCGACAATGCCTGATCGCAAGGGGCGCGTTGGGTAGTTACTCATTTCCCAAGCTGAGTGACTCCCGCGCGTTGACGCTTCTTGACACCGTTCCTACAATAGTAGGTAGCGCTCTTTAGCACTAGGAGTAGAGTGCTGCTATGAGGAATTCGGCCCTTCAAGAACGGCGCAACCGCCAAATTCTGGCGGATCTTGTCCGTACTTACATTGAAACTGGTGAGCCGGTGTCGTCGCGCGCGATTTCGAAGCGGTTTGAAGAGACTTTGAGCACGGCGACGATTCGAAACGTGATGGCGGACCTGGAAGATGGCGGGTATCTCTACCAGCCGCATACCTCCGCGGGGCGCGTGCCAACGGCAGCGGCTTACCGGTTTTTTGCGCAGGAGATCGCTTCCCAAGCCACCATCAGCGTTGTGGACCGGGAGTGGATTCAACGGGAAATGGGAGGCGCGACTAGCGCAGCGGAAATCACGGAGCGCGCGGGACACGTTCTCGCTGAAGTTTCGAATGGATTGGGGATCATTGTTTCACCGCCGCTGGGTAAAACGGTTTTGGAACATGCGCGCATGTGGCTGCTGCCGGACGGGCGCGTGGTGGTCGTGCTGATTTCTCCCGGCGGCAATACGCGGGACAAAATTCTTCGCCCGGCTCGCCCTTTCACGCAGGCGGAACTGGATACCACTGCGGACTTCCTGAACCGGCACTATTCCGGCTGGACGCTGGAAGCTATTCGCAGCGATCTGCTCCAGAAATTGGCGAACGAACGCGAACGCTACGAGGGAATCGTGCAAAGCGCTCTGACGCTCTGTGATCCGGCAGTGCTGGGAGACGAATCGGCTCTCCATGTGCACGTCGAAGGGGCGGCGCAAATCATCGGCGCGGCGGAATTCGCGAATCAGACCCAGTTGCGCGAGCTAATGACGGCGATCGAGGAGAAGCACCGCCTGGTAACCGTTTTGAATGCGTGCATTGAAACGCCGGAGCCGGTCCACGTGCAGATCGGGGTGAAAGAAATTTCCGAAGCCGGAGAGAATCTCGCGCTTATTAGCGCGGCGTACACGCGGAACGATCTGGTCCAGGGTTCGCTCGGCGTGCTCGGACCGACGCGCATGCACTATGAGCGGGCCATGACCGCGGTGGCCTACGTGGCGCAGCTTTTCAGCGAAGCACTGAGCAAGATTTGAGATTTTTCACACACAGGAGAAACAGGGCAGTGGCCGACAAAAGCGTGAAAATAAATATAGACATCAACAAGGGCGCGGACAGGCCGGACCCGGAGCAGTCGGCGGAAGCTCAGGCTGTTGCTGCCGATTCTGCAAAAGCGGACGCCGAAATGGCGAAGCTGACGGCCGACCTCGAGGAGTTGCGCCAGACGCTTCTCCGGCGCCAAGCCGATTTCGATAATTACCGCAAGCGCATCGAGAGAGAACGGTTTGAGGATTCCAAACGGACTACGGCCCGTGTGCTCGAAGGGCTCATTCCCGTAATCGACGGGTTTGAACACGCCCTCGCCGCGCACCGCGAAGCCGAATACGAGAATTATCGCAAGGGTTTTGAATTGATCTACAAGCAATTACTCGACACCGTGACGAAGCTCGGAGCGGAGCGGATCGATCCGCTCGGAAAAACCTTTGATCCGCACCTCCACCAGGCGGTCGATCGCGCCGAAACCACGGAACACGAGGACGGCACCATCCTGCAGGTCTTCCAGCCCGGATACGTGTTCCATGGACGAGTTTTGCGTCCGGCGATGGTGCGTGTAGCGGTGCATCCCAATCCGGCATCCAAAGAAGCTGTGAACTAAGGGAGGTCCAGGTTTTCAATGGCCAAGGGGAACCAGAAAGATTTTTACGAAGTGCTTGGCGTTTCGCGAACTGCCGCGGTTGAGGAGATCAAGTCGGCTTACCGCAAGGCAGCGCTGAAGTGGCATCCGGATCGCAATCCCGTAAACAAAGCGGAGGCGGAGGTCAAGTTCCGCGAATGTACGGAAGCCTATAGCATCCTGAGCGATCCGCAAAAGAAACAGATTTACGATACGTACGGCCACGCCGGCCTGTCGAGCGTCGGGGCAGGGCAGGGATTTGACCATACCGTCTTCCAGGATTTCCACGACATCTTCGGTGACTTCTTCGGGTTTGAAGACCTCTTCGGCGGTGGCGGCGCGCGGCGCGGACGCAGCCGTGCGCAACGCGGAGCCGATCTGCGCTATGACATGACGCTTTCGTTCGAAGAAGCTTCCGCGGGCGTTGCAACCAAAATCAAACTGCCTCGGCAGGAATTCTGCGAGGCCTGCAACGGAACCGGCGCGAAGAAAGGCACTGGCGTTCAAAACTGCCAAACGTGCGGCGGACGCGGCCAGCTTGCGTACCAGCAGGGATTTTTCACCATCACTCGCACTTGCCCGGCATGCCAGGGCGCGGGACAAATCGTGAAAGAGCGCTGCCCGGAGTGCCGCGGCCAGGGTCGCCTCGAACGCGAGAAGACCATCGAGCTGCGCATTCCGCCCGGCGTTGACACCGGCACCCGCCTGCGCGTGGCCGGCGAAGGCGAACCCGGCCCGAATGGCGGCCCGGCGGGTGATCTGTACGTCGTACTTGAAGTCAAAGAGCATCCGTTTTTCGAACGACGCGGCTCCGATTTATATTGCACGATTCCGCTCAGCATCGCTCAGGCGACTCTCGGCACGGAACTCCAGGTTCCAGGGTTGAACGGGGACGAAAAACTGAAGATACCCGAGGGCACCCAGAGCGGCTCCGTCTTTCGCATCAAAGGCAAGGGCCTAGCCGACCCGCGCGGAGGCGGCAAGGGTGACCTGTATTATCACGTTCGCGTGCTGACGCCCACGAAGCTCACGCGCGAGCAGCGCAAACTGATGGAACAACTGGGCTATACCATTCAAGTCGAAAACAAGCCCGCGGACCGCAATTCCTCGATTTTTGACAAAGTGAAAGATATCTTCGGGTAGGGAATCGAAATTCGAAATTGGAAAAGGTGGGTGACGGTTTCGTTCCGCTAAGGCGGACATGACCTGACGCTTACGACAAAAGCGCGAAAGGTCGTCTTGCCGGAGTGCCTCCTCTTGCTAGAGTTGATGTTAAATGTGCAAAGCAATTTATCGCCGTCCAGTCCTCTATTCGGTGGAATGGAGATGATGAGCCTCCTACTCGTTGTAGCTGCAGTGCTGACGTCGCTCGCACAACAAGAAGCGAGCCCGCCAGCGCCGTCGGTCGCCGAGGCGGCCCGCGCCGCGCGCGAGCGCCAAAAGCCTACCAACGCCAAGCATGTCTTGACCGACGAAGATCTTGGCGGAAGCCGAGAAACTGGCGGATCAGGATCCCTAGCCTCCGAAGCGGAAGCGCGGTCGCAATTGGAAAAAGATCCCAGCGTTCCCGCAAAGCCCACAGTTGCGGACCTAAAGCAGAGGATTCATGACTTCTCCGCAGCGTCTGGCGGCGGCCAGCCGACACAAGACTTTAGGCATGGTGGTCTCTATCAGGCGTTTGAGTATAAGAATGTTGATTTTCCCGGCAAGAAGGAATGGGAAGAGGAGATGACGACAGCCTTGACAAATCTCCAAGCAGAATCCGGTCTCGCCGCGCCGCGGCTGCAGGCGATTCTGGACGAAAACCAGGAGGCGCTCTCGCGTGGCGATCCGTCGGCATCCCAAAGGGTCCGCAAACAGATGATCGATGCTCTCGTTCCGAATGTCAGATGGCAGATGCGCTTCCAACAATTGTGGCAAGAGGGGCAAGCACGTGGTAAAGCGTATCTGAGCAATAGCGCTGCGGCGTCGAACGACTATCGGCAGAGCCAGGGGAAACGAGCCGGGACCATTATCGGCTATACGCTCATCGCTTTAAATGACAAGGAGGAGCAGTTTAAGAAGGCCCATGGCAGTTACACGTGCGACCTCACCGAATTCAATTTCTTTATCGTTAATCAGAGCAACCTGAAAAGTGCCGACGTTGGATGGCAAACCAAAATGGGCAAGGTGCACGAGCTGGGGTATCAAATCCTTATGCAAGGTTGCGACGGCAGCCATTATACGGCCATGGCGGCGCCCCCTGCGCCCGATGGAAGCCAGGGGCGGGCTTTTTGCACCAGTGAGTTGAGGGGAATTCGCATCGCCGAAGACGGCAGGTCCGTCAATTGCCTGTCGAAGGGCAGTGACTGGCATGGCGAATAAACGAAGTCCATTTCGATAGGCGGGTTACGTAGACGAATGTCACCAGGACGCCCTCCGTCGTTGGGTTAAGCGAGCTTCGCTCGCCATTTGCGGTAGACTTCGCGCATGATCCGTCAGATTGCGCCTGTGTTCTTCACCAGTGGAATCCGGGGACAGACGGAACGTTTTCTCGTATCGTTTGAAAAGACTAGTTTTGCTGATAATGATTGGAGATTTTCAGAATGGGGGGAACTTCGCGTCTGTCCCCACGTTTCCCACCACGTTTCCCACGTTTCCCGCGTTTATCAGGCACTAAGGCCCATCCGTGGCGGGGAACAGGAAAAACAGCATCGCCACGTAGAAAACCGTCCAGCCAACAATTGCAATCAAACCGAATTTAGTTGCGCGATTCCGAAAACATAGCCATAGGGGGACGGCTAGAAAGGAGAAGCCGACTAGATTTAGGAGGAGCGCGACGAGATACAGGATTCCTTGATGGTTGTCAGCGAACCGCCCTGACGAAAGATGTGCTATGAGCCACCAAGCGCCAAGCACCACCAACTGAGAGAGGGTAGTCCCGTAGCCTGTGACGTACGGAAGGCTGACTGTGGTGAGTGCCACGGCCACGCCGGAAGTAAAGAACACTCTAGTAGCTGTTTTTAAAAAGACTTTACGATTTCTAAAGAAAACAAAAATCAGCACGCCCCACAAAACCGAAAAGAAAATGCCAACACGCCAACTCGCAACCAGTTCGCCCTCGCGAAACTGGGAGGCATAAAACCCAGTTCCATATATGGGGACCAACAAGGCAATCGCGAGTCCCGTGAAGGCTAGAAGAGTCTCTCGAGCTGTCAACTCTTGAGCAGCCATTGAAGACTAGGATAGCTGTCTTTACGCAACGTAGGAATAGTCCGCTAGTGCTGAAGTCGAAACGGGAACAAAAGGACCGAATCGTCCTTGAGGGAATGCCTTCGGTTCGTAGGTCCCGGTAAGTCGCCAAACCGGACAAATCAACGTTGCGCCAGTTTTCTGAACCGCCGGAGAAACATTGGTGGTTCACCGTAGAGGTTTGCCTCTTTCTGTCCTGGGGCGAGCATCAAGAACAACAATGCTAGGATGTCGACCAATGGAACAGCGATAACGAGCACTGCCCAACCCGGCCACCCTATGTCGTGGAACCTAGACACGATTGCCTTGAGCATCAGTAATGCAGCCAGCAGATACCAGACGGCTTGCAGCCATGGGTACCGAGTGCGTCCTGGCTCTATCGGTGTGTTTGTAAGGACAGACACGATTGCAAATGCGATTCCCGCTCCAAAGATTGATGTCGCGAACCAAAAGAGGAGTTCGAGCCTGCCGATTCGGTTAGCCATCATGATTTGTATAGCATTCCTCAGGCTCCCTCAGAAACTGCTCCTTGGTACAGTTGCGCCTGCAACGACAACTCCTGGTAAGTCGCCTTACCGGACAAGTGGATTTACCGAGGCCAACCAGGCCGATCTTGTTGAACGCAGGTTCTCCGAACCGTTGCGCATTTCCATCCCGCTGTTGCCGCGGGCTTGAAATATCGATTGCACGCAAATTGCACACTCAGGCGTCTTGGCGAGCGCTATACCGGTGAAGCGCTGGTGCACTGCCGTAAATGCGGGAGCTGGTTCTGCGATGCTCATGCAGAGGATTAGCGATTTGGAGAAAACCAAAGTCCCAGGTAGAAAAGCGCAACCTGGGGCAGCCGGCGTGAAGACAGCGGCGTAAAGCCGCTGCTACACGTAATCATGGTTTTGTCGCTACTTTCGAGGTGGCCTGCTTGATGGATACCTGGGTGGCGGAGACAATGCCGATCTCCACACGGCGATTGGCCGCTCGCGCTTTGGCATTGCTATCGCGAACAAGCAGCTTGGATTTGCCAAAACCCTTTGTACTGATAAGGCTCGGATCGACTCCCGCCTTAACCAGCGCAGCCCGAACAGCGCGGGCGCGACTGGCGGAGAGTTCCAGGTTGTGCTCCTTTGTCCCGCTGTCGTCCGTATATCCGTATACGTAAATGGAATATCCCTTGAGCGGGGTGAGGACACCTGCAACGCGGTTCAAGATGGCTCGATATTGAGGCGCAATGGCCGACTTGCCGGAGTCGAACCGAAGCGACTTCTCTCCGAGCGTCAACACCACTCCATCTGCGGTGCGGCGCGTTTCGGCTATTTGCCCGAGGGACAGTTTCAGTTTCTGAAGCTCGTCGGCGTGCTGCGTGCGATTTTCTTCTGTTTTATGCGCGGCCTGAGTGGGCGGTTGCGCGGCTGCCTCCGGCTCAAGGGGCGACAGCGCTTGCGCCGCGGATGTCGCTTCCGGCTGTTTCACCTGATCGGGGAGTTGCTCGGGGCGAATCGTGGGTGTTTGGGCAGGGGCTGCTTGGGCAGCGACGGCTTGGGCAGGGGCTGCTTGGGCAGGGGCTGCTTGGGCAGCGGCGGCTTGGGAAGCTCTCTGATCGAGACTCTTGACGTGCTGCTCGGCGCCCTGCAGGCGCTGGTTGAGCTGCTCTGTCTGACGATTGAGGTGCGCCACTTCCCGGTTCAATCGCCTGACCGACCTCAGAAGCCACAGACCGAAAATGGAAGCAAGAACCAGGACAAGCCCTATCGCGGCCGCTCCAAGAACCAACGACGGCGCTGACCTGCTTTGCCTCTTGGGAAAACCGTCGTAAACGTGTTGTGCCATTGGGTTGGACGGCCCGTCAGCCAGCTCATTTTCGTGAATCCGCTCCTCGACTTCCGGTATGTTCGTCATGGATTCACTCCTTCCTAGTCAAACCTTGGGGCGGGTTAGATCCATTTTATAAGAGGGGCTCGACAGAGAATCGGGTGGCGAAGGGCAAATGGCTCAAGAATTATCTGTCCGCAAGTACAGGCCGACTGTCACGGCCGGACCAATCCCAAATTCGCTGGGCGCAGGGATCGGGAACTCCAAAATCCACACTTGACATCGACGGATAATCCACTACCATATGGTTGTGGATAAGTTAGATACAACATTTGCGGCTCTGTCTGATCCAACCCGCCGGGCGATGATCGAACGACTCTCCCATGGGCCTGCCTCGGTGCATGGATTGACGGAACCGTTTGCACTCTCGCAGCAGATGATTTCAAAACATATTGCCTACCTGGTGCGGGCGCGGATTGTGATCAAGACGAAGCGTGGAAGAGAGAGCGTGTGCAAGCTTAGGCCAGAGGCGATAAAGACAGTCAGCGACTGGGCGATTAGCTATCGCCGATTCTGGGAAGAGAGTTTCGACAAGTTGAGTGTGGTTGTGAATCAAATGAAAAAAGCGGAGGTCAGAGATGACAAAAAACACGGTTAACGAGAAAGAGCGGATGGTTGTCACTAGAGTGTTTGATGCCCCACGCGCATTGGTTTGGAAGGCGTGGACAGACCCGAAATATGTGATGCAGTGGTGGGGGCCGAAAGGCTTTAGCTGCCCCGCTTGCGAGATCGATTTTCGCGTAGGAGGAAAATTTCTCTGCTGCATGAGAACGCCGGATGGGCAGGAGGGCTGGAATGCCGGGGAATACCACGAGATTGTTCTGCACGAGAAGATCGTTTACTCCATGTACTTTTCCGACTCGAAGGGAAACAAGGTTGAGCCTGAGGAGTATGGAATAGAACATGAGGCCATAGACGATGCGCACGACGTGGTTATTTTTGAGGATTTTGGAAACGGCCAGACGAAGCTCACCCTCATTGGAAGTGAACCCATGGAGAGCGCAAAAAACAGCGGGCAACTAGAGGGTTGGATCGAGATACTCGATAAAGTTGCCGAAGTTGTTGCGGGGCTAGCGCAGGCGAAATAAGAAGTTGAAGTTTTGATGATCGTCATGCGCGAGATACAGCTAAGGCTGGCGGCGGAGGCTTGGTTAGAACGGGCTTCTCGTCGCTTGGCCGAATAGTCGCATTTCCGGCCAAGTGACCCTTGGCTCAACTGTTGCCTTCAGGCCAATGCGCTCAGCGACCAATGTTTACCGAACTCAACATTAGTCCTGTGAAACGCGTTTATGGTCATTGACTCGTATGACGCCCGGGGCGTCGGCAACTCAAAAACAATCGTGAAGTTCTGACCTCCCCTGTTGGCCAGGATACGGGCCGCGGTTGTCGGAGCACCAAGTCCCGTTCCACGCGCCGACTTAGACTAGGGTTACGATCTTGCTGCATTGTTGATTGGAGTGCTTCCAGGTTACAAACGGTCCATTCGGAACTACCTTGACGTCTCGGAGGCTCCCTTCTGGACTGCAAGCACAGGCAGCCCCGCTGGAGCTTCGAGCGTCCGCTGTGGCGAGTGCCGCCAGACCACTGAGGGTGAACGTCCGCGTTTCTGCCACTGGAGCACAAGGTCCGCCGCAAGGATTGAGAACGCCAGGCAGACCCACACAATGGTCTCGCTCGCACGGTCGCCGAGGTTCTCCCAGCCAGTTACACCGCCGATCACTCGCCCCTCAAGAAAGACCAGTGCGACGGCAAAACTGCGAGTCATCCATTGCTGATGCTCTTGGACTTTGCCTTTGAGAATGAAGACCATCGCGATGCCGGTGGTAACCATCCACAACACAGCGTCCACCGCAGCGGCCATTGTGAAAGACCGGGTCCCTCCCATGCGTTCCTGGAAGTACTGGATATAGAAGCCGAGGGGAGCTGCCAGGAACACACCGGCAACGTAGATGCGCCCGACGACCCGATGGAACCGGCTGAAACGCCGACGAAGCCGGTCGGAGAACTGCATTGGGCCCAGCAGAAGCGCGCAGGCTCCTGCTATTCCATGCGGCAGCAGCCACCACTTAAAGGGCTGATAGTGTTGCCAGATTGGGTCCTTCGGATGTACCAAGAAACGTTCATCGTGAGGGATAACGTAGGCCAACATAAGGCCGATGGCAGCAAAGGGCAAATATTTTGCGCGGAACCACTGCCTTTGCTCAAGGGGCGTGGGCATTGTTGACATCCAGAGCCTCCAGGACCGTTGATTCTCGATTTGTCGTTGCCATGACGAGGGTACGAGAGCGAAAGGAAACCGCAGGCGGTGAGCGGCGGTTTTCTCTCGCTCGTAAGGCCTTTACTGCTTCCGAGTTCTATGGGACGCCGCTGCCGCATGGTCTTGGCCAACGGACGGAACATCGGCACCGCAATCATTGCGCAGTTCGTTCGGGGCGCCGGCCGGCGGTGGGCTGGACGCATTGTCGATGCAAGGGATGGCGCTTAGATACTCATAGATGGCTTCGATCTGATGGTCGGTCATGTTGTGAAAAATCGGCCATGGCATGACTTGGAGCTTGCTACCGTCCACAGGAGGCGGGACGCAGATGCCCAGCGCTATGTTGGGGTCCGTGTCTGATTGACAAGTTGGATGGATATTATCGAAATCCTTGCCCGTCCTAAGAATCTCCTTAAATTCCGCAAGCGTGTGTCCTTCCGGACGCCCGTTCTTATCCGGCGTCAGGTTGCGGGAGATAATGACTGGACCCACATACGGGAATCCGGTTGTGGGATCAATGGGATATCCGTCTGGCGGATACGATGGTGGAATGGAGCCATTCGGAAACCCTCCCACGGCAGCACTTGGAGGCACAGCCGGACCGAAGGGTGAGCCTCCGGCCAGGTAAGTAGTGGGGTCTGTTTTTGTTCCCAGGGGCTGGTTCAAAAAGTACGGGTTCCCGTTGTTCGCGTAGTTGAAGTTTGGAGGCCCACCAGCAGTGTGGCAGCCATTGCAGTCAGCCTGAGCGTTGACAATGAAGCTGCCTAATCCCACCAAATCCCGGTTTTTCCCTTCCAGATTCAGCGGGACGGGAGCTATCGCGTAACCGATGTGGACAAGCCGCTCCTCATCTTTATTTTCATTGTCCTGCGCCTGCACGCGAGGCGGGGTGTTTATCATTCCCGCCAGAACAATCGCCCCCAGGGCTGCAACGGCTCCCGCCACCACTTTAGAAAGTTGCGGTATCTTCAATGTCGTTCTCCTTTATAAAGAACTGTGCCCGGCTAATGCTCCGGTGGCCTGACGCTGGGGCGCATGATGTTTCAAGTTCGACCGAGCTGGCAATGGAGAGGGTCTGGAGAATCGTGTATTTTTATGTAGCGATAACTTGCTGAATGGCCTTGGCTTATTGACCGCCCAGGAAGGGATGTAGAATCACAGCCGAGTTGGTGGAGTGATCAACGTTGACTCGAGACCTCGTCAGATTTGAGGATTTTGAACTAGATCTTCGCGCCTACCAGGTGCGACGTTCGGGGCGCACGCTGAAGCTGGAACGAATCCCCATGGAAGTCTTGCTAATGCTGGCGGAGCGGCGGGGCCATCTGGTGACGCGGGAAGAGATCATTGAAAAGCTCTGGGGCAAAGACGTCTTTCTCGATACCGATAATGCCATCAATACTGCGATTCGGAAAATCCGCCAAGTCCTCAAGGACGATCCTGAACAACCGCGGTTCGTTCAAACGATAACTGGGAAGGGATATCGCTTCATCGCGCCAGTCACCGAACCCGGGACTAAGGAGGCAACTCAGGAACGGGAAGGAGATTCATCGCGCGCCGGAAGGACAAAGGAGGCAGCAACCGGAGCGGACCTTCGAAAGCGCAGGGTGTTGCTCGTTGGTGGTGCCGTGGCGGTGGCCGCTCTGGCAGTGGCTGGTTACCTCTATTTTCACCGCGCGCCAAAGCTCACTGACAAGGACACAATCGTCCTTGCCGATTTCGCGAACTCCACGGGCGATCCGGTCTTCGACGACACGTTGCGGCAAGGCTTGGCGGTGCAACTTGAGCAGTCGCCTTTCCTGAGCCTCATCTCGGACGAGCGCATCCAGCAGATGCTGAAGCTGATGGCCAAGCCAGCCGACACACGACTTACCCCGGAGGTCTCCCGGGAAATCTGTGAACGGACGGCGAGCGCCGCCGTTCTCGACGGAGCGATTGCCGGCCTTGGGAGCCAGTACGTATTGACGCTGCGTGCAAAGGACTGCCGCAGTGGAGATGTATTGGACGAGGAGCAAGTGCAGGCCGCAAAAAAAGAAGACGTCCTCAATGCCCTAAGCCAAATTGCGAGTAAATTCAGGACTCGCGTCGGGGAATCACTGACCACCGTGGAAAAGCACGATACGCCTCTTGCGGAAGCCACGACTCCGTCGCTTGAAGCCTTGAAATCCTACAGCACTGCCTTGAAAGTGCTCTTCTCAACCGGTTCTTCTGCCGCTTTGCCTCTCTTTCAGCGCGCCATTGAGATCGATCCCAAATTCGCCGTGGCACATGCGTACGTGGGACGCATGTACGGTGATCTTGGCGAGACTGCGCTTTCCGCGGAGAGCACCGGCAAAGCCTATCAATTGCGCGACCGCGCCAGTGAGCCGGAGAAATTCTTTATCACTGCTTCCTACGATATGCAGGTCACGGGAAATATGGAAAAGGCGGAGCAGACCTGCGAATTGTGGGTGCAAACGTATCCTCGCGAGATGATGCCCCACTCCTTCCTATCCGGAATCGCTGTTCCTGTCCTGGGTAAATACGACCGGGCGGAGGAGGAAGGCCAGAAAACGATTCGGCTCAACCCGGACTTTGCTATTGGCTACAGCGTTCTTGCCTTTAGTTATGCCTATCTTGACCGCTTTGGCGACGCCGGGAACGTCCTGCAAAAGGCTTCGGAACGCAAACTGGAAATTCCTGAATTTCTTATCCAGCGATACGACCTTGCTTTTTTGAAGGGCGACGCCGCCGGAATGCAGCGGGAAGTTGCTCTGGCCCGGGGAAAAACCAGAGTGCTGGACTGGATCTCGGACCACGAAGCTTTTGCATTGGCCTATTCCGGCCGCCTGCGGGAAGCGAGGGCCATGTCTCGCGCTGCGGTGGATTTGGCGCAGCAGGACGGACAACGCGAGCGCGCCTCGCTCTACGAGGCTGCAGCGGCGCTACGAGAATCCCTTTTTGGAAATACGCTGGCAGCAAGGCAACGCGCTGACGCGGCTCTGGAGCTCTCAAGGGCTCGTGACACCGAGTACGGGGCCGCCGTTGCTTTGGCTCTCGCCGGAGATCTGTCCAATGCTCAGAAACTCGCCAATGATTTGGAGAAACGTTTTCCAGAAGACACATCCGTGCGATTCAGTTATTTGCCCACGCTCCGCGCGCTTTTCGAACTGCATCGTGGCGAGGCTTCGCAAGCCATCGAATCTCTGGGTATCTCCGCCCCAAACGAATTGCGAGCTCCTACTAGCAGCTTCTTTGGCTTTTTTGGTGCCCTATATCCTATCTATGTGCGCGGCCAGGCCTATCTGGCCGTGCATCAAGGGGCCAATGCCGCTGCCGAGTTCCAGAAAATTGTGGATCACCGCGGCATCGTGGTCAGCGATCCCATTGGCGCACTGGCGCACTTGCAATTGGGCAGGGCCTACGCGCTGGCGGGAGATAAAACCAAGGCAAGATCCGCCTACCAGGATTTCCTTATGCTTTGGAAAGATGCGGACCCGGACATTCCCATTCTGAAGCGGGCCCAGGCCGAACACGCGAATCTCAATTAAGGCATTGCCTCGCTCTTAAGAGCCCTTGTCGTGTCACGACAAAAAATCCAAAAATGGCCTGCAGTCAATTCCGGCAATGGCACTCGCAGCCTATTGTATGCCCTCGTGTAATACGGAACTGATTCCGGCCAGAACTCCGATTCTGGGAGAACTGGCCAGATTAGGAATGAGAAACGCCCTTATGGCCATTAACTCCGGAATTGTCGGCAACTCGGAAACAATAGTGAAGTTCTGTCCTCCGCAATGGCCAGGATCCGGGTGGACAAGTTCAAAACGGAAAGATTGATCTCGGCGATAGCTTTGCGTGCTTGAGTTTCTGCGTTGTCATAGAATCTGAGGATGCGGCGACGATTTTTCGTTGAACAATTTGAGGGCGATCGCGCGGTGATGGAGGGCGAGGCGGCGCATCATCTCGGGCGTGTCTTGCGGGCGCAAATCGGCCAGGTTTACGAACTGAGTGATGGCCAGCGTGCTTGCCTGGCGCGCATTGAGGAAGTGAAGCGCGACCGCGTTGAATTCGCTCTGGTTGAAGAGTTGCCGGTCTATCGGCCGGCGTTCCAGACGACGCTGCTGATTTCGGTCGTGAAGTTCGACTCGTTCGAATGGGCCATGGAGAAAGCCACCGAGCTTGGCGTCGGCCGGATTGTGCCGCTGGCCGCTGCTCGCAGCGAGAAGGCCCTTCTCTCGGCGGCGCCTAAGCGTACTGAGCGGTGGAAGAAAATTCTCCTGGAGGCTTCGCAACAGTCCCGCCGCGTCAGCATTCCTGCGTTGGCGCACCTAGCGAAGCCGGAAGCCGCTTTTTCATCCCGTGCCAAAGGTTTGAGAATCCTTCTTTCTGAGCGCCCGGACGCACCTCCTCTGCGCAGCATCCTGGAAGGGGACGGCTCCATCGGCAGGATCACCGATGCAACTGCTGAGGAAGCCAATCAGGCGATTGGCGGTCCTGCTGAGGAGGCCAATCGGGCGATTGGCGATCCTGAAGGGCGGAGGGCTGCCGGTGGGACCACGGCGGTGACGCTGGCAATTGGCCCGGAGGGCGGCTGGACAGATGCGGAGTTCGACGCCGCCCGCGCCGCAGGCTTTCAAGAGGCTTCCTTGGGACGCCTGATCTTGCGCACGGAAACCGCGGTGATCGCCGCGCTGGCGGCGCTGAACTATGCCTTGGGCGAGGACTGATTCGCCCGCCTCTTCGCCATAGAGACGACGGCGAAATAGACCACAAAGCTCGAAGCGAAAATGATGGT
>Ga0207061_1170_pt1 | contig 15275 bp, 12 predicted proteins | sample Alteio_BWMinCont_31_FD_153275 | JGI IMG/M metagenome (GOLD analysis project Ga0207061, IMG submission 153275) | Enriched cells from forest soil in Barre Woods Harvard Forest LTER site, Petersham, Massachusetts, United States -... | ecosystem: Environmental > Terrestrial > Soil > Temperate forest >... | reverse complement strand
TAGCTCCTGACCCAGGCTACGCCTAGGCTTCGCCGGGCGAGAAGGAGCGTCGGCGGATTATCGTTCCTTAGATCCACTCCCATTGCCATTGCTGGATGAACCGCCACCGCCACCCGTTGGATTTGAGGTCATCTCAACTGAACGCTTGTTAATTGAATCTAAAAATTCGCGATTCGTTTTGAAACGGTTCATTTTATCGATCAAAAATTCCATGCCCTCGTTGACGTTCATGGTAGAGAGGAATTTTTGAAGCACCCAGACTTTGTTCAAATCTTCGCCAAGCAAAAGATCTTCACGGCGAGTGCCGGACATTGCAAGGTCGAAGGCAGGGAAGACACGTTTGTTTGAAAGCTTACGAGTCATATGCATTTCCATATTACCCGTACCCTTGAACTCTTCGTAGATCACTTCATCAGCACGTGAACCGGTGTCGACAAGGGATGATGCAAGAATCGTGAGTGATCCCGCCTCTTCTGTTGCACGGGCAGCACCAAAGAATCGTTTTGGATGTTGGAGTGCCGCTGCATCAATACCACCAGTTAAAATTTTGCCCGATGCCGGCGCTTCGGTGTTGTATGCACGGGCAAGACGTGTGATCGAATCAAGAATGATAACCACATCTTTGCTCATCTCTACGAGCCGTTTTGCACGCTCAAGGATAATATCAGCAACTTGTACATGGCGCATCGTTGATTCATCGAATGTTGATGCGATTACCTCTGCAGAGGTGCCGCGTAGGGTGCGGCGCATATCAGCAACTTCTTCAGGCCGTTCATCAATTAAAAGTATAATCAAATGCGATTCAGGATGATTTGCAACCAGCGTTTGCGCAACCTCTTTGAGAAGCACCGTTTTACCCACTTTTGGTGGCGCTACGATCAATCCACGCTGACCTTTACCGATCGGCGTAAAGAGATCCATCAAGCGCGTTGATATCGCTTCTGGCGTCCATTCAAGGTTGAACTTTTTAGTTGGGTGATGTGGTGTCAGCCGTTCAAATTGTGGCCGATCAGGCATCGAAGTTGCTTCAGAACCATTGATAGCATCAACTTTGAGCAGCGCGAAATATTTTTCATTTTCTTTTGGTTTACGAATCACGCCTTCAACTTGGTCACCTGTGCGGAGCCCAAAGCGGCGGATTTGTGATGGTGAAACATAAACGTCATCAGGGCCAGAGACATAGTCATAAGCTGCTGAGCGTAGGAAACCAAAGCCATCAGGTAACTTTTCAAGTACGCCACTGACCTTCATCTCCATCTCAGGGCGGGCCTCTACAAATTTAATTTTTTCTAAAAGATCAGCTTTTCTCATCAACTCAGCACCAACAATACCGAGGCGACGTGCTTGTTGATTAAGCTCTTGGATCGTCATCTCGTCAAGTGTTGGTTGAACTACCTCAGCACGTTCATATTGCCGTGGTTGATAGGTGCTGGATTGGTAGGAACGACGTTCTGTTGTGGGGCGGCGATATTCGCTCGTGCCAGTAGTAGTAGTGTTGGTACGCTGACGCGGTGTATAGGCACGCCGTTGATAGGTTGATTCAACCGGTTTGTCCATGTCCGCCGTCTTGTCCGACGTCACGTCCGCCGTAGCTTTAGCGAAGGAGGAAGCCTTGCCATGCCCTTCGAAGCCTGTAGGCGTAGTAGGGGCGGAGTCGGAAGCTTTAGTGGAGGCGGAGGCCGTTTTTTCGGCTGATTCAGTTGTGGGAGCACTTGACCTATTCTCGTCGGGCTTAGCATTTTCAGCAGCTATTTCTAGTTGCGTAGGTTGATCAGCTTTCTCAGAAGATTCAGCTTTCTGAGCAACTGACATTTCAGATTCGGTTGACGTCTCTTTTTTCTTGTCAGCAATTTCTCGCTCTAGTTTTTTTTCGTGCTCTTTCATGCACACCTCCCTTAGATGCAGACCGTGAATGGTAGCATACTTGGTTTGTAAAATTAAGAATGTAAAAAATTATTTTTATTATTTTCGTAAATATAATGAATCAGCATTAAGTAAGCCTTGATGCTTCATACATCAAGGCATTTTTTATCAACAATGTTTTTTATAAAATTCGAAGGCTAAACCGCAAGCTATGCGCGCGGAGTCAGTAACATCATAATTGGGCTTGCGATATAAATGGAAGAATACGTACCAAAAACGATGCCTATCATCAATGCAAAAGAGAAATCTTTCAATGCTTCGCCACCAAAGAAGTACATAATACAAACTGGAATGGCAGTTGCCAAGCTCGTCAGTATCGTTCTGCGCAGTGTCTGATTCAAACTGACGTTCACGATATCATACAGCGAAGATCCGCCCATGGTGCCACGATTTTCGCGTATCTGTGAAAAAATCACAATCGTATCATTCACTGAGTAGCCAAGTACGGCGAGTATCGCACCAATTACGTTAATTGAAATTTCAAAGTCTAACAATGCAAACATGAAAAGTATCACACAGGCATCGTGGAATAATGCCACGATTGCGCCAGTAGCATACGCCCATGACCAGAAGGTAAATGCGATGTAGATAAGCATTGCGAGTAATGCTACAAGCACCGCGTACCATGATTTCATGCGAAGTGTTTCACCAACACCAGAGCCCACAGCATCACTTTGTTCGATGGTGATCTGATAGCCGGGCATCTGTGTCATAAGCGCTTCACGCATACGTCCAGAGAGTCCCTTAGCATCATTCACAAACTCTTTAACACGAATGAGCACTTCATGCTCGGAGAACTCACGTGTTTCCGCACCATGCCAGCCTGCATTTTCTATAACGCAACATACATCAGATGCTTTGACGGGCTTGTCAAACTTCATGAGTACCTGTGTACCACCGGTAAAATCTATAGAATAACTAAAGACCTGACCGCGTTGTTGGTAGCGATATGCGATAATACCAAGAAAGCCGATGAATAAAAGCAGTGAAAATGCTGCAGTGAAATAACGGAGCCTTAAAAAATCAATCATACACGTATTCTCTTTTTTTAGATTTGCTTAATCATGATCTGCACACTCAGGATGTTTTTATGGGAGTGTTTAGCGGACAACAGAAGTCATCACAGACACGTAACGACGGCCTTTGATGCCAAAATGGAACTTGAGAAAGCCCGGCTTGCACACAAACAAGGTATCATCACCGCCACGGCCTACGCCGGTGCCTGGATGAATCCTGGTGCCGCGCTGACGTACGATAATCTCGCCGCCAGTTACTTGCTGGCCATCAAATAATTTAACGCCTAACCGCTTACTATGGGATTCTCGGCCGTTCGAGGTAGAACCGCCGGATTTACTGGTTGCCATGGATATAACCTTTGTGGGTAAAAATCACTATTTTGTGAGATAAAGTTCTGTATTCAAGGCCTTTTGATGCCTTACACCCGTTAAGTATGCCGTTCCTTCCATAAAAGTCAACCCGTCTTCCCCGATCCACCTCACGGTGGATACTGGCTACGCCGGGCTTCGCCCGCCTTTTCACCTTCCGACTTAGGTAGCATTTCTGGCGGGCTCGTCCCCCAAAAATCTATCTATATGCAAAGCCGACTTTACATTTAGATGCTCCAAGTGTTAAGTTGAGTTTACATTTAGTATAAATCGAGAGGTCTTATGATTATCAAACGGCCTTTTTGGCGGCAACTTATCGAAGATGCGTGGCAGGAACGCACTATAATCTGGCTCATGGGGGTCAGGCGTGCGGGGAAAACGAGCCTGTGTTTGGGTTTTTCAGATATCGAATACTTTGATTGCGAGCGGCCGCGGGTGCGCCAACTGCTCGCAGATCCTGAGGCGTTTCTTGAAAGTCAGCGGGGCAAAAAAATAGCGCTTGATGAGATTCATCGGCTCGAAAACCCTTCGGAGATCCTGAAGTTGGCAGCAGATCACTACAAAGAGATCAAAATTATAGCCACCGGATCATCAACGCTCGGTGCAAGCAGTAAATTCAAAGATACGTTAACGGGTAGAAAACGCGAAATCTGGCTGACGCCGCTTTTGTTGGAAGAGCTCTCTATTTTTGGCCATCCCGATATTCGCCACCGCTTTTTATTTGGTGGGCTTCCCTCTTTTTTTGCGCAAACGCAACTTCCTGAAACTGATTTCAGGGAATGGATTGATGCCTACTGGGCAAAAGATATTCAGGAGCTTTTCAGTATCACCAAACGTAGCTCGTTTCAGAAATTTGCCGAATTACTTTTGATCCAAAGTGGCGGCATTTTTGAGGCAAGTAAATTTACCGTTCCTTGCGAAGTATCACGCCAAACTATTATGAACTATCTTCATGTTTTAGAAGAGACCTTTGTGGTACACATTGTGCGGCCATACTCAACCTACAAAGCAACCGAGATTGTAGCAGCGCCAAAAGTATACGGTTTTGATACCGGTTTCGTTTCATACGTCAAAGGGCGCAGTGAGCTGCGCGCGGAAGATCTTGGTTTTATGTGGGAGCATTGCATATTAAACGAGCTTAATGCACAGTTGCAGACACGTGCGATCAACTACTGGCGTGATAAAAAAAATCATGAGATCGATTTTGTAGTATACAATCGCGCGCACGATGCGCTCGATGCAATAGAATGTAAATTTAATTGTATGCCGGATGATCTTTCTGCAGGTTCAGGAGCGATTGGCAAAAATTTTGAAGCATTTAGAGCATCATATCCCAATGGCCGCAATTTTGTGGTGGCGCATAATATTGATCATGCTATGAAGAAGAAATATAAAGAGACTGAAATTACGTTTGTTAATCCACGTGAGCTGATTAAAGCGCTGAAAGAACCGAAAATGGCGAGCACTTTTGAAATTTAGATAGGCATGAAAAGAACAAGGCGCAGGATTTTACTCCCGCACCTTTGATTGTTCAGTTAAGTTTTCTTATCTAGAACAAGCGTACAAGTGGGCATATCCCCATTCATCAAGATATGAAATTTCAGGTCTTGTTGCAGAAAAACACTTGGCACATTCAATTGGATCCTGATATTTTATTTTGCAATTTTCTGGTTTTTCTCCCAAGTATGCACGAACATTCTGTACTTTCGCGAAGCCTCGATCTGTACCTGTTCCCCGATACAATTCAAGGATAAGCTCTTCGCATTCTTTTCTGTTTTTTTCGGGTGAATTTTCATTACAGTGGTCTTTTCTGTATTGTGGCAAATGCGATGGATGCTTTTTGAGTATTATCTCCAGCATATCCTTTGATTCTTTAGAGGTTAAATATGGTGAGGCTTTGAATTTATCCCCTCCAGCAACAATACCGAGTGTTACAAGTAACGATCCGAGCGTGAAAATATGGTAATTATTCATGAGTTTCCTTTGTTAAGGTTAATTTTGAAATCTGATTTGTGATGGGGATATATGTAAACTTTTCTTGCTTTTTTTACGCTACAAGATCTTTTGTACGCTACAACTATGTCTGCCATGCATCCTTCAAACAAGTAGTAGCACTTACCACCAATCCATATTGGTAGTTGCCCAGGAAAAGTTTTAATCCAGATATTGTATCTGTTTTTTTGTCCATACGGATCATATTTATCAAACTGATCTGCCAATGCTCGTACGCCATCATCTGATGGTGTAGGGTATTGCTCATTAAACTGTTGTTTAAAATCTTCGCCCATCTTAGCAAAGACAGCTTTTTTTATCATTTCCCATTCATTTGATCGTATAACATATCCCGCATTCTCTTCCAATGCGAGAGAAGCTAGTGAAACAATTCTTGCATTATCTTCCATTGCGAAAGAAGCTATCGAAACAGCTGCAAGCGTTAAAAGTGATAATTGCTTAACCATTTTGCACCTCGTTAGTTATTTTTGTGCGGCGTACATAACAGCACTTGCTGCTGCAGTAATTGCGAATGATAAACACACAAAGTTTTTAGCACTTGCATACATACATTTAAGCGCAGTCATGTATGCACTATCAGGATTCTTTTCATCAGATTGGTTACGTGCTTCCACATAACTCGGAATTGCAATTGCAGTACTCAGCGCAGCAAAACCCGCCGTTTTCAAACCAAGGCCAAGGGCTTGTGCTGCTTTGCCAATTACTGCACCTAGACAATAACCGCCAGCGGATGCTATGTTTGACCATGTGTAAGCAGTTGCCCCGATCATCAAAGGCATCATATACATTAACATGTCTGGCCGTGCTATATCTTGCAGTGTTTTAAATTTTTCACCGAACTGAGCTTTATATTTGTTATAAAAATAAATTGCTGGTATCGCAGACAATGCAATCGTGCCACCACCAGCTAAAAATGCCATTTTTAATGAATCAGTAGCAACAAGTGTCCCAGCAAAGGCGGCTGCACTACCCGCTAAACCATACATAGATGTTGCTCCTGCCACGGCATAGTTATGAGCAGAATCGAGAATAGTTTTTATAGTTGGTTGTTCTGCTTCATTAGTAGCAACCTTTACTGTGTCAGCAATAGGTGCTTCGCTTTCAATTGCATAAGCAGGTATTGCACATGCAAAGGCAAGTAAGAATGAGATATTTTTGAGAGTTTTCATGTTTTTCTCCATTAAATAAAAGTTTCTATTTTATCTGTAAGGTACCATCATGATGCTTATGCATGCAGAAGCAGATTCAACTTCAGCAAAATCTTCTTGGCCGAATTCCTGAATATCAGTTACTACGTAATCCTTGTCTCTGAAAACTAAGATGTTGTTTGGTAAGATTGCGTAGGGATATTTAGGATTAATTTTTACCCACAAAAAGATGGTGCCATCTGGATCTTGGGCATAGAATTGACACGGATATTTGACATCATGACATTTGTACAAAAATTCAGGAAATGTTATTTGGACCATCTCTGTTTTTGTTTCTGTGTCGTCAGACGCGTATGCGCTAGCACACACCAATGCAGCTAATAAAGCCGTTAGTTTGAATGCGTTTTTCATAATAACCTCCAGTCTTCGCTTGCTACGCAGCTTCGTCTGGCTACGCCTCACAAATGACATTTAACAATAAAATTAAATTCTCAACATATGAGCGAAGGCTGCCCGGCGAAGCGATTAACAACGAAGAGAAGTTCATTTCTACGAAGAAGGCGAAGCCTGGGTCTACTTCAACTCAATTTTTTGCCACTTTATATCAGTTTAAACTATATATTCAGATTGTCAAATTGATGTTGCATGAGTTGACTGGATCGTGATTTTTTAACCCCAAGGGGGGTGCCTGAATGAGCTATTTTACTTACTCACTGCTTGCCAATCAGCCCCACGGCGGGTGGTGGCGATGAGCGGCACATTCCAATCAACGATCGATTCTAACGTGTTTTTGGTAAGTTCTTCGACCTGATCAACCTGATCGGCGCGCACTTCTACCAAAATTTCATCGTGGATCTGCACAAGCATCTGCGCGTTTAAATTCTGATTTTCAAAAGCCTCTGCAAGTGCTATCATGGCACGTTTCATCACCTCAGCGGCAGTTCCTTGAGCAACCGTATTGATCGCAACACGGCAGGCCTCTTGATAAAGCACTTTATTTCTTTCCCTGATTGCAGGCACATACCGGCGGCGGCCCCAGTGGGTGGTTACGTAGCCATCTTTTTTTGCCTGTTCAATGATCGTCTCCATCCATGCAGCAACTCCTTTGTAGCGCCCAAAATAACGATCGATATATTTTTTTGCCGATGCAAGTGGAATTCTTAAATCTTTCGAAAGGCCAAAGGGTGTGATACCATAAAGCACCGAAAAGTTTATGCGTTTGCCAATCTGCCGCTCTTCATGTGAAACATCTCCTGATTCTTTTTCAAAAAGATGCATTGCTGTTTCACGGTGAATATCACGATCCTCTTTAAACGCTGCGATAAGTGCGGGGTCTTGAGAGAGGTACGTCAAAATACGAAGTTCGATTTGAGAATAATCTGCGGCAACAAAAAGATTGCCTTCACCTGCTTTAAATGCTGAGCGCACCGTCAAATGATCAGTTGCATCACCAACGGGAATATTTTGAAGGTTAGGATCGTTGCTTGAAAGGCGGCCGGTGGCAACGCCGATTTGATTAAAAGTGGTGTGAATGCGGCCTGTTTTGGCGTTAATCATTGTAGGCAGTACGTCAACGTAGGTGTTGAGCAACTTGGAAAGTTCACGATGTTCCAAAAGCATTTTTGGCACCGGGTGTAATGGTGCGAGTTCAACAAGTACCGCATGTTTGGTTGATTCTTCACCAGAAGCATTTTTTGAAACGGGCGGCAACTTCAGTTGTTTGAAGAGCAGCTCTTGTACTTGCTTTGGTGAGTTAAGATTGATGGGAAATAAAAGCCCCGCCGCGTGCGTGATATCTTCTTCGAGGTGCGCGAGCTTACGGGTAATGATAGTGCGCAGCTGCGCAAGCATTGATGCATCACAGCCTATTCCCGCCATTTCCATAGCATAGAGCACTTGTGTAGTTGGTAATTCGATGGTGGTATATAGTTCTTGCGCCGCATTTTTTATAAGCTCTGCTTCTAATATTGGCACTAGTTTTAACGTTTGCACCGCATCGAGCGCGGCATACCATGATCCTTCTTGAATCGTTATTTGTGCAAAACTTTTAATTTTTTTGCCATCCACGATCTCATCATAGTCCATCATCTCTTCATGTAGGTAAAATTCAGATAATGTTTTGAGCCCTTTACGCTGACCTTCGGGTACCACGAGTGATGCGGCAATCATCGTGTCATGTGCAATACCTTTAAAAGTGATGCCATACTGCGAAAGCACTTTTTGATCAAACTTGGTATTGTGGAGATATTTTTTTATTGATGGATCATTGCATAACGGCCCCAGATATTGTGCAATAGTGGCAGCATCAAGTTGCGGTTCACCGGTGACGTGTCCGCAAGGTATGTAATAACCGGTTGACGCTTCACAGGCAACAGAAACGCCAACAAGCATACAATCAAGTGGTGGCTTGCCATCAGTCTCGGTATCAATAGCAAAAGCGCCTGTCTCTCTCAGCATGTTACAGAGTTCTATCAACGCTGTTTGTGTGGTGATTACCTTACACGCGATTTTTTTTTTCCACTGCGCGAGCCGATCATCATAACTGACGGTGTGCTCTTTGGCTGGCAGCAGTGATTTAAAGTTAAGTAATTTAAAAAGATCGATCGCTTTGTGCCATTGTGTTGCAGCAAATGCAGTGTCGGCAACGTTAGTGTCAGTTTTGTAATAGCGCAGTTTAAAAAGTTTTTCGCTCAAAAAGGCATCAGCTTTGTGTTTTTGCAGCGCAGCATGGATTCGTGTGCTGGTGATGGTATCCAGATTTTTGTAAACTTCATCCATCGTTTTAAATTTGGAAACTAATTCAAGCGCGGATTTTTCACCCACTCCTGTAACGCCCGGAATGTTATCTGATATATCGCCGACAAGGGCGTAATATAAAAGAATCCGGTCGACCGGCATGCCGAGCCGCTGAGTGTATAATTCTTTGTCGTAGAGAACATCTTTGAGCGGATCATAGATGCGTACCTTATCGTTAGTTAGGAGCTGCCCCATATCTTTATCAGCGGTGATGACAACCACATAAAAACCGTGCTCGGTAAAATCTTGGCTGAGCGCATATAAAAGATCATCCGCCTCGATGCCTGTTTTTGCAACCTGTTTGATGCCGATTGCATCACAGATTTCCATGATCCGTTCTTTCTGGGTAAACAGCGTATCGGGTGGTGCCTGGCGTGTAGCTTTATAGGCAGGGTACTCTTGATGGCGTATCGTTTCTCCCTTGCTATCCCACACGAGGGCGAGATGGTTTGGTTTAAAGCTGTCGATCAGCTTTTTGAGCATGCGGCAAAAACCAAAGACAGCATTGACTTGCTCCCCGCTTGGCGTAGTCAGTGGTTTGATGCTATAAAATGCGCGGTAGAGATACGATGATGCGTCGACAAGATAGATGGTCTTTTCATGCGGTAGAGCCACGATAATCCTTTAATGATAGCAGTTACAAATTGAGCATAATATTTTTTTGGCAAAAAGTGCATCAACTTGTTTCACGATAGATCTTTACAAGGATCTGGTCAGATCGTACAATAAAGACTCGTATAACAGTTAACACCATTAAACAGGGGTTTTTATGATAGAGATACCTTATTTTATGATAATGTTTGTGACTGCAGGGCTTGGCCTTTTGACGGTGCTTGGCCTCATGAAGGCGATTACCGGTATTTCCGTTGATCACCCGAAGGCGGTGCAAATCGCGGCGGCCATTCGGCTTGGCGCTATGACATTCTTGAAAGAAGAGTACCGCATTATCGCGTGTGCAATTATCCCCCTCGCATTTTTGCTCGCTTATTTATTTGAAACTCCACTTGCGGGTATTACCTTTGTCTGCGGAGCACTTGGCTCCATGATGACCGGCTTTATCGGTATGTGGGCGGCGACGGCGGCAAACGTACGGACTGCAACTCAAGCACGTGCAAAGGGTGAACACGCAGCCTTTATGACCTCATTCTTTGGCGGTGGCGTTATGGGCTTTGCAGTGGCAAGCATCGGGCTTTTGGGCATGGCATCATTATTTTATTTGTTTTATGAGCAGGTTAACTTTTTTGTCTTGATTACCACCTTTGGTGCTGGTGCATCACTCGTGGCATTCTTTGCTCGTATCGGTGGCGGTATTTATACCAAGGCTGCCGATGTTGGTGCTGATTTAGTGGGTAAAGTCGAAATTGGCATACCTGAAGATGATCCGCGTAATCCGGCGACTATTGCCGATAACGTGGGTGATTGTGTGGGCGACACTGCCGGTATGGGCGCAGATATTTATGAATCATACGTTGGTGCGCTTATCTCTGCCATTATTTTAATGATGAGTTTGACTGACGGCAGCCTTGCGATCATCACGCTACCGCTGATGCTTGCAGCATTTGGTCTCATCAGTTCATTGGTTGGCCTTTGTGCAAACTTGGTGATTAAAAGTGAGCCAAGCCGTATGCTCAGCAACGCAACTTATTTTGCGATTGTTGCTTTGATGGCCGCTTCGTATGGGTATATAACCTATATCGATATTCCGTTCGAGTATTTCTATGCGATTGTTTTTGGTTGTTTATCGGGTGTTATCGTCGGTTTGATGACCGAATATTACACCGGTAGCACGCCTGTTGAACGGGTGGCACATGCATCACAATCCGGCGCTGCAACTAATTTAATTTATGGTCTTTCAGTTGGTATGGAATCAACGGTAGCACCAATTATCGCCTTGTCATTGGCGGTACTTGGCGCATATACGTTCGGTGGTGCGCTTTGCGGCGTGGCACTTTCAGCGGTGGCGATGCTTGCAACGGTTGGTATTACCATGACGGTTGATGCGTATGGCCCAATCGCTGATAACGCAGGCGGTATTGCAGAGATGGCGGGCTTTGATCCAGCGGTACGTAAAATTACCGATAAGCTTGATGCGCTTGGCAACACTACCGCGGCGATGGGCAAGGGTTTTGCAATTGGTTCCGCATTGTTGACCGCGCTTGCGATGTTTTCGGCATATGCGCAAGAGGCAGGTCTAGAAACGTTAGATTTATTAAATCCGCTCATTATGGTTGGCATGTTTATTGGTGCTACGGTGCCGTTCATGGTCTCAGCGCTTACGATGCGCTCAGTAGGCGATGCGGCGCTGCAAATGGTGATGGAGGTACGCCGCCAATTCCGTGAGATTCCGGGCCTTATGGCGGGAACTGCGATGCCTGATTACCAACGTTGTATTGCAATTTCAACCAAAGCATCATTAAAAGAGATGATCTTACCAGCAGTATTGACCGTCTCTGCGCCGATTGCGGTTCGCTATGGCCTTGGCAAAGAGGCTCTTGGCGGCTTTATCGGTGGCGCAACAGTGGTTGGTGTATTGCTCGCACTCTTGATGGCAAATACTGGTGGCGTATGGGATAATGCAAAAAAATATATTGAAACTGGCAAACTTGGCGGCAAAGGCTCTGATGCACACAAGGCGGCAGTGATTGGCGACACGGTGGGCGATCCTTTTAAAGATACCTCCGGCCCTGCACTGAACATCATGATTAAACTTATGTCGATTATAGCGTTGCTATTAGTGCTTCTTAAGTAACTCTTACATCTATGAAACTAAAAAGCTCGTGTTAAACACGAGCTTTTTTTATAGTTGCTCAACCTTGCTTGCCGCGGCGAAAAGTAAAATTCCCGCAGCAACCGAGGCGTTGTAAGAAATGTCAGGAACTCGTTGGGGTACTGTTATAGCGGTGCCAACTTTTTTCAGTGGCGCAGAGATGCCACTTCCTTCACTACCGATGACGAGTGCATATGGTTTTTTAAAGTTGACGGTGCGTGCATCGGTGCCACCAAAAAGGCCACAATAAATTGAGTAACCTGCCTCTTTAAGTTCTTGTGCTGCTATTTCTGCAGAGGGCACTATGCGGATTGGTATCTGCTCAGCAAGGCCTGCTGATGCCTTGAGGGCAACAGCGTTGAGGGGCGCACTGTTTTTTGCAGTTATGAGTACGCCGCTGGTGTTGGTGCATGAGGCGGATCGAATGATAGCGCCCAAGTTGCGAGGATCTTGAATACCATCGAGCACAATAAGGGAAGGGTATTTTTGTGCATCAAAGGGCTTTGCATGCAACCCAAAAGGCTGTGCATAGGCAACCACTCCCTGATGATCGGTGGAGCCTGCAAGGCGCGAGAGCGCATCACGCGTGACGTGCTTAATCTCTACGGGATAACTGGGAAGCAATGCTTGTATCGTATGCCACTGTTTTGGTACTGGCTGTGTGGTGTAGAGTCCAACTATTTTTCTTTTTTTTGCTCGTAAAAGTTCAATGATGGGATGGATACCAAAAACTAATTCGAGTGCAATTTCTTTTTTTTTCATGGTTTTTCGCAGCGTGTGCCTTAAAGTTTAATGATTTTCAGGATAACTGATTTGAGCCGAGAGTCTATACACTTTTAAAAAACCATCTATAAATCGTTTTTTTAGGAGAAATCGGGCAGCATGATTTACTATTTGAATTGAGAGGTGCTAGATTGGTTAATAATAAGTGGAGAGCATGTATTAAAGAATGGAGTGAAACGTGCGTATATATTCTGTAGTTTTATGGTGCGGATTGGTATCAATGACAATCTATGGCATGCAGCCGCAGCCTAAGTTTTTTATCACATCATCTGATAAGGTTACTTTTGAGGTTCCTCAGGAGCTTATTCATTATTTTGGAACGTTTAAAGCTATGCAAGAAGATCTTGGGCCTATGGCGACAGTTGAAGATGGAGGTTTTCCATTTCCCCATCATTCGGCTAAAACTCTCAAGTTTATACTAAAGCTAGCTACTGCGTATAACGTAAGGGGAAATATACAAGATTTTCTAGGCGAAATTTTATTGTTTAATGATAGTGAAATAACGGAGCTTCTAGAACTTATTAAATTTCTTGAACCTATTGAACCGATCGTACAAGCTCTTAGAGATTTAATAGGAGCAAGAATTCATGCAATAGAACGTAAGAATCAATCTAAGCGTGTAGAGGATACCGTTACTATAAAAGCTGGAGACAACATATTTTTACTGGATAAATCGCTCATTGCTTACATTGGCACGATACAAAATATGATTGCGATGTTAGGTAAAGATTTGAAAACTATCACAGAATTATCGTTGCCATCTAACTCTCTTCTTACCTCTACTGATCCGGCTGTATTTAATGCATTCACAGAATTACTTGAGTTCTATCACCGTGCACAAAATGAGCAAGAGGGGCAATTTGATTTTCAACCACTGTTCAAGCAATTTATGCAACAAAAAAATTATTCTACGCAGACCTTATTAGAGCTTATGCACCTTATTAACTATCTTGAAGTTACCGTGCTCTATGAGCCTTTGTTAGATTTGTTGGCATCGTATCTTGAACAGGGAAAGATAGAAAAAGCAGATCCTTTACTGAACGAGCTTGGTGATGAAAATAGTCACTATATTAAGGGGAAATTGGTCAAAGCACTCATGTATGAGTTTCAATCTATTGCTATGAGAAAGGCGCGGCCGAAGGCGAAAATTACAATTAATGCACCGGGAGTTTATGCAACATTTTCTCGTAATGGACTTTATGCATGCACCTATGGGGCAAAGAAAATTTCTTTGGTAGATTTTGAGCAGAAAAAAGTGTTTCACTCTTTTGAGATGCCATTTATTATTCATAATTGTGTTCTTAGTGATGATGGTACTTTGATCTTTATATATGGAAAAGAGGGAAAGAGAGAGCGATTATACAGCTTCGATCTTCATAACAAAACGCTGAATCCGGTTATTAGCTTTTCTGCTCCAGTAACCATACAAGGGTGTGCTTTAAGCCCCGATAACAAAAAATTATGTGTAATAACTTCAGAAAATAGGGTATTGATTTTGACTGGCGACAAATTTGCTCATAAAGTTGCAGATTTTACCTTCGCTGAGTTGAAAGGTGATCTGTACTTCTATACCATTTCTTGGTTTCCTCCGTCATCTAAGCTTCTATTGACTGCAGAGGAAATCGATGTGGCACAATATATGTATATAGTTGGTGCGATGCCCGAAACATATAACACAAACCGACAGATTGGGATGAATGATTCATTTACTAGAGCTGCTGTACCACTTGATAGAAATAGGTTATTAATCATACCAAATTATTATCCATATGTGGTTACTTTTGACTCGCAACAGCAATTGTTGAATTCTCAGAAGGAGGGGGTAACGCTGCCATACAATCAAATAGCAGGAGATTTGTATAAGGCTGTATTAAGCACCACGGGAAAATACGTACTTATCTTTGCAGGAAATAACCTTATGATTATGGAAACAGAGACTGGTTTGCGTATGAGAGGGTTTAATACGATATTTCCGGCACAGTTCAATAAAGATGATACGGGGTTATGGGCATATGACGCTGTCGGCGAGCAGTTTGTTTTCTACCCATTCAGAAATGCAGCGAACTTCTTGTTGGAAAATACGCTCTTTAAACTTCATTGGCCATCGTTGAAAATGGTTATTGATATCTGTAAAGCGATGAAAAGCGGAGAGCGTGTATTTGCAGGGTTTTCAGATGATGAGAAAAAGATTTTATTAAAAGAAGAGGTATGGTGGCAAAAAGGCAGCATTGTAAAAGTGGGAAAACACAAGATTTATGTGCTAGAAAAGCAGTAAAGGTTACTCATGAAACGTCAACTATGGATTTTATTTTTTACTCTTACACTTGTAACCATTGCCCATGGTATGCAACAGGAATATCTTAACCCACAACCAACTCGCCCCATCCTCCAAACAGCTGACCTCAATGAGGTTAATGAATATTTCAGAATGGGCACTCATTATGCAAACCAGTTTTGCTC
>Ga0207061_1169_pt1 | contig 15288 bp, 15 predicted proteins | sample Alteio_BWMinCont_31_FD_153275 | JGI IMG/M metagenome (GOLD analysis project Ga0207061, IMG submission 153275) | Enriched cells from forest soil in Barre Woods Harvard Forest LTER site, Petersham, Massachusetts, United States -... | ecosystem: Environmental > Terrestrial > Soil > Temperate forest >... | reverse complement strand
AGGTTCTTTTGATCGTGAGATAGATCATCTTCCGCGCTGGATGGCCTATATTACTTGGCTGCATATAATGGTTGGCGTTTTGTATGCGGTCTCGAATGACGGGGAGGGTACAGGTGCGAATTTCATCTTTCAAAATTTGTTCACTGATTGGAGCTCTATCACGCATTGTTATTGTTGGCACTGGAGCGTCATGTTTTGGTGTGTAACCTTTTCTTACAAGGCCATCTTTAAATTTATCTGCTGCATGTAGACTGGTGATACTTAAGAGCGCTACGATTGTTAACATATGTTTATGCATAATTATTCCTTTTGATTTAGAAAAGCAATCGCCGACATTTAAATCTAGATGTGATTATTTATCTTTTTTTACCACCATTCACCGCAATATTGGTATTGTGCTTGGAAATCTGCCGTTGCGTTGCTTGAGAGGTGTTTGTGGCATAGCTTCTCGGTACTTGTGTTCCTGTATTCTGTGCTTGTCTTAATCTTTCATTAGCACGTCGATCTGCGCCCATGGCATTGAGTTTCTTGAAAGTATCTGCGCCATAACTAATGCAGCACACTGACAGGAGAATGCATGCGGATAGTATTTTTTTCATGAGAGACATCCTTTGGTTTTTTGGGTAATAAATTCTCTAATTGTTAGCAGGAGTTGTTTCTGCGGGAACTATTGGTGTAGCTGTTATCTCTGCAGTCGCTACTAATGCAGCTGGTGTAGCGGGAGCTGCAGTTGCAGGTTGTGGTTGTAGCTCAGGGATATGGCTCAATAATGCTTCTATCTGTTCGACGCAACCGTGTTCACAGGCAAGAAAGAGCGGTGTTTTTTGTTCCGCGTTTCCTAATCGTGTATCTGCTCCAAGCGTATGTAATGCGTTAACAACGGTAGCAGGTTGCTTATGAGTGATACTAAAATGTAACGGTGTGAGCCCGTTTTTATCTTGCGCATTGATAGATGCACCACGAAGTATTAGTTTTTTCATTATTTCTATGCGTTGTTGTTCATCGGCAAAGTTAGGTGTGTATGCAAGAACATGGAGCGGCGTTCTTCCCAGGCTGTCCGCTTGGTTGATCGCAGCGTTCTGATCCATCGTGCGTGTAATAGTGCTAATCGTTGCGCAGAGTAATGATATAGAGAATGTACGGAGCTTCATACGAGATCCTTTTTATTAGGTTGTCGAAATTGTTGTCTGGTTAGTAGGATATCAGAAATTTTTTATGATCCAAAAATGTTCTTGCATTGCATATGCAAAAGCAATGGTTAAGAAACCGCAGCAGCGCTCTGATATCTTGCTTATCTTGTGTTGCATATCGTGGGAACGATATCATGACTGTACGTTTTTTAATTCAAAAAAACAAAGAAGGGAATCTATATGATACATCGGTCATCGTATAAATATGGTTTGTTCGGGTTAGGCATGATCATTGCATCTACTGTTTTTTCCATGGATGTGGAGAAAGCAGGTAACGCTGACGCAAATACCTTTACAGATCTCGTGCGTGCCCTAGCCAAGAAAGTACTCGTCATCAGAGATCAGAGCGCTAAAATAGCTGATCCAGCACAAGATCTTGCTGCCAGAGATAACATTGTCAGTCAGATACAAGCCTTGTTACCTGAATTGAAATCGATAGAAGCATTCGTGAACAAAGCAGTCAAAAAAGATCCTGATTTTAAAGACAAACTCAACAATGAAGGCATGCCTGCACGCATTATTGAGGGAGAGCTGGAGCTTATGTTCCGTTATGATCTTGATGCGGCCAGTAGGAGCATGGGCTTGGGTGATGTTGAGCAGAACTATGATCTCGTGATGCTTAATTGGATCGAGGGAAATATGTATAACACACTTGAGAATCTTCATGGTCCGAATCTTCGCTTCAATAATCTCGGAAAGCGTTACAAAGATTATAAACGGTTTCTCTTTGAAGAGAATGAAGGAAAAACCAAATCCGGCAGACGATATACGCCACAAGAAGCTCATGTGGCACTCCACATCACTGCCTATGTAAATGCAGTGGAACAAGCGTTTGATCTGGCAAAATATGATCATGGCCGACACCTTGTAAATCTACTCAAGGTCTACGTCGATTGGCTGCAGACATATTCAACGCACAGCCATTATGATGTTGATATCATTAAAGCACATGGCAGCATTCTGAGCACCACGGATAAAAGCGGCAAAACCATGCTTGATTGGACAAACGCATTAAGTAAAAAGCTGAGCAGTAGCAAAGTATCAGGCGTTTATCTTGAAGAAGCAAAAGAACAATTCGCAGAACTTAAGCGTTCATTGCAAAAAGCTCTCTACAAAAACCCAGAAACGGGAGTTATAGAACCAGCGAAAACACGTGATGTCTTGAGTGCTTCTGGGAAGCTAAATGAGTGGGGATTCAAATCAGTTGATAGACCTATTGCGGGCAAATTAAAAGGATTGAATCTTGAAACAGGTCGCGATGTTGGCGCTATGCAAGAGGACGTAGAAAAAACGCTCAAACAATCAGGAAAAGAGCAGACGACGCGCGTTCTATTACCAGAATAAGCTGGCGCAGCAAACTGATAAACATAAGGGTGAACAGGGAAATACCCTGTCCACCCTTATGCAATGAAAAGGGGAAAAAAATATGAGAACATGGCCAATGAGTCTGTTTCTAATGACCGGCATATCGCATAGTGCAGATGATCCCTATGCAAAGCTGCGTGTCAATTCGCATGAAATACCACTACTTACTCAAGAAATAATAAAGCTGCATCTCAGAATGCACGGTATCCAATTTTTTGATGCACAACAAAGGGAAGCTGAAGCAAGAGCGAGCGCACGTAACAAAGCAGGTACCGAGAATTGCGATGCCGATGGCGAGTATGGCTTTGTGTACGCCGTTCCCTCGTGGGGCTTAACCACTATCTTTTACGCTGCCAACAAAGAGAGTGATTCATTAACCAAGATGGTGTATGGAGCCTTTGACAAAACCAACGAGACAAATGAAAATCGACGCATCGCTAACCGTACGCAGCTCACGCTGCAAAGTGATGGTTCAATTGAGTGTTATACCCGTATGGCAGGCCATCCCTACATGTGGGCAAAAGAGTATAGCAAAAAGCAGTATTGATATTGTTTTTTAATTACTTCTTCTGAACTTTTCAACTTCTGTTTTTAGTGATTTGCAAATCCCATGGTGTGCAAAGTATGCCGCTAATGACATATCACTGGTGCGTGAGTGCTCTTCCTGCGAAACGAGCGGTATCAGATGATATTTTAGTGGAATAGTGGATTCGTAGGCAATGAGTTCGGTGCTTTGTTTGTTAAAATGGATTGAGGAGATCTTTTCGGAAGTAGCCGGTAATTCTCGTTCAGTTTTTGTTTTGGGATCTGCTATTTTTAAACCGTTTCTATCTAATAAGGCGATCTGTGATTCATCTCGAGATACTGCTATACATTTTGGATCGGGTGTAATGCGACAGATTAATGGGTCTTGCATACCTCGTATGTATTGACCGGTTGCAAGAGCGATTTTTACTATATAGTGCTCACGATGACTCCTGATCATTCCACATTCTTCGTCTTTCGTTGTAATTTCTATCCACCCCGTTGTGTATATATGTGTGCGATCTACCGAATAGGAGCTTATAGATTTGGGGTTACTCAGATTTGTTTTTGGGCTATGTTTTTTTATTATGGCTTCATCTTTTGATAGGAGTTCTCTAGACTTGGTGGTACGTGCGATAAAATCTACATCACCTTCTCTTATCGGATCCCACAGAGAGAGTGCTATTTTTTTTTGGAGCTCAAGAGGAAATAATACCAAAAAATTTGTCTGTTCACTATTAAACTCTTTTGTGTCAGATTCCATTGCTTGCTGTGGTGAAAAATAGCTTTTTGCATAATTATATACGTTCTGCATAGCACTGAGTGATATTACATTCATAATGCCTAATAGCGCTACGCTTATAATGATTTTTTTCATTGATGTTTCCATTTATATTTAATTGAATAAGTGTAAGAATGCCACAAATCGTAAAAATGTCGAGCTACATTGATCTTATTGATTAGATCTTCCTTTGTGGGCATATAACCAAAAAAATCAGCTTTGATATCGTTTTTTATACTATTGACATTTTTTCACTGGTTGTCATAATGTAAAAGTGTCAATAGTTTTATGTCTGATCGTTATGGAGGGGTATATCCATGAAAAGAATCGTTTTCTTGCTACTATTATCAGGGCTTTCATTGCCATGTTTTGGTATGGGGCGCGCATCGCGACCAGCAAGTAACTGGCTAACCAGTGTTATATGGGACGCCTTTTCCCCATATTATATCCGTCCGCAATTATCGAGAGAGATCTTAAAAGAACGGCTGCAGGAATCGTTATATCGAAGCCCTAAACGCGACACACCGTGGCAACAGCTTGAAATAGGAAGAACTGAGCACAAGCTTAAAAAAGAACTCATAAAGCAAAGTAGGCTCTATGCAAATGCAGTAAACCGTTACAACAGAAAATCATTGTATGAATGGTTTACGGGGAAATCTTCACGTTTTGATGACCGTCGTCGTGCAAAAGCCCTTCCAGCTAGCGAACAAGCATTGGATAATTATAATGCTGCGGCAGGTAAATTCAATGATCTTCGTGAGTTCATCTATAACAAGTATGGAGCTATTATTACCCCGCCTTTAGATGCAATCTATGATAACATGGGCAGGATAATCGTTCGTAGAGCAAAGTAATCCTAATCGCTTAATACCTCATTAATCGTATACAATGCAATCTTGACCAGCGCAGGATTAGTATCTTTGTAATATGATATCGCACCAACAAATCGCAATGCCCATCCCTTGTATGATCGATACCAGATGATGTGACGTATGAAAGAGGAAGATGCACCCACTCCGGAAACTGTTGCATAATCAAACGTTATACAAGCGCTGCATCAATTGCAATTTCATCGACATGCATCTTCATAATTAGTATATCCATTGAAAAAAACGACTCCATCGCATGCGTGACCAAAAATCGATCGGATGCTTGATGAGATCTATAATCCACCATGATTCAGAACTATCCATTGACCAGATACGAAACAAGATACGACCATGAATCCATGCCGCTTTCACCGGTCCAAATGATCGGCAATCACGACTGCCCAGCCGATTGTCACCCATACACCAATATTCACCTGGGCCTAATTTTATTGAAAAAACATCAGACCCATTCCACACATTTTTGCCTTCCGCAATTTTGGTCATTAAACGCTGATCATGTATCGCATCAGGTTTAATTAATGAACCAGGATAGGTAAGTTCAGTCGAAACAACACGTATAGGATCAAGCCGATAAAACGGTTGTTTATCATAGGAAACAGAAGGATCATATGAACGCGGACAGCAACCAAGACGAGGATCAGAACGCCAAACCTGTATGAGTGGGTATTTATTTATATAAGGCTCACTAAGTTTGACCCCATTCAAATATATAACCGGTTTGCCATCTTCTATTTTTCCTTCTACATGGTCACCGGGCACTCCAATAACCCGTTTCGTCCAGTTATCTGGTCCCCAGTTGAAAGGAAACGGCCCCAATAGATAGTGCTGAAAAAGATGAACAATCGGATTAGGCGAATATTTAAAATCAGGAGCATTGAATGCAATTACTTCACCATGACGCGGTCCTCTGAAAAAATAAGAGAGCTTATCAGCAAAAAATCGCTCCCCTACTAACATAGTAGTTTCCATTGACCCCGTTGGCACTTGATAAAGGCCAAAGAAAAACACTCGTATTGCAATAACAATTAACAATAACGTAATAAATTCACGAAAACTCGCCCAAAACCGTTGCTTGGGGGCCATTTTATGAGATGATTGTAGCACAGAAACCTTTCATAATTTTTTGATCATTTCATAGCGGGGCATAAAAACACCGCGCCGTTCGACAATATCTTCCTTGATTATTGCAAAGCCTATTCGTTTTGCAAGTGGCACTGCCATATTGGATGCATGCGTGGTAATGTGACCAATCCTCTTTTCGCGCGCAATCGACTCTATTTGCTTAAAAAGCAGGTACGCCACTCCCTGTGCCTGATGTTCTTTGTCTACATATAAAAGATCAAGATGGCCTTCATGCGTCATGCTTATAAAACCGACTATGCTATTATCTACTTCAGCTACCAACGTTATCTGTAATGCGAGGCGAGTACTCCACGTTGTTTCCATGTTGTGTTGCTCATCATCTGATAAGTTGAGCGGTGCCCAGGCCCTTACTTGTTCAGGCGTATAGTAGCGAGCTGCAACAGTATGTACCGTCGCGCGAAACAGATCGAGCAAAACAGTGATATCTGAGTTTTTATAGGGACGTATGGCAACTTGCATGGCATTATCTCATAACGGTACTTAATGCATAAATCCCAAACAAGAGAATCACAACGCCAGCGATGTAGTTTATATAGCGTAGCATGTTTTGTGAAATACGCTTTCTAAAAATACCCACCGTAAAACAGAGCAGCAACCACCAGCATGCTGAGCCTACAAATACACCACCAACAAAGCTCAGTGATTCGCTATAGCCCGTAACATTGACGTTTAGGCCTGCGAAGAGTGCAGCGAAATCAAAAATGGTGGCAGGATTAGTGAGCGTGAGGAGAAAGGTCATACCGTATGCATGCATCAAACTACTGTGTGTTGTTTGAGTAGTATGCACATTAGTTGGTGTTGCCCAAAACTTTTTGAGGCCCAGATAGCAGAGAAATAAGCCACCAATAATGCTTAATGGGGTTTTATACGTAAGAATGAGTGCTTGGCTTGCCGTCATACCAAGTGCTACCAAAATACCATAGATCATATCGGCAGTTGCGGCACCAAGGCCTGATACTACGCCGAGTGTTATGCCGCCAGTTAATGTTTGTTGGATGCAGAGAAAGCCAATGGCGCCAACAGGAGCTGCTATGGAAAAACCAACGCCAAGTCCTTGCAGGAGTTTTAAAATGTGTATCATGTGTCTCTTTTGTTAGTCTGATACGTTCTAATATGCCAGCTTTACGTATTTCTTCAATTTTGAAATTATCAAAACAGGTTTTATATGAAGAAGATCCCCGGAAATTTAATCCAGGGACCTTTTGTTACTGAGCGTGTAACATGTGCGCACTCTGCTGCAATTTGATTACTTTCTAAGGCACTCATTGGCATGCATATACAGCGCAATGCCATGAGCACGTATAATAAAGCTACAACCCCTCAGAAAAATCCTTATAGAGCATGCTTGCCTGGATGCCTTTGTTGTGTTGGTACTTGTTACTCTTATACCGCTCGAACTCGCCTTCAATCGTGTGATAAAAGATCTGGCATATCTCTACGCCTGCATAAACACGAATTGGTTGCACGCAATACATCTCGAGCGTCCAGTAGCCGGTAAAGCCGACATCGCCAAATCCTGCAGTAATATGAATAAAAAGGCCAAGCCTTCCGATTGAAGAACGGCCCTCGAGCATTGGCACGAGGTTTTCAGTGCGGGTATGTTCAAGCGTACGGCCAAGATAGAGCATCCCCGGTTGGAGCACAAATCCTTCTTGCGGAATAGTGATAACTCTTGTTTTATGTTCTTTTTTCATATCAAGCACTGGCTCATCATAAAGCATCAGTTCATTGTGCAAGCGAAGATTATAACTATTGGGACCAAGCTGCTTAGAATCAAATGGTATTATTTCGATATCAGTATGTAATCGGCGTTCTATCTCTTTACCCGATAAGATCATAGTGATCCTTTGAATTTGTCAGATATAGTGGTTATGGTAGAATTTTAAGAAGTATAAGTTTATCATTCATTTACTAGAAAAAATACTATGATCGAAACAACTCATCACAACTCATTTGATCGTACCCGGTTTGAAACCGATCGCATCCAGCGTGTTCTTGCTGAAGTTTCACGCGTTATTGTAGGCCAAGAAGATGTTCTCATGCTCATATGCATTGCACTGCTGTGTAAAGGACACATCCTCCTCGAAGGAGTTCCCGGCGTTGCAAAAACAACGATGATAAAAGCGCTCACTAATGCACTCGGACTTAGTTTTAAGCGGATCCAATTTACTCCCGATCTCTTGCCTGCTGATCTCACAGGAAGCCCTATTTATAATCCAAAAACGCATGAATTTGAAACAAAAAAGGGACCGTTATTTGCAAATATGATCCTTGCTGATGAGATAAACCGCGCTCCGGCAAAAGTGCAAGCTGCGCTACTGGAGGCTATGCAAGAGCAACAAATAACGATCGGCTCACATACCTTCCCACTCGAAAAGCCGTTTTTAGTCTTTGCAACACAAAATCCCGTGGAACAAGAAGGCACCTACCGCTTGCCAGAGGCACAGCTTGATCGGTTTTTGCTTAAAATACACGTTGATTACCCAACGCGAGCACAAGAAAAGCAGTTATTAACCCGCTCGCTTGATACCAACACAATACAAACTATCTTAAGTAAAGATGATATTCTTGCACTGCAAGAACTCGTAACACAGATTTATGTTGATGAACGTATCCTTGATTATATCGTCAACATTGTATTTGCTACCCGAGATCCCAAGGCATATCGCTTAGATAAGATTGTTTCGTATTTGCAGTATGGTGCATCGCCTCGTGCATCACTAGCATTGTTGCATGCATCAAAAGCATATGCGCTCATACGTAAGCGCCATTTTGTCACGCCGGATGATATTAAGGCGATCGCATTCTCTGTCTTGCGCCATAGGATCGTGCGAACTTATGAAGCAGAGGCTGATGGTATCACCACTGATCAGATCATTCAAACAATTCTTTCGACTATTCCAACACCCTAAAAGGAGCACTTGACAATAATTACCACCCCTCGGTATTGTGTGAAAGAATCTTATAGGTACAAAGGATGCGCGTGAATCACCCGATTTGGATTATAAACAGCTCATTGCTTGCTCTCGTGTTGTGCGCATCACTTTTCGTGCCACTCTCCCGAGTTCGCATGCCACGCACTGTACCGATCGAGCCGGAGATCGCGCCACGTACCAAGAAAAAACAAGAATTTGATATTAATATCAAAAAAATCTATGAAAATGATCTCTTTGGCACCTATCGCAAAGAAACGCCGGTCTATCAAGAGCCCGTCTATCAATTAGAGCTCCCACCGGCGCCTCCAGCACAAGTGCCAATCGTTCCCAAAAAACCAGAGCCGGCCTTTGTTGAACCACTTGATATCACTTTGAAAGGCATTATCATTGTTGCCGATAATGATGAAAAAAATCGGATCGTTATTGCTGATAACAAAACCGGTAGAGAACGCACCTTTAAAGTAGGTGAATCGATCGATGATGCACAGCTTATCCGCATATTCAATAATAAAATTATTTTACTGCGCGCCAATGGCCAACAAGAGGTGGTCTATCTCCGCCAGCAGGACGCAACAAAAGACCCTGCCTACGCGATGCTCAATGGCTGGCGTGATGTTATCCAGCCGACAGGCCCACAAACGTTTACCATTAATACCACACTCTTTGCTCAGCGCGTTCAGACGCTCGCACAATTTATTGATTTCTTGAACTTATCAACGGCATACAAAAATGGCAGCAGCGTTGGATGCCGCATCGGTGAAATTAAAAATGAATCACTTGGCTTTAGCCTTGGCTTTCAAACGGGCGATATAATTACCAAAATAAATGGCATCGATGCAACCACCACTGAAGAACGGCTTCGTATTTACCGTGACATTCTTGAGCTTGGTGCCAGCGCACCGATCGTGGTCGAATTCACACGGCGCGGCGTACCAGGCAGTTATACCTATACGCTTATGGAAGAAGAGGAGTCTGAGGCTGCTGAAGCACTCAAAACAATAACCTCTCCAGAAGCTATTCAAAAACGAAAAGAAGATATTCTAAAACAAAAACACCGGTTTGCTCCAAGCTTAAATGAGTTACGTGCTCATGAGCGTGAACAGATCCTCAACTATCGCAAACCAACTCAAAATAGGTAAAAACGCATGTACGTGCTCAAGAATCATTTTCGCCTCATCTGCTCGCTGAGCCTGCTCGTGCTGGTCACCGCACCAGTGTCAGCGATTTCAAAGCGCCGCAAAGCGATGCGTGAAAAAAATATAGTTGTGGCTGCGCTCGACAGGCCCGATACCCTTGCACAAATGCTCAGCATGGAACCTGCGGTGATCGATGATCTCAGCGCTCAAGAACCGATGGCTTTGATCGACACTACAGAGTTGCTGAGGACCCAAGAAGTTACAACCGATCTTCAAGACGCTGAAGATGTCCATGAGCCACAGTCATCCGCCCTTGCAAACCTCCCCGAAACAATTATCACTGATGAAACACCTTTACACGTTGATGATGCAACGATAGAACTTTATTTTGAAAATGCGGATCTTCAAAATTTTGTAAAACAAATAGAAGATCTTTTTGACATCTCCTTTATTATGGATGATGCCTTAGAGCCACTCCCTCAAAATGCAAAATCGCTCAAGGGAAACAAAATAACCTACCGCACTGAAAAGCCAATCACCCGCGCCCATGCCTGGAGTATCTTTAATACTTTCCTCAATATAGCCGGTTTTGCGATCATACCCCACTCCAATGAACGCACCTATCGCATTGTGCCACTCACACAAGCACAACGAGGTCCGGTACCAACCTATATCGGTGTACCATCTTCTACACTACCTGAAACTGACGAACTGATTCGTTACGTTTATTTCCTTGAAAATAATACCGTTGAAGGTATTCGCAATGTGGTTGAACAGTTCCGCTCAACGGCATCAACGGCAGTTTATCTCAATGAACATCGCGGTTTTATTTTGACCGACATTTCCTACAATATTAAAAAATTAATGGAGATTGTGCATGAACTCGATAAAGTAAACATGCCCGAATCTCTCTCTGTGTTAAAGCTTCGCCAAGCCGATGCAAAACAGATCAAAGACTTATATGAAACACTTACCGGCGGCGAAAAACAACAGCCTGGCCCCCGCCCTCCTGCTGGACAACAGAAAAAATCCCCCGCTGGGCTTGCGTTGCCAGAAAATGTCACGATCATCGCAGAACCGCGGACCAACAGCCTTATCTTGCTCGGACCTAAAATAGCGCGCGAACAGATTGAAGAGTTTGTAAAAACGATCGATGTCAGCATTGATCAGGCATATTCGCCAGTTCAAACCTATCAGCTCAAATTTGCAAACGCTGAAACTATTGCTGAAATCATGAATAGCGTTACTAAATTTGGCGCTGATACCGAGGCGGGCAAAAGTGGTGGTGTTCGTGGTGGTGATAAATATCTCCGCCCTATGTCATTTATTGCAGAGCCTGCTACCAACACACTAATCATCAAAGGCCATTATGAAGATTATTTGAAAGCAGAAAAGATAATCAAAAAGCTTGATGAAGATCAGCCGCAAGTTGCCATCGAAATATTGATCTTATCAATCACTGCTACTAAAAACAAAGAGATTGGTTCACAAATGCGCAGCAAAGTTGACGGTGCCGTTGGCCTTGATGGTGGTATCAGTGGCCTTGTTGGTAATAATATTAAGTTCCAAACGTCTGGTATGTTCTTGGGCGACACGGTACCGAGCCAAATTGTACAAAATAAGAGTGCCAATAGCTTTGGTGTGAAACGGTTGCTTGGCAACCTCCTTGATCTGGTCGATGGCGCTGGCGTTGCAAATACCATCATCACGATGGGACAAGATGCCTATGGTGTATGGGGTCTTTTCCAACTCTTGGAGTCAGTCACCAATGTACAACTTGTCTCTAATCCGTTCTTAATTGCCACCAACAAAACACCAGCAACGGTTGAGCTCGGTGAAACACGCCGCGTACAAACATCCCTTATCGCAGGCTCTACCGCTGCTTCTGATATTAAGGGTCTTGGTGATGAGGCCGCTAACCTAAAAGTGCAAATCACGCCACAGATAAACTCCGATGGCATGATTGTGTTAACGCTTGAGATCGATGTTGATAGCTTTGTAGAGCCACTCAACTTTACCTCTGCAACCAAAAATACACGTAAAATCAAAACATCAGCTATTATGGCAAACAAGCAGGTACTAGCAATTGGCGGTTTAATACGTGAAACCCTCGTTGAAGGTGTAAATAAAGTGCCAATACTTGGAGATATTCCAATTATCGGTTGGCTCTTCAGAAATAAACAAAAGAACAAAACGGATGAAAATTTACTCATCCTGCTTTCTACCCGCATCATAGAACCAAATAATCAGAAAGATTTAGATCGTTATAATCAAAAACATTTTGATCGGTATCAAGAAAACCTCAGTCTTGCTCAAGGTGCCGTATCACCGCGAGATCCGATTCATAAGATGTTCTTTGAGGCAGACGCGGCACTTGAAAAAGTGGGTGATGATTTTATCTTTAAACGCTCAGAAAAGAGAAAGACTGGGCGCGGCAAGATGAAAGAGAAACTGATTCAGGCACAAAATGGTGCAGAACAAGCAGCGGCAACACGCATAGCACAACTCCAATCGATGCGCCCGCTCCAGAAAGTGGCATTTGCTCCAAATGCATATCCAACATTGAATCAATCCTCCTACGCCAATCCTCCTACGCCCTCCGGGCTACGGCGGACAGGGGCTCCGGCGGACATGCCCGCACCAAAGGTAGCACCAACAAAACCAAAAACTGCCACAACAGTAGTAGCATCAACATCCTCCTACGCTAAAGCTTCCTCCTCCGCTCCTAATGGAGCTACGGCGGACAGGCCGGCGGACAAGCCAACTTCAACGCCCGTACAAAAATCGGCACCGACACAGTCTACGGCTGCACTGACTACAAAACCGCTCGCCACCGCAAGCGCAAAGCTCCAGCAGAGGCAGCGTTCTGATCTTTCTTTAAGCAGTGTGTTGGCATCTGCCGATACCGCTGCACAGAGGGGTGCCGCATGATAAAAAATATCTTTCTTCCTGAAATCTATGGCAACTACTATCTTTTTGGCACCAGCTTTGTTGGCGTTGAAATTACCGGCAGCGAAGTACATGCGGTACAAGTCAAGGCACAGGGAACCAAGCGGACCATTGAAAAAAATGTAACAGTGCCAATCACCGGTGAACAGAACGCTGAATGGCAAGCAAAGGCGGCACAGGCGTTGCAAACAGCGCTGACCGGTTTTGATCTTAAAGATCATATTATTACCACAGTGCCCAGCTCTCAAACTATTATCAAACGGATGCGCGTCCCTTTCACCGATCCTGATAAAATTGCACAAATTATAGGCTTTGAAGTTGAACCACTTCTCCCCTTCCCTCTGAATGAGGCGTTGGTAGATTGCATCATAACACAGACGCTGACTGCAGAAAAAAGCTCCGAGCTTTTTATTGTAGCGGTGCAAAAAGAACGCATAGAAAAAATAAAGGCAGTCTTTACACAAGCAAATATTCCGCTCACCGGCATCAGCGTTGATATTATAAGCCTCTACAACCTTGCCTATCGCACTATACCTGCAAATACCACCGCAACCTCTGTATTTGCAACAACGGGCGCACAAACAACTGGTCTTGCTTGCCTGACCGGCAATCAGATCACGCTCATTCGCAGTATGCCAAAGGGAACTCTATCAATTGCAAAACAACTTAGTGTGAAAAAAAATAAAACGCCTGAGGTTGCCCTCGAAGAGCTTGTGCGTTTTGGCGTTTCCTCGCTTGAACATCCACAAGAAAAAGCGGATATACAAGCCGCATTGAACCCGTATCTTAACGATATCAAATTTACCCTCGATGCCTTTGCCACCGAACTGCATAGTTCGCTCAGTAGCCTTGTTATTACTGGATCTCTCTCTGATATTCCTGGTTTTGATGAATATGCTACCGCACAACTCGGTTTACCCTGCAAGGCCTTTGATGTCACCACTATTACACAAGATAGTACGGTACAGTTCGGCAAAGGGATAACAATACTCCCGCACCAACTTATTGCTCTCGGCAGTGCGCTTACCATACCTCAGACAGCAACGTTCAATCTTATAAAATCGTTGCCGTCAGAAAAAGCACTGCCCTTATTTAACAAACAAATTGTTACCACGCTCATTCTCCTACTCTTGTTATTCGGTATTCTTGGTACCCATTTTTACCTGCAAAGGCGTACCCTTTCAAAGGCTGCTCAAAAATCAGAACAGGAGGCGGTCAACGCACTCAAAACACAGTTCTCAACAATCACAAGCACCCGTATTGAACGAGTGATTGAAGATGCCCAAGAGGCAGTCAATAAAGAAGAATCAACCTGGTTTGCCTTCTCAAACGCAGCCCGTGCCTCATACCTCAAAATATTACTTGAGTTGAAATCGAAGATCGATGCAGATGCGCTCGGTTTTGTTATTGAAAAGCTGACCATGCAAGAGGGCCACCTGACCATTAAAGCACACGTAAAAGATTACAACGCATTGAAGTTACTTGAAAAAGCACTCCGCTCATCGCCACTTCTTGCAAACTTTGAACCACAAGCAACCACCGAATTTGAAATGAAGATAACCTTGGCATCCCCAAGCAGGGAGGAAGCATGACATCACCGTTTATTCCATTACATAATTTTATTGCCAATCTTGATCGCACCCAATTTACTCGTTACATGCTCATCGGACTCGGCTGTGTATTATTGATCAGCACTGGCCTTGTAGTCCAGTATTATCGTTCTACAAGTGCCTTAAAAAAACGGATGGGTAGACTCAATCAATACCGTGAACAAACACAAGAGATTTTACAGCGTGCCCATGATGTTGCTGCACAGCGCAATGCGGTCAATGAGCTCCTGGCTGAAGATATCGATTTTAAAATTGGTGGCTACTTTAATGAACTAGTCAATACACTCGGCTTGACGAATAAAAAAAAGGGGATCGATACGCTCCAGACAATCGAGCGCGACGATAACTATCTTGAGCAAAACGTGACGGCCAAGTTTGTGGATATGAATATGAAAGAGCTTGCCACCCTGCTTTTAGAGCTTGAAAATAATTCTCGCATTCTTATTCGAGAACTTGAAATAAAGCGTGCTGAAAAAACACCGGGAACCATTGAAGTTACCCTTATTCTCGCAACGCTTTTACCAACAACAAGCGGCACATAACAGGAATAAATTATGAATAAAGTTTTTTGCTGGATAAGAATAGCCTGCGTAACAGCCCTCTGTGCAACGTCTTTAAACCATGGTGAGCAACCGGCTGATCGTAAAGCGCTCGAGGCGCTCAATAAAAAAGAGATGCCAAGCTCCCAAAAAACTTTCACTTTTTCTTATAATAATGAAGATCTTGTGAATATTTTGTATTCCCTTGCTGCCGATACAAAAAC
>Ga0207061_1168_pt1 | contig 15320 bp, 21 predicted proteins | sample Alteio_BWMinCont_31_FD_153275 | JGI IMG/M metagenome (GOLD analysis project Ga0207061, IMG submission 153275) | Enriched cells from forest soil in Barre Woods Harvard Forest LTER site, Petersham, Massachusetts, United States -... | ecosystem: Environmental > Terrestrial > Soil > Temperate forest >... | reverse complement strand
ATGGCCCGCCTCACTACCCAACAATGCCACCAAGCCATCGCTGCCGCTGGCCCCTCCGTCAAGAAGATTGCAGACGGCGGCGGCCTTTACCTATTCGTCAAAAACGGTCGCGCCTATTGGACATGGCAATTCCGCAATGGCGACGGCTGGTCATCTAAAGGCTTTGGCGCATTCCCTACCGTGTCACCCAAGGCCGCCCGCGAAGCCGCTGAAGCCTATCGCGTGGCGCTGCGGTCTGGAACCGTCATGACTCCCGCCGTGAAACGCCGCCAAGCCCGAGCAGCGGTCGTTGGGAAGACATTCGCGGCGGCGGTAGCCGATTGGCTTGCGGCTCGCGGCAACGCATGGAAACCCAAGGGTGCCGCTGAGAGGCGCGGTATGGCGCAAGGCGACCACGCGCTTTCGTTTGCCACTATGGACATTGCCACGATTACCCAAACCGATGTGTTGGTGGCATTAGCGAATGAAACGCCCGGACAACATGCCATCAAACGCAGATGGCTGGCCGACCTGTTTTCTTTCGCCAAGGTTCAAGGATGGCGGACAGGCGAAAACCCCGCGAGTTTCGACAAAGATATGTTGAGGGGTTTCGCAAAGGTCGAAAAGAAAAAGCATCATGCAGCCGTCGAATGGACAGAATTGCCCGGAGTGTTCGCCGCTTTGCCTGACACGGTTGCGGGGAATGCCGTTCGCTTTACTGCGTTGACTGTGGCGCGGGCGGGCGAAGTCGAGGGCGCGACTTGGAAAGAGATTGTTGGCGAAAACGGTTCAGCGGCTTGGATTATTCCGGCCGACAGAATGAAAGCAGGTAAGGCGCATCGCGTGCCGTTGACGCCCGCTGCACTCGCATTGCTTGGCGACCGTGGCGCGGATGATGCCCCGTTGTTCAAGTTGGTATCCAATTCGATGCTATTCGCCATTAAGAAGGTATCGCCCGGATCAACCGTTCATGGCTTGCGCGCAACATTCAAGACATGGGCGAGTGAGGCCGGTAAAGACCGGGAATTAACAGAAAGAAGTTTGGCGCACGAATTCGGCAACAAAGTCGAGAATGCATATCAGCGGTCAGACCTATTTGATAGGCGTCGGGTTTTGATGGAGGAGTGGTCAGCATTCGTAACGGGGCAGTAAAACGCCTACTTTGACCGCCGCGTCGAATGCCGCGTGTGCAATCATAACGCTTGATGTTGCGGCAATCACCATTCGCAAGTGTTTGCCATAGCGGTCCCACAGTTCAATTTGAAATGCTGTCGTGAGTTCAACCTCGTGCAGGTTCGGATTCCGCAACTCGCGTAGCAATGCGTTGATACGCCAATAAAGTTCGTCCTTCGTCCGGCCGAAATCTCGAAGGCCCTCATGGAGCCGTTCAAGCAAGTTGAGCGTGTAAATCTGGCCTTCCGGCTCCATTTCTGACCCTTGACCCATGCAGAACAAAATGAGAACATCGGGGCCGAATGTCAAGCATACAGGTTCGATGATCCGACTTGATCGACAAGGTAGCCACGCTGCCAGAGACTCGATTCTAAGTTTGTTCGAGCCTATTTAATCCGGCATGGTTTTGTTGCGTGAGCGTAATCGCCGTCTTGGCGACTTTATCGAACCTTGTCTGCCATCGCCAGCCAAGGCACCGCCAAGCGGTCCCGAATGGATTCACGAGATCAAGCACGATGGGTTTCGCATCATGGCTCGGCGCGACGCGGCTGGCGTCCGGCTGATCACGCGCAAGGGCAACGATCTAACTCGACGCTTTCCATTCATCGCAATGGCAGTAGCGGCGTTGCCGGTGGCGTCATGCCTGATAGACGGCGAAGCCATCGTGAGCGACGACAACGGGCTTGCCATCTTCGACCGCATGCGCGGCCAGGGCGCGCTTGCCAATGCCACGCTCTGCGCGTTCGACCTGCTTCAAGTCGATGGCCGAGATTTGCGGCGTGAACCGCTTGAAGCCCGCAAGCGGGCTCTGGCCAAACTGCTTCGACGCTCGCACTCATCGGTCGTGGTCAATGAGCATTTCGAAGGCGACGGTGCGATTGTGTTTCGGGAAGCGTGTCGCCTCGGCTGCGAAGGCATCGTGTCGAAACGGCTAGGCTCACCCTACCGATCCGGTCGCACCGCGCATTGGATCAAGGTCAAAAATCCGAAGGCACCGGCCGTGAAGCGCGGGGCAAGGGGAGGGGGGATGTAGCGGGCCGACTTGGAAAACCACCCATATGGCCTCCGCTGATAGGTTGCAGAGCATTCCTGCGGTTACCTATGGGTATAGAGGCTGCCAATCGAGGCCCCTGACTCTCGGCCCCGTAATGCCCCGCCGCTTCCCGCCCTGGTCAATCGAAGAGCGTTAGGAATCGTTCATCGTGAAGGACGCCAACGGCCAGCACCTCGCCTATGTGTATACTTCGAGGATGAATCCCAGCGACGGCTGTCGCAGGACGGGTTTGCAGTTCATTATTGCGGGCTTCTTTTTTCAGCTTCTCGGCGTCTGGATGTGGAATTGAATCCACAATTTTTGCGCTTGAACATCGCCAAGGTGCCGAACCTGCCGCGCGGCAGATATTGAAGGACATTCTGCGCGGCCGCCTCCTTGGCCGCGGCAGCGGCTCGCTGGCTTTCCATCCGGCGCTTATTGAAGCCCATGGCTGATTTGACTTTGGGTCGCGGCAATAGGTCAATGCCGCTATACTTTGGGTGTGCGTGAGCGGAATCTCCGACTATGACTTGGTGGGATTTGGCAGCATGGTTTCTTCTGGGGATTTTAGCGGCTTGTATCGCCGCGATATTCTGGTTTGGATTGGGAAAGGTTCTGATGTAGCGCCGCGCGACGAGGCGTTCCTCATCGCGGTGAACATCGCCAAGCTGCCGAGCGTGCCGCGGCAGATATTGAAAGACATTCCGAGGCCGCCAAATTCAGCGAGCCGCGACGATTGAGCGTGAGTCTCAACGTTCGGTGCCACTATTGCGTAGCCAGCTCTTTCTCGTTTTTCGGGCTGGCTGCCAATTCCGAAACGGCAGCCGCTCGCAGCCACGCCGAAGCCATTGTCAGGAACCTGTCCCGCTCTACATCCGACTTGGCGTTCTTCGCCCAGTCCATGCATTCGGCAGCGTAAGCCCGATACTCCTTCGCCAAGGACACGACACGCGCTCCCTCTCTACCTGGGCAGCACGGCCGGCTCCCGCTTGTGACGAGAGCCGACCGGCTGTCGCCGACCCGGTTATGGCTGCGCGGGGGGAAGCCCGCAGGGGTCGGGCCAGCGAACTACTTTGCCCGGTTAAGCGGCGATGCGGTCCCAAGTTCCGACTGCGACAATAAGATTTTCAGCAGGCGTTCCCGGCTTGTACACTCGACTCCTTTTCTGTCGGACATATTTTAAGTCGGTGTTTTTCGTCGCGTTGTAGGTGCGTACTATGCCGTTCCCAAACCCCACCCCCGGGTTGGTGCCCCATTTCGATGTCACCGTGCACATCGTGCTCGACGATTACGGCAAAGCGGGGCGCGTCTATCGGGAAACCGCCGAGGAAGACACCACTGTAGGGTCCGTCGTCGACGACTTATTGACCGGCCAATTCAACAACCAGGTCCGGGTCGTTGCCTTCAACACATCCGAAGGATGGTCGCGGGATGTCTCCGAAGATGTCGCACGCGAGGTAGTGAGGCGTGTTGCGGAAAGCAGTCGTCCCCTCGCTGCAAGTTCGCGCAAGTTTGTCGAAACATACGTCGACGAGGCCGAACTGTCGCGTGCCGAAGGCGGCGTGGCATGAAGGCGGGCGCCCAAAGAAGGATCGCGCTAGAGTTCCGTCAAAGGGCCGACGCTGAACAATTTCGCAAAGAGGCTGAGCGAGCTCGCCAGACAGCCGAGCAAGCCGTGAGTTCACGTGATCGCGCTACTGGTTAGCTCTAGCCGCAAATTGGGAGAAGCTTGCCAAAGAGGCGGAAGCGCCCACGATCAGGCCCTGGGCAACATAAGTCGCACGGCTATGCCCCGCCGCTTCCCGCCGCTTTGGTCCGTGGAAAGGAAGGAGCAACCCGCAATGCCTAAGCGGCTAATTAGTTTCGGATATGCCGCAATTGTCCTTGGGCTTAAAGTCTTTCTTGCGGCACTTGCTATAGCAATTGGAGTTGTCTTTATATGGTATGGGACAACGGGTGATCCTGTTGTACTTGGTCTCATTCCGCCGTATATAATAATTGTAGTATGGTCTGTGATATATTATTTCATAATAAGGCGTGATTAGACGTTTGTTCGAGGGACGCGATCCTTCATCGTGAAGGACGCCAACGGCTAGCAGCACGCCTACGTCTACTTCGAGGACGAGCTGCAGCGGCAGTTGTCGATGAAGTGGCTGTCGCGCAACGAGGCATTCCTTATCGCGGTGAACCAAGCTGCCAAGCGTGCTACGGCAGATATTGAAGGACATTTCACGGCCGCCGAACTCGGCCAGCCGCGACGATTAAGACAGATTGTCGAGCCCGATGGAATCAAATCTCGATGGCGAGGATTATCGCCATAACTTTAAGACTTCATTAACCACGTCAGGCGCACGGTGGTGCTTGGGTAGGGGGGCTGCATCTCGATTCGACGGCTTCATGCTGGAGCTCGGTCGGTCTTTACGGGAGGCGGTGATGCCCGATGTTCTGCGCCAAAACGCTCCACCTGTGGCGAATGACTTTCTTCGCTCAGCTGGTCTCTCATCTGATGAGATTGATCTCGTTCGAAAGCTTGTCGGCCACACCATCGCGGAGGTCGAATGCGGGCTCATTTGCGAGACACTGGCTGAGCGGGGAGGAAATCGGACCCACGCTGCCAATGTACTCGGCATATCGATCCGCGCTTTGCGCAACAAAATTCACATATACAGGCTCATGGGTGTGAGCCTATCTGAACCAAACCGAGAACTGAATAATCGCGGGCGCGGTGACGTTCACTAGCTGACCCACGTGTTGCCGCTCTACTCCGCGATTCCGCGCCCGCCGAACACGGCCAGCCGGGACGATCGAACGCGACGGGCCAATGCCGGCCAAAGGGATCATCTCCTTTACGCTCTGGCAGCACTTATGAGAGCAAGATAGGATATCCCAGCCTGGAGTTGCCGCCTTTGGCCGGCCGTGAAGCCAAACCGATTGCAATGAACGATACGGAAGGTTTACGCCGCCGCGCCGAAAACCTACTTGCACTCGCCAAAAAAGCTCGCGATGATAACCATACTCGTCTGAGCCCGGCACTCCTGTCTGACCGGGCGACTAAGGAAGCGCGGCGATCCTCACTTAGGTGGCTGCCACTCGCGGCCGCCGTCCGAGCCTTGCAGAATTGTGCTGTTGAAGCGGACGAGCGCGGCGGTCGCAATGGCCTCCTTTATTTGAGCATCGGTCGCGCCATTGGCTTTTGCCATTTTGGTGTGAGTGAATACGCAATATGTACAGGGAATTTGTGCTGCCACAGCGAGGCCAATGAGATGCTTGGTTTTCGCGTCTAACGCTCCCCCAGCATTCATAATGGCCAGTTGTTCGTCCCAATGCAGCTTTGCTACCCCGTCAGGGAGTGTCAGTTTAAACGGTTCGGGGATTTCCTGAGCACTGACACTCGGTTCCACCGCAATGGCCAACAACAGCGCCAGACCGGCACTCGCTAGTAGAGTTTTCATGACTGATCCCCCAGGTAGAATTGGAGCGCCAATTTTAGATCGGGCCACGGCATTGGTCAAACCCCGGCACTCCCCGTCAAAACCGGCTAGCGCCGGGGCTGTATGTGTCAAGTATATAATTCCCTTGCCATTCCCAATTCGGTGGCTCAGGCGACATTACCATGTAAATCTTACGGGTCCTTTATCGGTAGCGATATCCACCTGAACGATTTCCGGAGGAATTAAACTCCCACCAAAACATGTCGAAACAATACTTTGTCCCATTCTCAGTGTTATAGGCAGATACGTAGCCTTTGGATTCTTGAACATCGCAAGCGCTAAGTTTACACCCAACTCCTCTCGCGAAGGGGCAGTATATGGGTAACAAGCCCGAGCATTTATGACCACTTCCTGTATTTGAATTGGTGTTGGAGAATGACTTGTGATTCTCACCATCTCAAGATGCTCATTCAGCATACCGCGTTCTGCTTGCAAATCACTTGTTGGACTTGCAACCTGCAAGGCGGAGTCTGACAGACCCTGTATTACAGACAGGAACAAACCTCCACATAGATAACAAACAAGGAAACCAGCGACAACAATGAATGTTCCTTTGAAAATCGGTTTATAATTGTGTGCCGTTGCATCAATATCTGAGGATGGATTTTGGGCAGACACACCGACTGCCGCTCCACACCGCGGGCAGAAGTTTGCTTCTGCCGAAATTTGCTGGTTGCAAGTCGGACATTTCATACTCCCTCCGAGCATTTAATTTTCTCCGCTTTGCGATTGTGCTTTGTCTTATCCTGCGACGTTCATTCCTAACCTAAACGTTGACTAAAGTCGTCTGTGCTTCGCACGTTGCTCCACATATTGTCAGAACCAAATAGACTTTCTGTTGGTTTCCCACTTGCTTTTGGTATCGGCGGTACAGGCCCAAATCAGGGCGATGACCCAACCTAAGAATGTCCATCCGAGAAACAAATTGAGCATGAAGATTGCCAATTTTTGGCGATGGTCGCGAGCAGACGCAATGATGGAAGGCGCAAAGTATGCAGCCAATAATGTGAGAATGAGACCGGAACCCCAACCGACCACCTCCGGACCTGTGATATGGTTGTCATTAAGAGGCGCTGGTTGTACCGTGTAAGGATGATAAGTCGGCGGTGCCGGTTGTGTATAGGTCGGCGCTGGAACAACGGGAGTGACTTCCGAATGCACCTCCCCGATTTGCGTATCGGGTCCGGCTTGATGAACCACACAATGCCCTACATTGTTCTTGGGACACCAAATATTGTTACCAGTATAAACATAGTCGGTCATGTTACCCTCTCCGTTTCGTTTGATGAATAAACCTCCCACCCACCATCGCGCAGTGTGAACTGCAACCAACGAAACCCCTTACGATACCACTCACGAAAAATATTGACTACGATCTGTGCCGACGTTTCGTCGCCCTGCCTAGTTCATTCGGATAGCAGCAGTGCGTGTCTGGCGTTATCGACTGACCAAGACCTGAATTGACTGAGGAAGCTCTGACCTAACAACAGACTCCCTTTAACCGACGCAACGCTACCATTTACATTCTCAAGGACTCTGTTGCCAACTTTAAGGGACCTGATGCGAAATGTCTGCGAGGGAACCTCTGAGCCATCCGCAAGCACGTATGTTTTCTCTCCTAGGAAGTCGGAGTCCCTGAGAGTTCCCGTCCGCATGAGCGTCATTACAACATCGGCGGGAATGCTTACGTCGGCTGCACCGCTATCAACGATAAAGTCCAATGTAATGGCGTCGTTTATGAGAACGGGAACAACGTATATGCCTCCTTGCATCTGCATCGGAATCGATATCAGCGCAGTTGAGGTAGGAGCTTGCGCGGGTGGGGACGGACCCGACGTTGTTGGAGTTGGCAGCGGGGACACGCTTGCCGCCTCGCAGTTGAGGTAATCGCGAAACACCCACCCGTAAACACTGCCATCGGATCCTCCGACGAGTGCCCAAGCTTTACCACGAGCGTCACGACTAATCTCTCGAATGGAAACATTGCTCCCGTTGTAGAGGACTTTCGATTGAAGTAATCCCGCAGGCGTCGCTCTAACATTCAATGGAGTGCCAGTAGGATCAGCAACGGTACAATTGGCTTGTGATGGTTGGGTGGATGTTCGCTGAACAGGATTTCCCAAACACGTACTCTGCTGAATCCAAGATAGCTGCGTAGGATGCCCTTGAGTGAATATCTTTTCTTGGTATTGAAAGTCCCCATTGATGTATTTCAATTCACCCGCCAAAATCTGGCTCGGATTCTTTAGATACATTCCAGTCCACGAGAAAGTGTGACCGTTCCATCCGGATTCGAGAACTCGGTACTGATCCATTCGGTTGAAGGTAGACCCCGCACGCGAATGATGGACGATTGCAAATTCATGGGACCCAATATCGATCGATACTGAAACGATTGGATCGCGGTCTTGTGCGCTTGCATACCGAATTGAGCACTCAAGTTGAATTTCGGAACCACCAGTGGAGGGTTGATTTTGGGCAAACGCGCTCGTGCTCAGAACGAGCAGCAACGCGCTCAGAAAACCGAGACGTTTTAGCATTGCCAGACCCCAGCCACGGGCGCAACTGACACGTGCAACCACATCAAAACAGGCGAAACGGGTGTCGTCAATGCCATCGTTGGCGGAAGCGCCTCCATGGTTACTCGGCGTTGGTCCTCGGAAGTCTCAACTTGCTTTCTTCTTATGTTTGCGAATTTCGGTATACCAAACAACGATATTCCTGGGGGATTCAATATCAGGCTCACGGCCGTTGACGGCCAAAAAGTCAGTGTTATGGGTGAACTGGTTCAAAAACGCGGGTGCTCATGATCTCACAGTGAGAGCAACTCGACACATTCCTATCGCTTCTTCTCAATTTTTTGGAGGTTATCTTTCGCTGTTTCGTATCCTTGATCTGCTGATTTACGATACCACTTCAATGCCTCAGCGAATTCACCATTTTTCTCGTACGCGCGCCCTGCCTGATATTGGAATCGCGCTGAATTAGGATAGTCGCGCAAGGCGTCTAAACATGCGGGTATCGCTCTTTGCGGATTAATCTGATCGAATGGAATGCCGGCTCCCTTCCTTTTAGGATCCGAGTCGCTTGCTGCGTAAGCGTCACAGTCAGTTATAAATGGATCATCGGTCAGTAGCGCCTTAGCGATGGGTTCATTTATCTTCGGTAGCGTTGGTTGGTTTCGCGAGTCATCTGCAGGTGACGTAGGAAGACCTTTAGGTTCTTTCAGAATAGGTGGAGCTGGATTGTCTAATGTGTCGATCGCTGCCCTAGCATCCTGATTCAGCGGATCGATAAGAAGCACGCTTTCAAAATCCTTTCTTGCCATCTCCTGATTTCCTAGAGTCAAAAACGCTTTCGCTCGATTAACGTGCGAATAGACAAAATTTGGCTTTAGGTCGATAGATTTTGAAAATGCGGCAATTGCATTGGAAATGTCGCCTAAGCCAAGAAGAGACGTTCCGAGATTGTTGTAAGCATAGAAATACTTTGGGTTAATGGCGATTGAAGCTTTGCAATCTGCAAGTCCGCGCTCAAATTGCCCTAAGTCATTGTATGCCCAGCAACGACCGTCAAATGCATCGACGAGATCAACCTTAGAGCCAAAACCCCTCCCGTTTATCACAGCCGTACAGCCAACCAAGCGTTCATTAGGATCTGAAGATTGGCACTGTCGTTCTGCCTCCTTAGGCGAGAGGTCTTGGGCCGACGCGCCCAGAGCGCTATTAACCAGAGCGCTATTAAGCGATTGCGATCGTAACCCGGTAACGGCACAAACTACCAAGAGAAATGCAATTAGACGTTGGTTGCACAAAATACTAATCTTACCCTCCGGCTTGTGGATTGAACCACTGCGTAAATTCCCTTGGAAGATACCGCACCACGCCACAGGTACGAGAACGCGTATCCCATGTGACTTTCCCGATCTATTCCCTGATGGTCTAGGAATCTCGCTTTTATGTTGATCTACGTCAATAGACTAGCCCCATTACCTACGATAAGATCAGAATTCACTACGATCTTTTCGCGGATGGGATCTCGAACTTCCGTCGGGGACTTGACGTGATGTTAGGCTCAGTGCGCGAATTTATTACAAGTGCATACGGTCGATTGTCACGTCTTGGCAGTCCGATGCGAATATTGATAACGGTTGCCATCGCTGTTGTTGCAATAGTTATTTTGTTCTGGATTTTCAATGAAATATTCTTCTTCTATCTGTCGCGCAGTTACGTCGACGAAATCACAAAAGTGCTGGGCATCAACAAGTATCTAGCCAACGCCTTTGCGTGGGTTGTGTTTGCTTTAGTCATAATTTTCACTCGATATGCGTTTTCTTTCTCCAAGTCGAAACGGCGAATCGGAGTCCTCGGGGTCGGAGTTTTGCTCGTCGGGCAATCACTTATCCTGTGGTATGGCACGAGAGACCAATTCTTTGACGAGAGAGGCAATCCGATCAAATGCTACATAATTACACGTGAGACAATCGAATATGGCGAGCGCCCAGGAATCGATCCAAAGACTGGACGCGAATGTAGACCAGTAACGCCGGAGATAGTCGAGCGTCTTCAAAAATACAAAGACGGAAACCGTCCAAAGCTTATTGTTTCGAATGACCCAGCTTTCTTTGATTCTGGCACCGGCAACCCGATTATATGGTACTACCGCGACGAGACCGGCAAGATTGAACTCTTCGATTTGATGGGGTTTGAACCGTCTACCGGGAAGGAGCTTTCCCCAATAACCAAAGAGATAGTGGACGCATGGAAGGTTCAACCTAAACTTCCAGCTCACCGTATATACCCCGACGCAGCCTATTCATTTTTTGATCCCGTCACTGGCGAGCCTCGCGTTTGGTACCTCCGTTCCGCAAACGGAGAGTTTGAATTTTATGATCGTTCCGGGTTCAGTCCGTCAACAGGAGACCCATTGTCGATCATCAGTCGCGATGTACTCGCAAAATGGAAGGAATACTTAGACAACCATCCATCCACGCCGTGCTACATCATTACGAAAGAAACCGTAATATACAATGATCATCCTGGAATAGATCCTGTAACTGGGCGTGAATGTAGGCTCTATACACCACAGCTTCTTGAACGACTTCGATTATATGAGAAGGGCAATCGACCAAGAGTGATGCAGGTGAAGGACCCAACCTTCTTTGATCTGCGCACCGGGGAACCGATTGTTTGGTACTATAAGACTAAAAGCGGAGCGATTGAACTCTATGATCTGATGGGATTCAGTCCAGAGACCGGCGAAGAACTGCTGCCTGTTTCGAAAGAAGTTGTCGATCAATGGAAAGCTCAGCATCACGAAACACCGCAGCTCGTTGACATAACGAAATATGCTCCATTCGACCCTGTAACCGGTGAGCCCCGTGTATGGTATTGGCGAAGTGATAAGGGGGATTACGAATTCTATAATAATCCCGGATTCCAGCCGAAAACCGGGGCGCCACTTTTGGTTCTCACCAAAGATGCTATCACACAAGTCACGAAAGATATGGAAGAGCGACAGAAGGAATTTGACGATCAAAGACAGAAGCGTGAGCAGCTAGAGCGTGAGCGAACGGAAAGAGAGGAAAAAGCAAAGCGTGATCAAGCTGCACAAGATGAGAAAGATAGGCTGGCGCGGGAAGCCCGACGTCAATTCGAGTCCCAAGCGGCAAGCCGATGCGATGAACTTGCCGGTAATCCAACGGACCCAAACAGATCCGGCAATGGCGTTTCATACGATATGCTCAAGCCACAAGCTAAGGACGCCGTAGCGAATTGTGAATTAGCCGTTCAGCAATCCCCGAATGAGCTTCGATTTCAGTACCAATTAGCCCGAGCGCTCCAGTTTGGGGACCATAAAAGGGCGATTGAAATACAAACGAAGCTTGTCGGTCTTCATTATCCCGCCGCCTACGACAACCTTGGTTGGCTAGTTTTTGTGGATCGCAAGGACATTCCGTCAGCCGTGAACTATTTTCGCATGGGGACGCAACTGGGCGATCCGGATTCAATGGTAAGTTTGGCGGAAATGATCGATAGAGGATATTACACACCTCAGAGCCAAAGTGAGACGAAGATTGAACTTTACCGTAGAGCTGCAGCTTTAGGATCCTCAGCTGCAGCGCAAGCTCTTGAAGTGGAGCAAGAGCAGGAGGCGAAAGCTGATCAGGATCGTGCACGTCAACAGGAACAGCAACGATTAATGTTACAAATGCTGGGAGGCATCATTCAAAATATTCATCGTTGACAATAAACCCAGGAAATAAACAGAGTTGTCTTTCTCAAGCGCGGTCTCAAAATGTTATCAAAGAGCTGATGAACCTCAGCATCTGTCCAAGAGAAATCACGCTGATGGTTTGGAACCGCAAAGCGGTTGTCCACTATCAGCTTGCCAATCCCGGCCGCAGGGGGCTCTGTGATTCCGTTGCTCATTCTTTTTCACGCATTTGGTCAATCAACCGACGATAGTGCAAGACACCCTTTCCAGCCAGTCGGATAGCTGCATTCGGGCGAAAAAGAATCCCCCTTCAGCGCTTCTGCGGCGGATCGGGATGCTCGCGGATCAGCATAATTCCTTGCCGCACACGCAGCGTGAGCTTTTGGTCGGGCCAATGCTTTACCGCCTCATCGAAGGCAGCACGTGCCACGAAAACAGAACCTGAAGCGGCGACAACCCATCGGATGTGTAGCGCGTGCTGGTCCCACAACTCCACGCGAAAGGTCATGTTTGCGATATCGTGCAAGTTTGGGTTCTCAAGCTCCCGCAGCAATTTGTCCACGCGTCCATAGAGACCGTCGTACGCTTCCCGAACCAGATTTGTTTCGGAACGCAAGCGCTCTAGCAGGCCAAGCGTGTGGAGCTGGCCGTCCTCGTTTTCGGAGTCTTGACTCATGCAGAACAAACAAAGAACATCCGAAGCCGAGAGTCAAGCGTAATGGAGACTGCTTTGCGCAAAATGGCAGAAAGATTGGATGAGGCCTTCGAGTGACTCCGCGATATGGTATCTCGAAAAAGCCGACCAGATGGGTGAGGGGCTGACGGATGAAGATGGGAGAAACGTCGATTTGTTTTACGCCCTTCAAAAGTCTCTCAAAGACGTTTCCCCGCTACTGATGCAGGACGCAGCCGATCTTGCGTCAAAATATCCTGAGCTGTTTGAGCAATCGCTGACGACGCTTGTCAGCAGCGTGTGCGACCAATTTCGTCCAGCGACCGCAGCCGAATTCGTGGCGCAGCTGAACACTTTCATCCGGCGCAGCACAGAAGCACTGGTGCCCGGCTAGCGCGCCCCTTACATTTCGGCCATGTGTGGACGCGCCACTTACAAGCTGACTTGGGAAGAGATCGTTGCGCTCTACCGGCTCACGCTGGGACCGCCGCCGCATAATTTCCAGCCGCGCTTCAACGTCTGTCCGACCACAACGATAGACGCCATCGTGGCTGAGGACGGGAAGCGGGAGCTGATCCGCGCCCGCTGGGGTCTCATCCCGAACTGGTGGAAAAAGCCGCTCAAGGAATTGAAGCTCGCTACGTTCAATGCGCGTGCGGAGACAGTGACGACTAAGCCGTTCTTCCGCAGCGTGTTCAAACGCAAGCGCTGCCTCATACCAGTGTCTGGCTATTACGAGTGGGAAGACAGGGTAGACGGTAAACAGCCTTGGTACTTTACGGCCAGTGACGGCTCGCCGGCACTCACGATCGCGGGCCTATGGGATGAGTGGAATAACCCGGAGACGGGTAAGCCGCTTAAATCCTGCACCATGATTATCACCGAGCCCAACGAGTTCGTCGCGGAAGTTCATGACCGGATGCCGGTGTTGCTCACGGAAAAGCAGTTCGATCCGTGGCTAAGCGGGGAGGCGGGGGTTGAGTCTTTGAAGCCCGCCCCCAATGATTTTCTGCAGAAATGGCCGGTGTCGAAGCGGGTCAACAGTTCGCGGGCTGATGACAACGACCCGACGCTTGTCGAGAAAATCGAATTTCTGACCGCTTGACCAAATCGGCAGTCGCGACAGGTAAATGTCCTTGGAAGCAGTGCCTGGCAGTCGTAGAAGCCTGGCGCTTTTGCGTTACATTGCAGACTTGTATACGCCCATTTTACCCCCGACGCTGTTGCGGATTCTGCTGCCGCGTTTCACATCCAGCGGCGCTGCTGACGAGGGCTTTAAAGAATTCGAGAGTGGTCTAGGTTCTTCAGACTAGAATGTGAACACGGTCAACAAGTTTGCTTTATCGATGCCGCTGACGAAGCGCGCCGGCCGTAACAACTTTTGACGTTCGAGAAGCTCGTAGGGTGGCCTGTTGTCCGATCCCGTAATAATGTCTGAGAGCTTCGCGAATGATCTCGGACGCCGTTCGATGCTCGTTCTGCCGCTGCTCGTTCAAACGCCGTTCGTACTCAGGCGGGAGGGTAATGCTCAATGTCTTGCTGATTCGACTCATATCATGATGTCCATTAGTGGCCACGAGCGCGGGCGCGAACGAGAGGGCGAGTCTTGAGAAGAGGAACAGCTTCGATTTGCCGGCCGCCACTAAGCACTCTCAACTGATGCGGCGAAGTTTTGGTAATCTTTCGTTTCTTTCCACCGTCAGAGGATAAAGGTGCATCATCGCCGTTCCACAGCAAGCCGGGGCGCGGGATTTTGTAATATGCGTCGTCGTCTTTGACCGTAGGGCGCCGCAGTTCCGCCGGCCTAGTGAAGCGGCCCAGAGCGCCCTTGAGGTAATCCTCTACAAGCTCTGAGCATGTCCACTTTCGGCCTAGGCGCTCCGCAACTTCACCCGTGACGCAACTTCCAGCAAACGGATCAAAGACGAAATCTCCCTTATCGGTGAGCATCCTCACGAAATACTCTGGAAGGTCAGAAGGGAATCTTGCGGGGTGCGATTTAATTCCGTTCTCTTGGCAGTAGCGGAGATACGAGCTGTTGCTCTCGGTATTTGGAATCGCAATGAGATTCGGCGGAATGGCAGCACCGTTGTTGATACTGAACTTGACGCTTATGTCGTGGCCAGAAGGTCTCTTCTTCGCTTTGTATCCTTTCGCGAGCAAAACCTCCATGCTGGGGCTGTATGGTTGTAGGACGCGGCGATTGCTGGCTCGTGGCCACTCACTCTTGGATAACCACCAGACAGTATTGATTGCGTCCTTCACGCGGATGCGCCGAATATTCACCCACTCTGCCGGAGTTGGCAGCTTCGAGGGGTTCCACCAATAGAAATCTTGCGCGAGGTGAAAGCCAAACTCCTCACAAAGCATAATCAGCAACTTGAAATGATAGAGGCTGCGAACCGGTCGTCCGGATTTCCAGGCACCACCGATATCTATAACGAGGCTTCCGCTGTCTTTGAGAATGCGGTGAAAATCACTGGCGAATGGGCGAAACCATTCCAAGTACTCGTCGGCATCGGCATTGCCGTATTCCTTTTTGCGTGTAAGGCCAAACGGCGGGCTCGTCATAATAAGATCGACGGTGCCCGGACGCATTTTTTGCATCAAGTCGAGACTGTCCCCGGAGTAAATTTTACCGAGTTTGGTGGAATGGAAGACCGGTGGAATGTTGCTTGTATTCATTGTTCGTTGGGCTCCCCGAGATCGAGTTTCTTTAGGGTCATCGCGTGTTCGGCTTCGCGACGGAAAACGT
>Ga0207061_1167_pt1 | contig 15368 bp, 17 predicted proteins | sample Alteio_BWMinCont_31_FD_153275 | JGI IMG/M metagenome (GOLD analysis project Ga0207061, IMG submission 153275) | Enriched cells from forest soil in Barre Woods Harvard Forest LTER site, Petersham, Massachusetts, United States -... | ecosystem: Environmental > Terrestrial > Soil > Temperate forest >... | reverse complement strand
ATGCTTCATTAGCGCTATGATCTTTTATTTGTTTGTTAAGTTTCCTTTCAAGCATTCTATAACGTTGAATATGTAATTTTAATTCATCATGGAAGTGAAGTTCTTCATGAATTTCATCTATATATCGATTTAGCCACCGCAATACAACTTCGGTCAATTTTAATCTAATATTAAGCTCTTGCAGATGTTCATCATAGTGCTCTTTCTCCCCCCTTTCCTTTATTTTTAAAATCTTAATTAGCCAAGGTAATGTCATACCTTGTATTAATAAGGTTGCCACAATGACAGAAAAGACCAAAAATATAAGTAAATCCCGCGCATTAACTCCATTAACAGCATTGGGTAAGATAGGTATAGCAAGAGCTGCCGCCAAGGAAATACTCCCGCGCATTCCTGCCCAAGAAACCACGAATACGCCTTGCCAAGGATAATGCCTTTTTTTAGGACCAGACAGCAAATATTGTGGTAATAACATCGTTCCAAACACCCATGCAAAACGACCTAAGATAACAGTCAAGATAACAATTACACTATAATTTATCAAAGTTGCTAGAGGTATTGATGATATACGTTCTAAAATATGGTGAAAATCAAGACCAACTAAAAGAAATAAAATACTACCTAGAACAAAAGTGATAGTTTCCCAAACTGGACGGCCAGTAATTCTAACATCTGGAGCGAATCGTTCTATATAACGATAACTAATAACAAATCCAGTCACCGCAGTTGCTAGTACCCCACAACCACCTAATCTTTCCGCCGGTAAATATGCCAGAAAGGGTGTCGTAATAGAAATCACTATTTGCACCTTAGGATCTTTAATCTTCAGCCTTATTGAACCTATTAAATTCCCCAAAAATAACCCATAGAGTGTTTCGCCAATAATGATGATTATAAAGCTTGACATGGCTTGCATTGCAGAAAATTGATGCGTTATAACCGCAACTAGAGAAAATCGAAACAAGATAAGAGCAAAGGCATCGTTTAACAAACCTTCGCTCTTCAAAAAAGTAACAATACGACGGGGTAAATTTATTTTTTCCATAATAGGCACAATCGCGACATCATCGGGCGGGGAAATAACCGCCCCCAAAACAAAAGCCATTGGCCATCCAAGTTCAGGAATAAAAGCATGTGCTGTTACCGCAACTAGTACTGTGATACATAATACATGCCCATTCGACAGTAAAAGAATAGGACCAATATTATTTTTAACATCAGGCCAAGAGGATTCAACGGTTGTTGCATATATTAACAAAGGCAAAAAAACATCTAAGACTATTTCTGGATTAAGGTTAACCTCGGGAAAAACAGGCAAAAAACTAAGAAACATACCTGTGACTACCAAAATAAGTGGCATCGGGACAGGCGCTTTCCTAAATACCCAGCACACACTGGCGATTATACAAAGTAGTGTAACGTAAATTTCTATCTGATCCATTAACAACCCTCCAGTATAAGGATAAACTTTGCTAAGTATCGATCATGCTCTTTTCAATATTGACTAAGACTCGTTCAAAAAAATCTAGGCGAATGAAACCTGACCTGGGATATTCTATATTTATAATTAAATAAATTGTAAAGGCGGTTAATAACACATAGCAAATAGCATGAATTTGGTACTTTTGGCGATCTGCTGCTGAATTGTAACCAATTAAGAATCCTCCCGCTGCAGCCAAACCAACAAGAAATATAAACACTATCATAGGTGGATGTACCTCTGACATCAATATGCCAGTTTGTGCTACGCGATACATTTGATCTATAGCTGGCATAATAAGAATAAATAGACTTTTGTTGGGGTTATCTTCACAAGCTTTAATCGCAGTACTCAGAATTTTTTGCTCTAGAACTTCAGACTTTACTAAAGTTTCATTAACTTTATTTATGTATGGAATCTGCTCGTATGCAATTAGATGAAGATTCAGATAATCCTTGATATATGTATGTAGTTCTTTTTTGTATGTTGGTGCCAGCATATTTGCAAAATCAAATGCCGTATCAAAAGCATTTGCTTCCACTAACATATGCATCTTGCGTTTTTCAAGCCTATCGTATGCGCCGGAAAATGAAAAAGCAATTAACAAAGCCAATAAACCAAATACTGCACTTTCAGCTATACCATCGAGTTCTAGTTTATGCTCCGGATGAGTGTTAAGGCGCTTTTTTCCAACTACGTTGCCAATACCTACGCTCATCGTTAGGAATACAACCAATACAATAAACAACATAATTACTACTAGAAAGTAAGCCATCCTGCCCCCCAAAATAGTCCTTCGATTAAACCCGGCTCCAATACTAACAATACTCAAGAAGCTATAATATATATTACTGCAGTTTGTTGTATTTTACTGTACCCATATTGCACTGGGGTTTATTTTTTTAAGCATTGATGTTAGGCAACAAAATAAGGAAGGGCCGTATGGATAATAAGAGATTGATTGCATGCATTGCCACACTGGTACTTTCCAACACGGCTATGGCATGGACTGGAGTCTATGCTGGTGGTTTCGCTGGCGGGGCGACAGGATCTCACATAACGACTACTGAACCATTAAGACTTGACAATAATGCTTATTGGTATCGCCCATATAATAATTCATTTAGTTTCGACACCAGTTCTTCTTTTATAGGCGGAGCGACCATAGGTTATAACTGGCTAATTGGCATAACCCCATTTTTGCTGGGCCTAGAAGGAGAATATAGTTACTTAAATCTGCATGGCAGCAGTGTGGATCCCAATCAGTTTCCATATGCAAATCTTCCAAATAATAATTTGCAGAATAGTAGCCAAAACGTCGTAAATATCGGAAAATCGTATGGATACGGCTTGATTGGCGCACGAGTAGGTTATGTAAAGGAACGTGTATTATTTTATATTAAATCTGGGGTAGTTTTTACAAGAATTCAAAGCAAATATAACAGTGTAAAAACGGAAAACTTGACGCCAGCATATTTGAATCTTTCCGGCTCAAAAAACATCACTGGTTATGGAATTGGTGGTGGTATTGAATACGCACTTCCTTTCAAAGAATTTTCAAATTTTTCTACCAAAATCGAATATCTTTTTCTTGGGATTAATAAAAAACAATATGTATATGGGCATTGCTCTTGCAATTTTTTGTGGCGAACTATCGAACACATCAGCGGTGTTAATACTATTAAAATTGGTCTAAATTACAAATTTGGGTAGGCGATATATCTTCAATTGCATATGCAACTATTCAACAGATATTTTAACATAGATATACTATAATTATTTGTAATAAGCTTTGTGTAAATGGAGCTTAAAATGAGTGAAATTAAAATACTAAGTAAATTCTTAGTAATGGTTATGGTAATTTTTGGTATTTACGGTGGTGCGGCTATGGCCGACATGTACGTATATCCCTCCGTAGGTGTTATAGCACCAGTTTATCACCACCATTACCGATATCATCATCGATATCATTATCGCTATCCTCATCGCTACCATCATCGTTATTATCACACACAGGGAGTGGTTGTAGTTCGATTTCGCTAGGGCTGGGTTCGCCCCGTCAATTTTCTAAAGCACGTACACAAGTTTTACAAAAGGACCTTGCACGCTATAGTTACTGACTTTGTTTACCATGGTTGCCACAAAAATAGCTCCTGTCTCAATTCCCTGACCACTTACTAAAGTTTGTGGTAAGTATTGGCTAATTGCATTTATATATACAGCAGCTTGCCAGCCAAGGTTAAATGTTAGCTTGTTATGATTTCTAAAAGTGCGAGCGTACTTAGCCGCTAACTTCGCTTCGAAGCCAGGAATAACTTGGTATACGTGTTGATCGCTAATTGATTGATAATTTTGTGATTGATTGTAAACGGTAAGAATTTCTTGTGATGCGCCGATAAAATTAGTAGAGGAGGCAATGTAACCAATAAGCGTAGAGATTGCTGTTTCGCCCCAGAAACCAAAGCCACTATCCATATTATAATCAACGGTTACACCGAAACGTGGTCCTAAACCGGTAAATTTGGATTTTACTACCTGCACCATACTAAACGGCCCAGGGTATGTAGTGGTTCGGTTGCCAAAATAAGAAGCGGTGACTTTTTCTAGTAAAGATCCAAAACTCAGCCCACCAAAAAATCTTATATCAAGGTTATGATCAATCTTCACATCTTTTGCAAAATCTAAATTAACAACGTTATACCAAAACTTTGCATTCCCAGTAGCGTTACGAATAACAAGACCGCCTGGGCCAATTTCATAATCCGGCCCCAGGAAATAACTTACTCCATCAGCAGCAATTGATGCATTCTCATCGTTATATAAATTAGTCCAACTTAAAGCAACAGATGTACAGGTATTAGGGAACAGATAACGTGAAGTAAGTTCAAATCCTGGCTTAAAGTCGGGTTTGATTTCTTCCTCAACCCAGGTTGGCGATTGTGCTGGTAATTCCTTGTTGTTAATAACATAATTTAAATTGCCTGCGCCCGGTTTCAAAAATACCGCTGCTATGTCGAATTCATATCTAGCTTTATCTGATGGTTGCGTAGAAGCGTAACTAGTTGAAACGCTAAATAAAGGCAATAGTACCAATAGAATTCGTTTAAACATTTTTTTCCCTTAGCCAATATTGCATATTGATATTTATAGTAAACTTTTGAAATATAGCCAAGTTTACTCTAACAATTTTTTAGAAAATTTGCGCTAATAGCGGACTTGACTGATCCAATGCATCATTTCTGAATAGTGGTAAACAGCGCTTGTTTGTGGACGATGCATCGCACAGGCAACCATGCTTTTGGCAATTTCCGAAGTTCGAATTGAAAGCATATTTTTAGGGGTGATAAACGCAAAGAGTGGAACTATTTTTTCCAACATATAAGGCGTATGCTTGGAGCCAATAATCATTCCTGGACGAAAGATACTAACAATTTCTGGCCCGGCTTTTTTGGCGGCCTCTTCGGCTTCCCCCTTCACGCGATTGTAGCGCGGAAAACCAGCCGCTCCACTGCCTGAACTAGAAGCCTTCGGATTTGCTCCCACGGCTGACAGCAAGGTTAAATGTTTCGATTTAGCGCTTTTCTTTAAACCTGCTGCAAAAGCTCGGTTAAGTTCGACGTCGATTGCGCAATGCTCTGCGAAGCTGAGACTAGCAGTTTTGGTTCCGACGCCAAGCGTGCTGAAGCCGACGATGTCGGCATTGATGTTTTTCGCATTTGCAATTACCGCCTCTTCAATGTCCTTAGCAGTCATTGGGACAACAACTTCAGTGACGCCCTTCAACCCAAGAGTCTTGCGCCCAAAGCTGATGATTTGGACAAATGCGCCACACCGCACTAGCTCGGTTATAAGGCTAGCACCGACGGAACCAGACCCACCAATGACAAATGCTACTTTTTCCACGTTGTTGCCCTCGATATTGTATTCGCTAGTTGGATAATGTTGGTTTTATCCCTATTAGCATATGCCCAACCTCTTTAGCTAAATTAATTGGCAAATTACTGTATGTACCATCTTGGTTACGGTTCGTAACTCTAGATCCTGCTGCTAAAAGAGGCATAAAACTCCTTACCGCGAGACCACGTTCTATATATGGCCTACAGGCTTCAGATGTATCTTTTGAAAGTTCATCCCAATGTTGTTTGTTATGATTAAAATCTGCCCCGTTCCTAACTAAAATTTCAACAATCTCTAAATTTCTATAAACTCCACGTGAAGCATAATCAAGCATAGTGATTTTATTTGATGAAATAGGATTAAGATTTACCCCATGATTAACTAAATGTTTAACAGTTACTGAATCATTCTTCAATATAGCGTGCAGAAGAGGTGTGCGGCCAACTGGAATTTCAGCCATTTTTGAGTCATTATTTACCACAGCAATTAAAAGTGGGGCCTTAACAAGTATCGATTTAAATTTGTCTGGCATATCGAAATGGCTAATTGCCCAACAAAGTAAAATACAAGTTTTTTTGTAGATTGGGATAATGGTATCTTTTATTATAGCGTTGTAAGATTGCTTCAAATAGTTAAACATTGTGGCTCATTTATTAATTATTAAATATGTCATGGTAATTATATATGCCAAGCATGCAAAGTCAACATCATATTAAAACTACCATTTGGAATGGTATTGCTACCGATTGTCATCCAATAAATTCTTCTTCCGTATATTCGTTTAGGAACAGAGTCTTCTGGCTGTACAGCAACGTAAACGATAGTTTTATTTCTTTTGATGTCTTGGTTAGCAAATTTCTTTAAATAATCATCGAATAAATAACTACTAGAAATAAAGCTATTTCGATCATGACGCAATTTGTCTAGTTTTTCTATACAAAACATTAATCTTTAAATTTTCTCTGTGCAGCTCTGATACCAGCTTTGAATCTAGCTGTTGGCTCTGGTGGATTAGCAATTACTTCCTGAATACGTTTAAACTCATGTGGTTCTAAAACTAGCACATATTTATTTGTAATATCTGATATTTCTTTTGAATGCTTCGATTTCTCAAAAATTTCGTTAAGCAACATTAGATATTCAATTGGTACAAGCCCTGCTGCAGGCTTGTTATTCCTAGTTAGCACGCACGGCTCCTTCAAAAATTGCACCTTATGAGCTATCTCGGTAAAGGCTTCTCGTATTTCGCTAAATGGTATGGTAGTCATCTTAAGTCCTATTGTGTGTTCTTCTTACTTCATAGACCATATTAGCAAAAGTTTTAAAATTTTGCAAAGTATTAATACTTTCTATTATCACATACTGAGTGCGCCCACTTTGCACTCAAGTCATAGGGACCCAAGGAATAATGGGTAAGATTAAAGTATTAATTATATGATTTATATAGCTATTTTATAGGGTGCAAGACCGGCATGGTATTGCTACCGAGGGAATAAGTCCTCGTTCGCACTGCTCCTAAGACTATTTGATATTAAGATCCAACAAAATGACCTCTTCACCTTCTGGGTTAAAGAGGTTTTTATGGGTGCCAAAACAGCCAGGACCAATAATCAAGGGGCCTTTCAAAGTTGCGCCGGTTTCAATTTCTGCTGATTTGTGTACAGCAATATTATCTTCGATTTTATATTCATCTGGATTTGCAAGCATTCCGATAAGCTCATGCACAATCATGCTTGCATTGGTAGTTATATCCCAGGGGTTATGATTAACAAACTTGGCTAACGGTGATGCAAAAAAAGTCCCAATATAATCGCTTAGGTTCAAAAATGGCATATTCATTTTAAGACGACACGTTGTGCGCTGCCCTCGCCAGGATAAGGCTGCTTGTTCGCACCAGGATAAGAAAACCCATTGATAAATATTCTACGCGGCTTTGCAGATTCATTAGGTTCACTACCATGTACTAAATACGGATGCATAAATACTATATCACCTGGATTCAGTACTAATGGAACGGCTTTATCAAGTTCGCCGATACGATTTAGCTCATCAGGATCCGAGATTTTGTCTAAAAAAAGATCACCACGCACATGTGATTTCGGCACGTAATACATACCACCGTTTTCCGTAGTATTTGGATCGATGGCAATAATAGTTTGCACAAAACTGCCTTTATGATTTAGATCTTCCCAGCTTGGATCAAATGTTCTTCTATTCTTAACATCTTGATGCCAAGCAAATTTGACTCCGTCATTAGGTAACTTGTAGTGCAATTGATTAATTAACTGATCTGCTTGATCACTTCCCAAGATCTGCGCCACCGGCTCGAGTAGTTTAGGTTGCCGCGCAAGCTTAAGTAATTGTGGTTCGGCGGCACCGGCCCACACTATTCTGTGGATTTGTAGTTTATTGTTGTTTCTATCAACAACGAACTGTGTGCCTTTATGCATCACTTTGCCAGTTTGTTCTAGCGATAGAGCTTCCGCTTCTTTTTGCAAACGATCGGCAATTTGGGAAACTTGTTTAACTTCTTCTTTAGTAAAAAAGCCGGGTATGACCAATAAGCCCTCGGCATTGTACAAATCTAGTTGGCTTTGCGTTAACACTGTATTGTTTACCTTTTTTGGCATAGCAGCGGTTACTGCTAATGGTATAACAAGCAAAGCAACTAAGCATGTAATTTGTGAAATAAATTTAGACATAATCTGCCTCCGCGGGCAATTATACTATAGCTTTTGCCACTTTACGAGCTGACGCACCGCCTAACACCCACTACGTAGGCTGTCTGGAACATATTCTTAAAACCGTGAAGCAAAGCCCCCAGCTTTTTACAGACGTTGTTATACTTCACTTATGCTTAATATAAAGGTTTCGATACATATAGCTCTAACATGTCTTGCGGCACTATTGTACGCGTCGATTGCTAGCGCGGATTGTGAGCAAGAAGCCATTATGGGTACGACTTTACCACCGTGTAAACCGGCCGCTAGCGCACCTTGCTATGTTGTAGGCGGCAATAGCGAGTTTTGCGAAAGTGAGCCAGCAAATCGTCTTGCAGTGGAGGAATGGCGTCCTGAAGATGAGTGCTATAGAAAATATGGAATATGTGAAAGGGATGACATTGGGCAATGCGGATGGCGCAGCACCGATGAATTATCACAATGTATAGCTAATATGCGAAGAGGAGCCCTGGAAAGTATTACACCATGTACACTCTGTACAGAGATATTAGAGTCAAGTTGTCCTAATAATTGTGAATAGTAAAAATAATCTTTCATGAATGATCAGCGTCGCATTTTGGGTGGTTTAACACTACTATTGCCGACATTCTGATTTAGCGTATTATTAGCCATTGACAAAATTACAGTAGCTAAAGATAGCAGCTCAGATACTAACTGTTCATATTCCTTGTATATATATAATATTTGTTGATCATTGAAGCCTTGCTGTATATGCCCCACCAGCATTTCGAACAATTCATGTGTATCGTTAAGATTATCATGAGCGGACGCAAGCAGTATGTCATGTTTATGTTGATTATAAAGATTTAATACTGTTGCATAATCTAGTTGAGCACCAGGCTTTAAGACTTGCAGTAAACTTTGTGTTAAATATTCAGGAAGAATTATTTTTTCTGCAAGAAGATTTCCTTGGCTATCTGTAATATCTACATATCCATCGCCAAATCCATCAGGATAAAGAAACTGGAAGTTGTGATCTGAAGTTAGAGCTTCGTCTATAAAATTTTCTTTGTCGCACAGAAATTTATATTTTACTGCATTTACCATTGCCTCTGGATCCATATTGTTTGCTTCAGCAAGGCGTCTGGCGATAACAATGTCTTCCAAGCATACAGGTTCGTTATTTAGTAAAACTTCGATTTCTGCTTTAGTTATAACTTTCAACCTTGAGTCATATAATGCAAGCATTTCTTTATCAGATTTAATATCTGCCTCTGCTTCTATACCTTTAATATTACGCAGTAATTGTTTGAAGGTATCAAACCCACCCAAGGCTTGCTCTACCGTTAAATCCTTTAGTTGCTGTTGGGCATCGTCACTTAAGGGAATAATTGTCAATGTAGGTGCAGGGCTTTGTACATACTGCAGAATTTTTGTCAGATTGGCTTCCAAATTGTCATGTTTTTCCACATCTACTAATAAGACATTAGATACCTGTGCCAACTCACGTAAGTGCCTACCAATATGATCTAGCCGGTATGGCTCATATTTGGCGCCCCTCTTATCATCATCTCGAGTATCATTCCGTTCAGAGAATAGCTGTTGTTGTCGCACTCCAGAACAATGTAAATAAATAATGTATGTGTCATAGTCTTTTGACTCAGGGATCATATACTCTACTGTTCCAGATTGAGTTAACTTATCGCCATGATAACTATGTAAAATCACATCATGCCCATCTCTAAGCTGATCAACAGCTAGCTGATGTAAAGCAGCATACATATTTTTCTTTACTGTTTGATATGTTTCTGTAGTGTGGTTTTTACCATCAAGCAAGGCATCGCTTAGCGTATTTTTGTCTAAACGCACAGAATTACTCAGTATTTTTTGTAGACCAGTGGTATAGGGTTCTTGTATTGCTCCTAGAGCACATATTACTATCAGTTTTGGTTTTGGCATAAACCCCACCTCTTTTGTACTAAAAGCTAGTACATTACAACAAAGAACTAGCTGTTACAACACGTGCGCTTAGTTAGTAGCGGGACTGGCATGGCAGTAGGCCCTGGATCTTTAAGAGTGATTTTTATTCTTTCAACCCCCTTTCCTCTACATTCTCTTTTCAAATCTACAAATCCTACTTCCGCAGCATGATTATTATATAGGTGACGGAGGTAAATTATCATCAACTTCAATTTTTTCAGGGGGTATTTCAACAATTTTGCCATGCTCTAAAACAAAGATTGATCTGCCAGCTTTTTTATGTTCTAAGCGAGCATTATTTGCTCCCTTCTTTACACCGTAATCAATTCTTGCAATAAAATTAAAATCCTTATCAGTCTTCATCGGCATGTTGTAATCCTCCTAATTTGCTGCCATATGGCATCATCAATAACATTCAGAGAAGAGTCATTGGTTTTATATGCTATTAACTCGGAATGTTTTTCTGAATTATCGTATAGAGCCCAATTATTTGCCACTTTCACATATTCATTAAGAAAATTTTTGATACTTCTATTATATCTCCGAACAATTACATCCCGAGGAATATCATGGCCGCCTTGCTCAACCCTGCTTTTAACTCTCGTAATTGCAATTTCTGAATTCTGCAACCATAAATATAAAATGTTAATATCATACCCAATTTCTTTGCATTTATTTAAAAAATTCAGAAATGTTCGTGAAGCTAATGTCGTTTCAAATGCAAAAGTAACTCCACGCTCAGCAAGATATTTAATGCGTTCTAACATTAAACGGCCTGCTTGTATCGCAACCGCATCAGGGTTAAATGGCGACAATGCTGCTGCAACAGAATCTGCATTTACATATTCATGGCATTCTAATAATTTAGGTAGCAGAGTTTTAGCAGATGTAGTTTTTCCAGAACCATTTGGCCCTGCGATCACGAATATTTTAGGTTTGCTATTATTCATTAGTAACTTAACTTAACAATGGTAAATATAGTTTGTATGGACTAAACAAGTTTAAGGCTTTTCATCTGGCTCGACAAGCTCTATGCAGCTGTTTACAAAATAGAAACAGCTCAACAAGCGCTCTGAGTACGCTCACTCAGTTTAATGTTACAATTTTTTTGATTTTAGTTTAAAGACTTAAACAGCTGTAAGCCTTACGCCACAAGGCAAGAATGTAACACACTCCAAACCGCGTTACCGCGGTTTTGTTTGTGAATAACAGCAATTACACGTTTATCATATTCGTCTATGGCTTGAAAATAATCCTACGGCTTCTCTGTCTTCAGCATGTGACCACCCTGATGCACCAATCATACGGTTTCTTTGCTCTTGATAAGAACTCAATAGTTCATTACCGGCGGATGCAACACATTCATTAACATAATGCATGTTATCGCGAACTTTTCTGCTGAAATATCTACTATCATTTAAAATTGGAGCTACAGCATGATCACTTGCTTCAGATTCAATTTCCAGTTCATCAGCCACTGTCGCAATTGGAGCAACTATGCTATCAGATTCTCGCACTGGGATCGCGTCTGGAATTGTAACGCCGTAACCAAACATTGACTTAGCAGCTTTAATGAATGAACTGCCACTTGCATAAACCCCGTCCATTAATGCGCCTATACCTTCTGCTAAAGATTCATCTAGTATGAACATAGTTTTTGCCACACCAGAAAGCGAGTTGGCAATGCCGGTTTCAATGAATAATGCTGCAACACTTAATACTATTCCCTTAGCAACTATAGAGCCAGCTCTAAGAGTTCCTAAAACTAGGTGACCGATACCCTTGAGGCAATTAATAATTACGCTGCCAAAGTTTCGAATAACATTTCTTGCCAACCGTCCAATCGCTTTGATGCCTTGCCAAATAGCACGACGGGCCGCTGCTACAAAGTCCAAGGTGATTTGCAAGGCACGACTTAAATAAGGGGTTAGTGTTCGTAAAACATCTAGTATAGCATTTAAAAACCTACCAACATAATAGCCCAAATTTTGTGCGATTTTACTACACAAATCTAACGCATTTGTTACAAATTTTCTCAGGCCACTTTGTAACATAGTTAAGGCGTGCATAAATGTTTTGCTGAATATATTAAATAGTTTAGATACTAAGGTTAACCATCTTCCTGCCAAGAATAAACAACATGACCCACCGGTTAATTTTAACAGCGAAGCTATTAATGAAACCCCAATAATAATAAAAGTAAATCCAAATTTGCCAAGCACAGCCGCTAGATACAAAGCTGTAGTTTGCTTATCTTCATCTTGGATTACCCATAATTGATCTAGCTTGCCTTTTAAATTTAATAAATCTGTTTGCGCGCTTGTAATAAGCTCATCACCCAGGCTACTAAAAGTAGCATTGGATCTTTTAAGATAGGTCCAGCTTGCAACAAAGAAATCTTTAACCCCTGTCAAAACACCACCTACGAAACCAATAACGCCACCGCGAGTTACTCTCATTTTTTTCTCCTATTGTTTATATAAAAAATAATGCTCAAAATTATTTGTCTTCTAACGCCAGACCAGCAAAATATTTATCTATTAATTCGCTGATTAGTTCCTCAGCCGGATCAGATTGTGTTAAAGCTAATTTATCAGCCAATGCTAAAGCACAAATACCATGCACACTTGCCCACAATACACGTGACGTGCGCTGTATTTGTGTACTACTTAAATTTATATCTGACAAAGCTTGCTCGGCTACATTCATAAGCGATGCAATTTTGTCCGTGTACCATTTGGGTAAAGTGGTTTCTTCAGTCAGTGTATATTCAAATAATGTACGCCAACGCTTATAGTGATCCTTTGCAAAAACATAGTAGCTGCTTGCAATATTTAACAAAATATTTTTACCGTGAGAGTTGGGATTTAAACGTTGTTGAATAAAACACTGTAGATCGTTTAAGGTGATAATGTTAATTTGTAGCAAAAAATCGTCTTGATTTTTAAACACATTATATAGAGTACCCACTGTATAGCCGATTTCTTTGGCTACTTGACGCATACTAAATTTACTTAATCCATATTTTGCTATCAAATCGCCGCCAACCGTTAGCGCGTTTGTTTGGATTTCGTCTCTAGTTAAGCCTGTTCTTCTGGCCATGACATAATGCCTCTTTAAATTAATTGAACAGTGTTCAATTTATTCCAATTCACGAGACAAGTCAAGCAAAAAGCCCATGAAAAACAAAATAAAACTATTCTAGACCAATAATGAGCGTCACAACTAACTAACATCGCTTTTCAATTATTCTTGTTTCTTAATAAAAATTTGGTTACCATTCAAACAATCAAAACAAGGCGATCAATATGTTTAAGAAGTATTGTTATTTAATGTTCTGTTTATGGTGTATAGTCAGCATTCCTGTACATGCCGACATTGTCAAAATTAATGACATCACTTTATTAAAGCATAATCTAAACGACTTAAATGAAAATGATCTAGTGATTTTTGATATTGATGAAGTGGTTATTCAACCTGTCGATCAGATATTTCATCCGCATAATAAAAAAGAGCTTCACAAATATTATTCTGATATTCAGAACAGGGTATCGCCGTTTCAGATGAATAAACTCCTATCAATTGTCAATACACAGCAACAAATCAAATTAGTAGATCATAAAATAACTGACATTCTAGATACACTGCGCAAATGCTCTATACCAACAATAGCCCTAACCCATAGTGGCACCGGTAAATTTGGCATAATCGATGATGTTACAGATTGGCGCATAACTCAACTGCATGCCTTAAATGTTAGTTTTAAACATCTAAATCCATATAAAGATCAAATATACAATAAGCTGATTGGTAATCACGGTACGGCACAATTTAAAGCTGGCATTTTATTTACTGGGCACGTTGACAAGGGTAAAGTATTAATTGAATTTTTAGAAACAAACCACTTACACCCCAAAAGAATTATTTTCGTTGATGATAAGTTAAGTAATTTACAGTCCGTTGAACATGCATTATCTGGTTACAATATTGAATTTAATGGCTTGGAGTATACTGCTGTTATTGATCAAAAACATGCAAAGATCGATCCACTAATAATACATCAACAATTTTTAATTTTGGAAAAAGAATTAAAATGGACTCAGGATATAGAACTGATTACAACTTGTTCCGTTGCGAATACCGAAATTCGGCAAACAGCCGATTTACAAGTAATAAAACGTGAAATATTTGCCTCCCCTAAAGATACCTTGGTGGTGTTTGATACTGATTTCGTTCTTATCGTACCAAGTGATGAGGCTTTCATCCTAAGCGTCACCGATGAAGGGCAAAATGTACTCAATAAAACATATGATGACTTATGGGCGCGCCTGACATTAGGTGATGTAGAAGAAATCCAAAGCATCGTAATGCGCACCAAACCATGGCGACCAGTAACTCCAGACACCTCACAAATTTTTAATGAGATCAAAAATAAAGGTTATAAAGTGCTTGGTTTAACATCAGGTGGAACCGGTGCCTTTGGCAAGATGCACTCTTTGGAAAAATGGATGGTTGAAGAATTAAAAAACATTGATATCATTTTTGACAAAAACTTTATAAATGCTAAGCCAGGCGCATTAGATCAATATATTCCAAGCATTGATAAACATTATGCAAAAGCCAGACATGTATGCTTTCCAGCTGTTGAAGATGGCATAATATTTACATGCATGGCTAGTAAAGGGGAAGTATTAGAGGCATATCTACAGTTTGCCAATATAAAACCTAAAAAAATAATATTTATCGATGATAGACTTAAACACCTGGAAACAGTAGCAGAGTTTTGCAAAAAGTTTAATATAGAGTACGTGGGTTATGAATATACCACTATTAAGGAACAAGCTAGACACTTAAAATTAAATCTGCGTCGATTCAAATTGCAATATAAAATTTTAGAGTTGACTAAAACATGGTTAAATGATGCTCAAGCAGATATTATCTTAGCAGCTATTGATAAATAGGACGTTAGAATCCCCAACATTAAATTAAATTGCTCTACTTACCAAGCCCTTGGAGCCTGATCTTCTGAACTCTTACGCTTAAATATCCTTGGGTGATTGTATGCTATATCTAATAACGCTACAGCTGCACCACTAGGCTTTCTTGACCCTTGTTCCCATTCTTTGCCCTGCAACTGAGTTGATTTAGATTAGTTATTTGCCACTGTCCCCAAAGCGTCCAAAATGCATAACTAACTTTTGTGGATAGATCGCTAGAAGCGTTGGTGCTGGGGCCGGAATCGAACCGGCATGGTATTGCTACCGAAGGATTTTAAGTCCGTGTTCTACTCGAATGTACTGAAGTACACTCTAAGTAAATTAAGGGTTGCA